>JAABUX010009726.1_pt1 | contig 10843 bp, 18 predicted proteins | sample 5561851 | NCBI WGS metagenome assembly JAABUX01 (sample SAMN10711883, study PRJNA513361) | rock metagenome | isolation source: Antarctica rocks | place: Antarctica: Victoria Land, Richard Nunatak red sandstone | collected 2016-01-03 | reverse complement strand
CGAGGGGAACACAGAAGAGGCTGTGTTCCAAGACCTGCTGACGGCAATCAATGACCTTCAACTCCCGAGTTCAAACAGGCAGACGGCGAGCTCAGCAGATTGTCTGAGTCTTAAGATGCGGGACGCATGTCTGCTTCAACCGCTGTAAAGGGGTGGCGGCAAACCTGCTGCCTGAGCTACCCAGCGCTATGCAGTAGCGCGGCTGCAAGGACCTTTGTGCACGCCTCGCCATGCGGCAGGAGGTCCTTCTGCGCTCCCCAGCCCCTGCGTCGGTCCCCCACGGTGCTGCGACTGTGCCATGGAGTACGGCAAGGACAGCGCAGGCACAATCGCTGTCGGCGAGCACCGCTGGCGTGCATGAACAGCAGCTGCTCGACAGCAGCACGTCCCTGGTGCCGCTGCATGTGAACAGCATCACGGGCGCTCTGGCACTGCGTGCCCAGCCAACTACAGCGGCGCTGCCCGGCGCACCTGGGGCATGGGCCGCCGAGGACAGCGAAGGCTGGCACTCAGAGCTGCGCCATACGCCGCCTTTGCACGCGCTGCCGGACGGCCGACCCAATGTACACCGTCATGCATCGTGCGCCGAGGAAGCACCGACAGTCGGTGTCGCACACCGGAGGGCGAGCCTCAACATCGCCCTGCCGGCGGATGAGCGGGCTCTGCGCGGAGTGCCGACGCAGGACAGCTATGTGCGTCATGCGGACCATGCTGCTGAACCGGAGTGGTCACGGCTGGATCAGGATCAGGAGCGATGGAGAAACAGCTCAACGCCGCGGAATGACCGCAGCGACTTAGGCTGGTCCAGACAGTCTGGCAGGCTGTCAGCAGGGAAGTCTCAGCGGCATGGCGCCCAATGGGTCGGGCTCGGACTAGAGGAGGGCGAGAACAGCAGGATGTCGACATCGCACCAGAAGCCAGACACGCGGGCAGCAGAGGAGGCACTGCAAAAGGCGAGGGACGAGACAGCGGCGCATGCGGCGGAGTTGCAGCGGCTGCGCGCATCACATGCGGAGACGCAAAGCAAAGTCGAGGCGCGTCGCATTGATCACGATCGCATGACAAGCCGCGCATGCCGAATGGGCAGGAACTCAAGATGGTTACCTGAATGACTCACCCAGCGGAACAGGGCATGAGAGGGAAGGACAAAAGACGTGAGGATCACTCAGCCGAATCAACCCAAGCTAGATCTCGGGCATCCTGCTGCTTGTGCCGCTTCTTGCAGCCGATCGCCTGAGGCTCTCATACATGCCTGACGCTGAGTTGCGCCCGCACGCAGGTTTTGCAGGGGGACCTGGAGGCTGTCGTCGCGGACCGGGACCAGTGGCGGCAGCAGGCCAAGGACGCTCGAGACGAGGCGGCGGGCGCCGGGCACAAGGTCGCGGCACAAGAGGCAGAACTGAGCACGGCACGGAGCCGCTTGGAAGCCATGCAGGCACGGCCTGGCTCACGTGATGCCTCACTTCGACACCAGCATGTCCGGGCTTGGCTGCATGATCAACTTGCACTGGCAGAAACGGTTGCTGGAACACGAGCTGAGTGCCGAAACATGTCGAGATGCAGGACGAACTGAGAAGTCAGAAAGCAGCCACTGCGGACGCGACAGAGCGCGGCAATGCGGCCGCCAGGGATGCTGGGCGCTGGCAGGACGACTGCATCCAGCTCAGGAACGAGGTCGCCGCCCTGCAGAAGAAGTGCGCAATTGCAATGTGCAGTGCCACGAGTGCATGCTGATTGTTCTCGGGAAGGGCCCATTGCACACCCACCAAATGGCAGGTGTTGACGTGCAGCTCAGCACAATCAGTTTCTCTGTATGAGCAATGAGTGAGCCTCTGTTCCCTGTTGGCCTGAATGCTCGCAATGATCTGGCAGGCTGGACATGCGGACGGCCGCCGACGGGACCGCGGACGCAGCGATGGTGCGAATGCAACAGGAGAATGTGCACCTGCGCACTACAGTGGAGCGGACAGCCGCGGAGCTGCGGCACCTGCGGGACAGCCGCCGGGCAGAACCTGACCGTGCGCTCCTCGGACATCTGCCATGTCGAGTGTAATGTGCGGTCAGCGTTGCCACCATCTGATGCCGGGCTGGATCTGACCTCAGGCTGTGCTTGTCTTCCTTCAGATGCTGCAGCGATGGCGCGTCAGGTCAGCGCCGCTGAGCAGGCAGCGCAGGACGCGGTGGCCGAAGCTAACGCTTTACGCTCAGCGCTGTTCGAAGCTGAGGCGGCGAACAGGGACCTGCACGCGCAGCTGCGCGCGCTCGCCCCGCGTCGCGATGCTGCGCATGCCTTTGCAAGGCAAGACCATTCCCTTTTTGTCTGCGCATTTTGTTCGCCCATGGGCACTGTACATGCTGTAATGTAGTGTGCTGTCACGACAGGCACTTAGACGACTACTCGCCCGCATCCTCGCATTCAGCCCTGCCAGGTCTTTATGGCGGCTTGCGGGAAACAGCGCCAGACCAGCAGGACACAGCCTATGGTCATCCAAGCAATCAGATGCCTCGCGAGTCTCGAGGCGAGCAGCCCAGGAGCTGGTCCGGCACCCCGCAAGCGAGGCAAGCGGCTGGCTTCGATATCACTGCATGCCCATCATCGCTGCATAGCGTTGGAATGATCAGCCTGTTGACACCCCTCTGCCACCTGCAACATGCAGGGCTTACGAACCACCCTATGCGAACGGCGGCTTTCAGCCCGCGCGGCTGGATAGCGAACCTAGCACTGTGTGGAACGGCGGCTCAGCACCTTTTGACGGAGCAGGTTTTGGGCGGCAGTTGATCACCAATGGTGCGCTGGCACCATAGACATAGCAAACTTGTGGCACCCAGCAATCGGTTGACACCACTGCTCGCGATCATGTAAACATGTTGCGCGACGCTTGATGGCACTGGTCACGCAGGGCATGAAGTTTACCCACCATTTGATCGGGTGGGAGCAGAGGCGGGCGTCCAGCGGAGCGATGCACAGCGTTTGAGCGCGACATGGACAGCAGGACGTGAGGCTCTGCCTGGGGCAGAGGGCAGGCATCGGCGAAATGATAGCGACCCCTCACCACACGTCGGCGTCCACGGCGCCGCGCCCCAGCGTGGCAGCGTGATGGTGCAACATGCAGAGCAGAGTCGGCAGGGTTATGTTAGCACCGGGCCAGACACCCCTGCGGGTGACAATGCCGGCGGGCGACCGTACGCCACAGAAGGCTCGCTACAGGTGCTCCATATGCTGCCAGGGGATGGGTCTCGAGCATGAGCAACCCCTTGGCTTGTAGCACTCGGTTTAAGACTCACAGCCGCATGCATAACGATGATACCTGCGCAGGACTTCCTGACGAAGACGTCGAGTCTGGAGGAGGCACTGACGCAGCTCATGTCGGAGAAGCAACAGGTGCGTGCTGTGAGCTGAGATGGCCGACAACACTGTCAGCTTTGGATGCAAACATGCACGTGCTGACGCCGTCCGCTGGTGCTGCCCAGCTCACTGCGGAGTACACGAAGATGTCGACCCACTCTGGTAAGACTGCACGCGCAGCGCAGCCATCTCGTCCTGCCGCGCATTATGTTGTTGAACGATGTATCTGAGGGTTGAGAGAGCATGTGTGCAAGTGCAGGTCGCACACTGAAGGAGAAGCAGCGCAAGCAATACGTTGAGAGACGACTTGAGGATATTGACAAAGATGCTTGCCAGCTGCGTCTGCACTTGAAGCGCCTCGGCTGACATCTGACTTTGCGAATAACAGTGAGCGGGTCCTGAAAAGCTCTAGGGTGCAGCCGTATCTGCAAGTGGATTTGCCTCCTTCCAACTTCCCGTCGTCGCTCAGCCGTATCAGTTGCTACTTCCTTCAATATGGCCGCGATGTTATCCACAACCTTCACTGGCGATCGCACGGTCTTCAATGCACGCCAGACGCCGAGCAGCGCGGGTGCAGGTCGGGTCCCACTGCCAAAAATTCGTCTGTGACGCAAATTGGCTCGAAATAGCATCCTTTCAATGTGACGAGGCACCAGATTGGCCTTCGCGGCGCTGGTAGCATCATTCGGATTTGTCAGACACGACTTCCGGAACCGATCACTCCGTAATCCTGAATGCGCAGCAGTCGTCCGTTTCGAAAACGCGGTTGATCTGCACGTTGCTCAATAAGTTACGCGGCGTAGGTGGCGGCGATTTCGCCCACCCGGCGTCGAGGGCAACAAGAAACAGCTGGGCTATTCAGACGGCTTTGGCACTCTCAGCATGTCTCGGTGCACGTTGACCTTGCTCGGGCGTTGCAGGCGTGCGGAACCTGCAGCTGAGGGTCGTCGGTGCGGGCGGGCGTCCGGTTGGGCGCGCTGGCAATGCTCGAGTCAACCGGCCCTACCGTACCCAGCGACCCGAGGAGGTGCTTTCATCGCCTCGGTCGCTTTGATGACCTCTTCAGTCGCTGATCATTGCGCATCGCGGGCTTGCTCAGTGCCAAGTAGTTGTGCTGTGTGTGAGTGAGGTTAATGAGGCTGATGCAGGGCTTCAACAATGAGCACCCCAATGCGAAGAGGGCCGCTGTGATGAAGAAGAAGGACTGGGTGCGCTGCGACACTGACCATGCCGCGCTCTTCCCAATGCTGGCACGCACCTTTACGAGCGCACAGCTATCGTAGCATGGTTAGTCTACTGACGCTGAGGACCTGCAATGGAGCAGCACGGAAATTGGCAGTAATGCCAGCAAGATAATTCAATGGCGATACTGACGCTGCAAGCGTGCAACACAGCACGATGCGTCGGGGCGCAAAGGCAAGGGCTACGGTGCCTACCGCTTCACCGAGCAGTACGGGGTACGCTGTCTTGCAGCTGTGGCCGTGGTGTCCCCAGCTTTCTATGCTGTGGGCACTGCCGACGATGACGTGATGCACTGTGCAGGATATCAACGACTATTCGCCGATTTACGATCGTGCGCCGCGACTGACACCCCACCATCCTCTTGCCCTGTGCATGTCACGGCAAGGCTAAATCAATTGTGATACTGTCATTGCTTAATATCCGTGCGAGTATTATTGACAGAGATTTGCCTGCACGCAGCAACCGTGTTCTCCGAAGCCGGCGAGGTCTACCAGCCAGGTGCATGTTTGTGGGCGCAGCTGCTGAGTTGCATGAGTTGTTGGCAGCATTGACACGTGCATGAAGGGGTTATGCTGTCGCACAGGTGCGAAGGGCATCGCGGCGTGGGGTGCCATCGTGGCGACGATACTGGCCGTGGGCAGCTACATGATTTACTCCACCTCCCAGCTTGCGTGAGCGATGCGGCGCATAACAGCATGTGCAGCAGTCGATGCACACATGGTGGAGATGGCAGCGCTGGTATTTGACCTGTTGGGCGATGACTTCGCAGACGATGGACTCAAATTGCTTCGATGCTCTCATTCTTGATCCATGAGCATGACTTTCTGTATTTATACGGTGTATGTGTCGTTCATGTGAGCAACGACCCTATACTCGAGTGCTGAGAGATGGTAGAGAGAGCAGTGTTGTTTCGTTGAATTTACATTTACTATAAGCCATTCTCAAGGTTGAGAGATGGCAGTGCGATGGGTAGCGAGAGTTGAGGTTGATGAGAGTCCTTTGCAGCTGTACAGACGACGATATTACTGATGCTGGTAGATACTTTCTTCATTACAAGTAGCAAAATTGAACTCACAAGGAGAGTGCTGGATTGTACTGTGCCCACCCTGATGTTCCTGGCGGTCGCCTGTGGTTGAGCCCAGCAGCAGGAAGGTCGCAAGCTTTTGACGATTGGATAGGATCATCTGAAATCATGCGGTGTGCTGATGCTGGCAGAGTCTGGTGCGCGTAGATCGTGCTGAGTAGGCACTAGCCCTGCAAACAGGGTCTGGAGGTTCATCCTCAAGGAAACCATGCCACCGCACTCAGAAACTTTCCACAACTCTGGAAGCATTCCCTGTTAATCGTCGAACGCGCGGAGGACCATCTGCTGCTGAGTAGGTACTGGCCCGACCATGAGTGCTGGGGCTTCCCCCGGCAAACGCCGGGAGATGGACGTCATGAAGCTCATGATGTCGGACTGGAAGGTGGAGCTCGTCAACGACAACATCAGCGAGTTCAACGTGCTCTTCAAGGGCCCGCTTGAGAGTGCGCTTCCCTGACTGGTCGCGGCGCGCTGCCAGATGATCCATATGCGTGGGCAAACTGCCGCGACAACGAGCTGGTCAAGGAGTTGCCTGTGAAGCCCCGGAGCGGACCCCTTCCATCAGCAAACCAAGCGTTGCGTGCTAAAAGATTGGCCGTATGCTCTGTCCCGCCCACTGCTGTCCCTTACTCCACTGCCTTCGGATGCGGAAGTCGTGTGGGAGAGGTACATCTGTGGCCTATCGCGCTGCATGTCGCGAGGCTGCAATCGGACGGCCACCCTCCCGGTGCCCCTCACATCTGTTCCCCCTGCTCACCCAGCAGGTGCATGCAGATACACATGAGGCGAGTCTTGCCGCACTCACACAGTCAGCAAGCCGTGTGGCCACAACGCGCAAGTGCCTGCTGCCTGACAGGTCCGTACGAAGGCGGGTTCTGGCGTGTGCACGTGGAGCTGCCGGATGGATACCCCTACAAATCGCCGTCCATAGGCTTCACCAACCGGATCTACCATCCAAACGTCGATGAGATGTGAGCTGATCTCTCCGCGCGATTTGATCTTCAACTCTGCCAAGGCCTTGCGGAGTTGCTGAGCTGTGACGCATGCAGCTGCTTTTCCACTGCGCCTGACATTGCTTGCTGCCCTTGCCAGGGCTGGTTCCGTGTGCTTGGACGTCATCAATCAGACATGGAGCCCGATGTTTGGTGCGCCTTCATTTGGCCTTTCGCATGTTTCCATGTGCGTTTTGCTGGGTCATCTGGCAACGTGTCGCCTGACGTCACCACCTGGTGTGCAGATCTGGTGAACGTCTTCGAGGTATTTCTCCCTCAGCTGCTGCTGTATCCGAACCCGACGGACCCGCTGAACGGGGAGGCCGCGGCGCTGCTCATGAGGGAGCCCGAGACGTATAAGAAGAAAGTCAGGGGTGCGCCATGGCAGTTGTATCTTCCTATCCACTTTCCATTGCCAACATGCTGCTGTGAGCGCCTAGCTAGGAAGCGCTCAATGCACTCATTGCTTGCTGATGTCATGCAGTGGCGAGGAGATCCCGTCATTCAAGTAACGGGTTGCATGGTTGACGTGCATGGGGCTGCTGTGCGTGCAGATTACGTAGGGAGATATGCAAAGAAGGGCGATGCTATGCCAAAGCACAGCATGGGCGACGACAGCGGCAGCGAGGAAGGCAGCGAGGCCGACGAAAAGGGCTTCCTCTCGAGCAGGCACGTCCGTGCGCAGCTTGCAGGCTCTCAATGCATGTCTGCTCGTCAGGATGCAATGCCCTTGTGTATATGCAAAGGGCAGCAGACATTGCATACGAAACAGCACCTGTGCGTCTTGTGAGCGATCGTGAAGTGGTGAAGCACGTGCTCAGCTCGGCCGGCTGAGATGCGTCGTGACCTGACTTTGCTACTGTGCAGTGACGACGAGGAGGATCCTGCAGCAGGACACCTGGACCGGTGACACGGCTGCAGCTCAGCTTCTGCTCAGCTCTGGGACGCGACACAGAGTGGAGGCTCGACAGCCGGGCTGCAACACTTGTCGCGCTGTGCAGCTCAACATAGAGGGCCATGGCTCCAGCTGCACATGGCTCAAATCAGCTGCAGGAGCAGCGTCGCAGGGCATAGCATCGCTGGCCAGACGAGACGTGACGAGGCGAAGCACGCCTTCCGGCTTGACGAGACACCGGAAACCCTGTTCGTGTGTCGCCCGTTTGTATACTACCACGTGTTGTGTTTGCCAGCCACACAGTGCAGGGCCTTCCATTTAGCTGTCTGTGCGGACATCACTGCCAGGCCAACATGCAAGTGGCCGCAGTTTAGCGGTCAGTGACCCAACAACATGATTGATTCGGCAGGACACAGCTCGTCATTGACAGTCAGGCAGCCCAGACCGCAGTGCCCTCTTCGTTTTGCTGGCCAGCCATGAGGCCGCCGCCCCTGTATGCAGCTCTGTCCATATGTTGTACTACCTGAAACGCCCTCAGGTTCTACAGAGGCTATACACGCTGAACTGCTGCTGCCTGAGTCGATGATGCCAGCACTGTGGTGATTGCCACACGATGCCGCCTACGAATATACAAGGAGGTACACAGTGCAATTTTGATACACAATGAATGCTGCGGATTCCCGCTGTTGCGTGTCTCTGCGTCAACTACGCATGGCTTTCCTGAACAGGGCGCTCTTCGGCTGCTTACGGCCACCGCCTCTGCTGCCCCGTCCACCACCCGGGCGGTCACGTGTGCTGTACTCCATGTACGTCAGCCCGCCGGCGCCTGTTTATTACAACAGCAATATCAGCAGACAGACACCATAAATCTCTGAGACTGCAATGGTCACACGCCCGACGCCCGTTGTCCACGTCAAAAACCTGGCATCCTCCATGGTACGGTCCTCTCCGCAGAGAGTTTTGGAGCGGATGATTGATGCGCATCAGGGTTTGGGGCACACCGGACATGGAGGCGAGGTTGCTGACGACGCGGCGGGCGGCAGGGCGCTGCGCGACGCCGTCGGTGTTGTCGTCGGCCTCCTCGGCGGCGTCCTCGGCGCCGGCCGCCAGAACTTGCGCCAGCAGGTCCAGCTGCTCGTCCTTCTTCGACAGCTGCAGCCCCTCCGCACCTGGCGTGCGAGCCCCGCAGCTTAGCACATGGCAGGCGTGAGAACCTGCTCAGAAAGCACGCAATTCGCATAGAGCCCCACGTCTCAGCTCACTGGGGCTATGGATTGGCTCATAAGCTATGAAACATGGAGCGTCATCCCCTGTTGCCACGGACGCCACTTAAGGCATCGAGACAATCTAACAAGTCATCAGCCCTGCAGCGGGAACCCGACATAAGGTGGCGGGACGCGGCGCACCGGCGTTGTCCAGCAGGTTAGTGATGACTTTGAACGAGTAGCCCTGGTCGATGAGGAACTGCTGGCGCTTGGTGCTATAGTACATCTCCTGCGTGTCCTTGCTCACCAGCGTGTAGAAGAACGCGTTGAACTCGCCGTCGTCGCCGCCCGCCTTGTTGCTCTGCAGCTCATGACACAGAACGGTGAGGATGGGGCGGAGGAGAACACTAGCGTGAGGATGTTCACAGGGTCACGTCGGGGTCGAGCATTCCGCAGCCATGCCTTTCCCGCCCAACGTATTGATGATTGTCATGTGAGATCATCCGCAAGCAGCGTAGCCCAGGGCACGGTGCCAGCGATACCTGCTGTCCCCGATGAGCTCGCCGTGCCGCGGTCGCGGACGGACACGATAGATACAGCAAGGACACTCAAATACAACTGCACACAGCGTCACGGGCTTTCGGTGGGCATGGGGACATTGCCGGCTCACCTTTTTGGCGCGCAGGATGCGGCCGAGGCGCTGCGCCTCTTGGCGGCGGGAGCCGGCGTGGCTGGAGATCTGGATCAGCACGTTGGCCTCCGGGATATCAATGGAGTTGTCGCCCACCTTGGACAGGAACACCGTGTTGATCTGCAGCCAACGCAGGTCGGAACCATTCAAGCTTTTGCACCTTCAGGAGCTACTTACATTCGAAATCCACGTGCATGCAAGCCTGCGAACTGATGGGCGTCGAAGATGTGCTTCGCAATGGCAGCTGCCGGGCCGGCACCCATGACATTGCGGTAGGAAGGCCACACAAGGTTCGAGCATAGGCGGAATGTTCTCGCCTTCGGGTCGTGTCTGAAGTTATGCAGGATGCGAGTGCGTATCGCATTGCTGGTCGCGCCATAAACGTACGGGCGCCCGTACTGTGTGGCGCAACAAGATATTCAGACGGGCAGGGAGTGTGCTCGCCTTGGGGTTGTGTTTGAACTGGTGCAGGATGCGGGTGCGCTCTACATGGCTGGTCGCGCCGTAGATGTAGGGCCGCACCATGCGCGTCGCGTACTCGCGCAGCGCAAAGATGTTGTCCGCAAACACGATGATCTTGTCACCTCGCGCCTGCATTGCAGCGGAGCCGAATTATTATGTTCCGAAGGTGAAGCTGACTTGCGTCATGTGCAGCAGGAGGCATTGTAAGCGCAGACACATAGGAGGATTGTTCCAAACGCTCTCATGTGCCTCGCTAGGGCGGACCAGACGCTGGCTCACACACCAAACCAGTCATCGCTCAACAATCACAGGGATCTGCCATTCCAGGGTGGCAGCGACTGAAAGCAAACATGATGATCATGACAGTTGCTTTGAGACGCGCCTCATGGAACTGCATGAGGAACTGGCAGGCCTGGAACTTGTTGGGGTTCATGATGTACAGCAGCTGCCGCCGCGCCGCGTTATCCTTCTTCAGGTACTCGCGGTAGAACTCCAACGTCATCTGGCACCACACCTGACCCAGCAGGTGGCGGCGTCAGCTTCAGTCAATTTTACGCTGTACAAACGAGCAGCAACTATGCAGCTCAGCGGCTGCGTCGCCATCAGTCAGCAGCAGAGGCTTGACACTCAAGCGGGACACCTCTGCTTAGTGAGACGCGTTGACAAGGAAGCACCTCAGAGCACTGCACGTTTGCAATGTGGCCGTCCCGCGTGAGGTCCAGCCAGTTGGCTTCGTACAGCTTCGGTCCTACGCGATACATGTGAACATCTGAGCGCATCCCGAGTGCTCAACATTCACTACTGGCATGCCATGCCGATGCAGATTCATGGCACAGAACACAGCAGCACTTGCCAAGCACGCGTGCATGGAACGCTGACAGCATGCCCTAAAAATGTTGTGCGGGGGATGGCCCCAGGCGCGCCTA
>JAABUX010009725.1_pt1 | contig 10843 bp, 8 predicted proteins | sample 5561851 | NCBI WGS metagenome assembly JAABUX01 (sample SAMN10711883, study PRJNA513361) | rock metagenome | isolation source: Antarctica rocks | place: Antarctica: Victoria Land, Richard Nunatak red sandstone | collected 2016-01-03 | reverse complement strand
GCCTTCAAACGCCGTTTCGGTCTCGGGCTGTGCTCTGCCGTGCTTGTCGCCGCTGCGGTAGTCGGGCCGGATGACGCCGAGGCGCATTCCCTTGACGCCGCGCGGCTTGCCGTGCTTGAAGCGGCTGTGTTCGGAAGTGGTCGCATCCTGCGGGTCTGCCCCGGAAATGGCGTCCAAGATCAGGCCGCAGTCCTCCGCCGAGCGGGCCATCGGACCGAGCTTGTCCATCGTATAGGAAAGGGCCATTGCGCCGCGCCGGCTGACCCGGCCAAACGTCGGGCGCAGGCCGGAAACGCCGCAGAACGACGCCGGGCAGACAATGCTGCCCCAGGTCTCGGAGCCGATGGCGAAGCCGACCAGTCCCGCCGCCGTCGCCGAACCCGATCCCGAAGATGACCCGCCCGCCCAGTGGTCCGGGTTCCAGGGCGTCCGGCAAGGGCCGGTGGACGAAGCGTTGCCGTAGCGGTAGCCGCCGCCGCCTGCAAGCTCGACCATCGCCAGCTTCCCCAGTAGCACCGCGCCGGCGTCCCGCAGGCGCTCCACGACAAACGCATCGTACTCAAAGACCTGGCCTTTATGCGCCGGGCTGCCCCATTCGGTCGGGTCGTTCGCGGTCGCCAGCAGGTCTTTGACGCCGAACGGGATGCCGTGCAGCGGGCCACGCACTTTACCGGCAGCGCGTTCTTTGTCCGCCTGCGCGGCCTGGACCAGCGCCAGGGGCCGCGTGACATGGGCCACTGCGCCAAGTCCCGGCCCCAGTTTTTCCAGGCGGTCCAAATAAAGTGTCGTCAGCTCCACAGAAGATACCTGCTTTCGGTGCAGGGCGTCGGTGAGTTGTGGGACAGTCGCGAACGCCATCTCAATATCGCTCATCGGAGCGGGAGCTGCAGCACTCATTTAGTACGCTCCTTCCGAACCGGGGCGACGGCAGCAAAGGCTGGGCCGATGTCATCGGGAAGCACGTAAGCGCGGGCCTTGGCGAAGCCGCCCGGATACTCTTTAAGCTGGGCCGCGACTTCTTTTGTTTGGGTCTCGGACAGCGTGTAGCCGGCGGCAACCGGCACGAGCCGGGTCAGCAGCTCGCCTTCAGGCGTTGGTTTTTCAGGCATTGTTTCAGGAGCTTGCGTGGATTGTGTGGGCATAGGAAGGGCATTCTGTACGGGTTTGGTCGCGGGATTGGGCAGCGGTGGGGGCGTGGTCGGCAATGGGTCTATTACCTGCGCCCCGGCGGGCAGCGCCAAAGACAGCAGAACGCCGGTCGTTCCCGCCAGAGCCTGCTGCGCCAGCTCGCGGCGTGTCAGCAATTTTGTCATGGCGGTTTTGTTCGCCGCCGCCTGCTGGATTTCCTGCTTGTTTCGGGGAATGGCTAAAGAAAAAAGCAAGCCTTGCGGCTTGCTTTGTGAACTCCTCTTTTTGCATTTTGCTCAGTGCGGCTTATTCTCCGCTCAGCGCAACGCTGGACAAGTCAACGGCTGCGGTGCTGGAGCCGCAAATGCTCTTATCCGACCAGACACTGCTGCTGTAAATTGTATTGACGCCTGAAACGGCCTTGCTCATGGCAATGGTGCTGACGCCGCTCACGGCTTTGCTGCCGTAAACCGTGCTGACGCCGCTCACCGCCTTGCTGCCCCAGACACTTGTGCTGCCGATGATGTTTGTGTTGACGCAGATCGTGCCGTTGATCACCGAAAGCTGCGGGCTGAGGGCGTACCGCGTGGGCGTGACTGTGGAAGCAAGCGCCGCCGGGATGTCTAAATAGCCTGCGCCGTAGGTGCAGGGATCGGCATTGCCTCTGGGGTCTGTCCACTTATCGGCTGACGTCATCAAGCGAGCCTTGACCGTGTCAGGCGTCAGAGACGGATTGGCTTGCAGCATCAACGCTGCCGCCCCGGACACGACGGGAGCCGCCATGGAAGTCCCCGACAGCACGAAATACTGCGCGGAGGCCGTATTTGTGTTGATGTTCTCATAAGAATCCATTGGCAGGCCGTCACCGTTGGCTGTGTTCCATTGGTACAAAGAACTGCCGAAGGAATACAAAGAAACAACGCGGTTGCCGGGCGCAATGATGTCCGGCTTGAGCACGAAGTCCAGGCGGCTCGGTCCCCGGCTGGAATAGGTGGCAATGCGGTCATCGGCCCGGTTGCCGTCCATGCTTTTAGTTGCGCCGACGGTGATGACATACGGGTCATTGGCGGGCGACTGAATGGAGCCGTAAGCCCCTCCCCAGCCTTCGTTGGCAGCGCTGCTTGAATTGGTTGTGTGGGCACGTCCGTCGTTTCCTGCCGCGCAGACAACGACGATGCCGGCTTTCCAGGCGGCTTCGACCGCCTGGCAGAGCGGATCGGTAGTGTAGCTTTCGCCGACCGGGTGGCCTAAAGACAGATTGACGACCCGGATGTTGTAAGCGTTTTTGTTGGCAATGACCCATTGCAGACCGGCCAGAACGCTGTCGACGCTGCCCTGGCCGTTTTGATCCAGCACACGTGCATTAATGAGGTTTGCCCGGCGGGCAATGCCATAAAATGTTTTCGTATACTGAGAGCCAGTCGAAGCGGCTCCATTCCCGGCAATGATGCCTGCTACATGCGTGCCGTGGCCGCAGCGGTCGTCACAGATGTAGTCGTTCGGCGTCACAAAGCACACGCCCGTCCGAATACGGTTCAGGCCCGTGGCCGGGTCCTGGAGGTCCTGACAACTGCGGATGCCGCTGTCAAGCACCGCGACGCCGACGCCGACGCCGGTGAGAGCATACTGCTGGTAGGCGACGCCCGCGCCGCTGGAAGCGACGGTGAATAAGTCGCACTTCTTCACCGCGCCGTCATACGAGAGGTGCGTGATAAACGGTAGCGCGGCCAGCTTCGGTAAGTTATGCGCGGGCAGGGTGAGCGCCACCGAGTGGATAAAGCCCAGATGCCGGGTGATGTCCGCCCCAAGCGCGGTCAGCTTGGCTTGCTGTGCAGCAGACAACTCGCCGTCTACTTTGGCGATGACGGCGCAGGTGCCATGCGCCGGTTTGGCGGACAGCATCTGGCCGACTTGCGCGTCCGTCTTAGTTTGGCGCTGAGGAGCGCTGGCGGCTGCCGCAAGCGGAGCCGCGCTCAGCACTGCCGCGGCAGCGCTGACCATAACAATGATCTTTGACTGTTTTCCGAATGTTCGTTTCATGTGGTTTTCCTTCGTAATCGCCGCAGTTCGGCAGCTCGGCGGCCATCTTTATTTTGTCTAAAGGAAGGCCCGTAGCTTTGCGTCCCGCGCTTTCGCGCGGTTTGCCTTTGTCGAGTGCAAAGGATGCCGGACAGAATTTGCCTGACGTTTTGATTATGCCGTTCGGAAGGCTACGGTTCACTGCTAAAGGTGCCGGACTTATTTTGGGAGTGTTTTTCTCTCTAAACTTGGGGCCGGTTTGCCGATAATAGAGGCGAAATGCTGTCTCCCCTCACCAAAAACCAGTGTTACCTGCTTGTGAGATGGCTCACCTTGCTCGGCGGGGCCTATGCCTGCGCGTCGGTTCTGGCCCGGCATTTCCGGGAAATCCCGTGGCAGGAAGCAGTGATCCTGAGCGGGCTGATCGCGCTGCTGAACCTGCGAGCGGTGGTCATGCACCGGGCAGTAGACGGCAAGCCGACCCTGCATCAAGCCTCCGGCGACGCGCTGATTTTAATTGCTCTGCTGCACGGCGGGGCGGCGACAGTGCTTGCGGTCAGCCTGATGGCCTCGGCGGTGATGGTGCCGATCCACTGGCGGATGTACCGGACGAACTTTTTGCCGCCGCTGTCAAACTTCTTTTACCTGCCGGCGCTCTACTGGCTGGGAGGCTGGCTGTACCAGAAGATGGGCGGCATTCCCGTTCTCGCGCCTGCCGACTGCGCGACCTTTTTCCTGCACCCGGCGGCAGTTCTGCTGCCGGTCTGCGCGATGCTGCTGGTTACGACCGAGCTGATCAACCGGCCTTACATGGCCGTGCTGATGTACACGCGCAACGATGTGCCGCTGATGCAGACCCTGCGTGACCCGATGTTCTCGTTCTTTGACTACATTGAAAGCTTAGGCGGCCTGGTCATGCTGCTGTTCTGGGTGCAGTGGGGCTGGGCGACTCTGCCGCTGACGGTGCTGATCTACGAAGCGCTCCTCATGAGCGGCAACAATTACTTTGAGAACTTAGAATCGTCGCGCGATGCCGGCTCCGACACGCTGACCGGGCTGGCCTCCTGGCGCAAGACAAGCCACTACCTGCACCGGCACATTCAAACCCGCAAGCCGTTCGCCCTGCTGTTCCTGGATGTTGACGGCCTGAAGCGGGTCAATGACCGCTTCGGCCACGCGGCAGGCGACGAGCTGCTGCGGCTGGTGGGGGAAGCCTGCCGCCTGTACGCCCGCAAATGCGACATTGTCGGGCGGCGCTCCGGCGACGAGTTCCTGCTGGCCTTGGAGGGCCTGGACCGTCCGCAGGCCGAAGCGGTGATGGCGCGTTTGCAGCGCGGGATTGAAGCCGAGCTTGCCGCCCACCCGGAATTCTCCGCCGCCGCCGCCGGGGCCAGCATCGGGCTGGCGCTGTACCCGCAGGACTCCCAGTCCGAGGCCGATTTAGTGGAGATTGCCGACCACCAAATGTACTGCAACAAACGCGCCCGCCGCGCGGGACGCAGCGCTGACCTGGAGCTGGATGCCCGGCTGTAAACTACGGCTTTCCCCAACTTGTCTTCCTGACTTTCCTTCCTGACTTTCTTTCCTCGTAACCTTCACGCCGCGCCGCTTCTCTCTCGCCTGCAATCCGGCAACAGTGGGTATACTAAACCATACACCAGAAGCAGGGAGCCGTATGAACCCACTTGATCGCTATAAAACACTGTGCCTCTATGCGTTCCGGCATGGAGCCAGTCTGCGGGCGCAGACGCCGAACGCGCCGCAGAACACCAAAATGCTGTTTGACAGCGGCCTGCTGTATCTTGCCGCCGTTCTCAGCTTGGAACCGAGCTTCCTGAATGAAGTCACCGCGCTTGCGCTGCCTGACGACATTGCGCTTGCTCTCGGCAGCAAGTTCCCCGCTTTTGACGCGAAGGCGTACCTCGCCGAACGTGCGGAAGCGCGGCGTCTGGAAGAAAAGCTCAAAGCCAAGAAGCCTTTCGGCGCAGCAGCCTCCTAAACTCCCAATCCTAAGAGTTCAATTCTAAACCCCATGCTCAAACTCACAACCGCCGCGCAGATGCGCGAGATGGACCGGCGCACGATTGAAGAGTACGGCGTTCCCAGCATTGTGCTGATGGAAAATGCCGCCCTGCGCGTCGTGGATGTCATTGCCGAACGCTACGGGCCACTGCAAGGCAAGCGTATTGCCGTGGTCTGCGGCAAAGGCAGCAACGGCGGCGATGGTCTCGCCATCGCCCGGCATCTGGCGACACGGTTTGGCGCGGAAGTGGCAGTTGGCTTGCTGGCAAACCCGGCAGAGTTGACTGGAGATGCCGCCACTAACTACGCGATGGTGAAGGCCTTTAATCTGCACCGCTACTCCGACTTCCCAGACTTATATAGGGGCATTGACCTAATTGTGGATGCGCTGCTCGGCACCGGTATTAAGGGCGGTGTTGAAGGTAAGCTCGCCGAAACTATCGGAGCGATGAATGCTTCCTATGCGCCGATTGTCTCGGTAGATGTGCCGTCAGGACTGGACGCGGATACCGGAAACGTAGAAGGCGCGTGCGTCAAAGCGGCGCTCACGGTGACGTTTGCGCTGCCGAAGATCGGGCTGATGGTCTACCCCGGCGCGGAGTATGTCGGGGAGCTGATCGTCGCCGATATTGGAATGCCGCGCGAAGTCATGGCGGCGGATACCGTCAAAGTCATGGCGACTGAGGCAACAGACATTGCCCGCTGGCTGCCGGCGCGGGTGAACGGGCGCGACAGCAACAAAGGCAAGTTCGGCCATGTCACTGTCTTTGCCGGCTCGGCAGGCTTTGCCGGTGCGCCAACCCTGTCGGCGGAAGCGGCGGCGCGGACCGGGGCAGGTCTGGTCACGCTGGCCGTTCCCCGAGGCATCCAGAACGCGCTGATGGCGCGGGTCAGCCCGGTCGTAATGACGAAGGGGTTAGCGGAGACTTCCGACGGCACGTTTGACGCAAGTGCTGTGGAAGAAGCGTTGAAACTAGCAGGCCACGGGACGGCGGCGGCAATTGGGCCGGGACTGGGCGGCACGGAGAACGAGAAAACGCGGGCGTTTGTCCGGGAGTTCGTGTCCCGCTGCCCGGTGCCTTTAGTCATAGACGCCGACGCGCTGAACTCTCTGTCCCTAGAGCCGGACCGGGGCGCATCGGTCGTGGGGTCGCGCCCGGCGGCGACGGTGCTGACCCCGCATCCCGGCGAGATGGGACGGCTGCTGGGAACGAACACCAAGACCGTGCAAAGCGACCGGCGGGCGGCTGTGGAACAGGCGGCGCAGGCGTATGGCTGCCCGGTCCTGCTGAAAGGCGCACGGACACTGATTGCCTCTCCTGACGGACGTTTAGCGGTCAACACGACCAGCAATCCCGGCATGGCAACTGGCGGGGCAGGGGATGTCCTGACCGGCCTGCTGGCCGCGCTGCTCGGCTCTGAGATCGCGCCCTGGGAAGCGGCGGCGGCAGGGGCGTACCTGCACGGTCTGGCCGGTGACCTAGCCGCGGCGGCTCAGGGCGGTCCGGCGGGGCTGATAGCAACCGATTTGATCCACTTCCTGCCCGCCGCCATTGCTCAGTGTCACGCCGAACACCGTTCTGCCGAGGCTTCCTAATCTATGACGAAGTTCTTTGTCTTCTGCCTGCTTTGTCTCGCTGCAACCGCCCATGCCGCCCCCGCACCGCTGACGGTAACTTTGCCGAGCGCGGACTCGTACTGCTACTGGGTGCAGTCCGGGGCTGGCCCTGTTTCGGTAATGCCGGTCACGGTGGCACATCAGCAGAAAGTGCAGGTGAGGGCACCGGTGACGAATGGGGACCATCTGTTTGTTATGGACGCCCACACCGGCGAAGTGGCATCGCACCCGATTTCCGTAGCCCCCAGCGGAGGGCCGCTTCCTCTGGCGTTCACACTGGCTGATTTTCGTCCTCTCTCCGCTCCGGCCCCGGCGGCAGTGTCCGTGCCCGTCGCGACACCGAAGAAAGACGATGCAGAGCCGGAAAAAGAAAACGGCGTGGCGCGGCTGCTGACCGGCCTCTTTAGCCTGCTGCTGGCAGCCGGAGTAGGCTGGGTTGTGCTGCATCTGGTCCGAACGCGCGGCGAGCCGCTGCGGGTCTTGGCCCGGCGCTTCGGCGTGGAAGTCGCCGACCCCGCCGCTCCGGCTGCCGGCGCAGACGCGCAAGCTGAGCCGCCGGTCTATGTGCCGCAGCGAGCGCTGGAGCTTGTTCCCGAAGAAGCCGGCCTGCCGCCAAAGGCTTCGGCGGCGCGGCTGGGACGCGGCCCGGAAATCCCGCTGTCCGACATTCCGGTCCTGCTTGGCTTGCAGGGCCTGGCCGCCGGCAGCACGTTTGCGCTGACCGACGGCGATGTCACCGTGGGGCGCGACGGCGACAACGGGATCGTGCTGGCGGAAAGCACAGTTTCCCGCCGCCATGCCCGCCTGCTCCGGGACGGCCAGGGGCAGTTCACGCTCACGGATTTAGGCAGCGCAAACGGAATTTACGTCAACGGCACGCGCATCCAGCGTGCCATTCTTTCGACGGGCGACGAGATCAAAATCGGCGACAATTACTTCCGCTTCCAAGCGGCAAAGGAGACAGTATGAACTCAAAGAAGATTATCACGGCGGCGGCACTTCTGGTCGCTTGCCCGCTGGTGCTTCACGCACAGGCCCCGCCGCTGACTGCTCCGGCAGCGCCGACCGCTCCGGTATCACCGACTACTCCTGCGGCTTCGGCGGTGACGCTGCGGTACAAGTTTGCGGTTGGGCAAGTGCATCTCTACCAGTATAACACAGAGACAGATGTTATGATGCAGACCGGCCAGACCGGCGCGGGCATTCCTATCAGCATGACGACGCAGACAACGATGCGGCAAACGGTCAAGTCCATCCGGCCTGCCGACGGCGCGGCGACAATCATCACTCAAATCGGGTCTGTTCGTGCGCTTCGTAACGGTCAGGAGGTTCCGATGTCGGAAGAGCAGCAAGCAAAAATGAAGCAGCCGTTCACCCAGGTCATGCTGCCAAATGGCGAGATACTTTCTGTAAAAGTGGCTGTATCCAGCGCGGGAACCCTTGGCATGGACTTCAGCAAAGGGGCGTCTGGCAGCCTCGGCAGCACGGTAGCTTTGCCGGGGGGCAAGACCAAAATTGGCGATACCTGGAATACGATTGGCACGGTTCCGGGAATTGGAGTTGATCTGACATCAAAGTCAGTGCTGGCAAGTTTAGATCAGAAGAATGGAGCGACGCTGGCGACGATTCAAACCACGCAGACGGGAATAATAGACAAACCCCTAACTGTGGGAATGCCGATGAAGATGCAGGGAAAAGTCAGCGGGGACATGTCGCAAGTTTTTGATATGTCGGAGGGGGCGCTTCAAAGTATGAAAGGCACGATGAGCGCCAATATGCTGATGACATCCGGCACGGCTGCCAGTGGCGCTGCGCCGGGAATGCCGTCGGCAATGAAAATGCAGGTGCAGGTCAAGTACACGATGGAACTTTTGACGGGTCAGTCGGTTGTAGTGCCGAATGGTCCCGCAGCGGCCCCCGCGCAATAAAACTGAGCCGGCAGGCTCGGAACGAGCGAAAGCAAGAGGTTCTATGAACACGTTCTTGGCTGCGACCACGCTGCTGGTTGCAGCTTTTGCGGCAGGCGCTTCGGCACAAGTTCCCTCTCTCCCTGTGCCTGCGACCTCGCCCCTTCCTCCTGTGGTGCCGCGCAAGGAGACGCTGCGCCTGAAGTTCCCGGTCGGGCAGACGCTTTACTACACGCTGACGGAAGACACCGCCGGCTCTTATTTGGAGCCGCACCGCAGGATTATTCCCATCAAGTCGCACCTGGAAATGCAGGAGCATCAGACCGTTGCCGACTTGCGCGAGACAGACAGCGCCGGGTTAGTTGATATGGGTGTTGACTCGATGACAGTCACTGTAGACGACAAGCCGTCGCCGCTGCCGAGCGGCGCTCTGGCAGCAATGACCGCTCTCACCCGGCTGATCGTCCTGAAGAACGGGAAGCTTGAAGCAACAGTAGTTGATCCCGGCTTCAATGCCGAGGAAGTCTTAACTGGGGAAGACCCCGCGCACCTGAACGTGCTATCGGGCCTCGGAGAGCTGCCGGCAGCGCCGGTTCAAGCCGGGGACAAGTGGAAGAGTGTCAGCTTTTTGGGGATGACCGACGAACATTCTACGGCGGATGTCTTGCTTGCCGCCTGGGAAACGAAAGACGCCGCAACAATTGCGGTCATCAAGCAGGCCATTCACGGGCAGTTCGGCACTCCGGCGGCTGCCCTCAGCGATCCGAAAGCCGATGATCTGAAAATCAAAGGCTGGCTGTCGGGGACCCGGACGGTGCGGCTGAATGTGGAAGCGGGAACAATTGACAGCGCGGACAGCCTGGTCTACATGACCGTTCTGCTGACGCCTAAAGGGGATGACGGCAAGTACACCGCCGCGCCGACCCGGATGTGGGTCAAAGTCACGTCGAAAACAACCCAGACGTCCGCGCCCGCAGAGGTTCCGCCCGCTCCGGCAGAAGTCCCGCCTGCCCCCCCATCTATGCCTCCGTGAGGATTGCGTCCAATATCCGCTCGGCAACTTCGCGCTTCGTCATCAGAGGCAGGGCAATTTCCTGGCCCTGATGACCAAGCAGGGTCACGATGTTGGTATCGCCGTCAAATCCCGCGCCTGCCTGCGTCACATCGTTTGCGACAATCCAGTCTAAGTTTTTGGAGTCTAACTTGCGCCGGGCATGGTCCAGCAGATGCTCGGTTTCGGCGGCGAAGCCGACCAATGTCTGGCCCGCCGGCTTGCGCCGGCCAAGCTCTGCCAGAATGTCCGGCGTCTGTGTCAGTGTCAGCGCTGCCATATCACCGGTCTTCTTGAGCTTCTGGCTCGCAATTTCGGCAGGCCTGTAATCGGACACGGCGGCGGCGGCGAAGATCATGTCTGCTGAGGCGGAGCACGACAAGACGGCGTCCGCCATCTCTGACGCCGTCTCGACGCGCACCATCTCCATGCCGCCCGGCGCGGAAAGCGCTGTCGGACCGGACACGAGCGTCACTTCCGCGCCGCGCCGCTTCGCGGCTTCCGCCAGCGCATAGCCCATCTTCCCCGACGACCGATTAGATAGATAGCGCACCGGGTCCAGCGGCTCACGGGTCGGCCCTGCCGTTATCAAGACTCGCTTCCCGGCCAGCGATGTGTTCCGGTGCAGCATCTCTTGAATGGCGGCAAAGATCGTCGGCACATCGGCCATGCGACCGACCCCTTCGGTCCGGCAGGCCAGCCTTCCCGTCACCGGCTCGATAAAGTAGTAGCCGTAATCACGCAGCTTCGCCAGGTTGCTTTGGGTTGCCGGGTTGTTCCACATGCCCGTGTTCATGCCGGGAGCGAGCAGGATGGGGGCCGTGCAGGCAAGCGCGGCGGCTGTCAGCATGTCTTCGGCCAGACCGTTCGCCAGGCGGGCGATGACGTTCATGGACGCCGGCACAATCACAAACAAATCGCAGTGCCGGGCCAGCCAGATGTGGGCGATCTCGCCGGGAAACGGCTCTTCAAAGAGGTCAGTCGGGCAGGGGTGATGGGTGAGGGCGCGGAACGTCGCCGGCTGAACAAACCTGGCGGCTCCGGCAGTAATGACGGGAAAAACTTCCACGCCGCTTTTGACCAATTGGCTCGCCAGGT
>JAABUX010009721.1_pt1 | contig 10845 bp, 16 predicted proteins | sample 5561851 | NCBI WGS metagenome assembly JAABUX01 (sample SAMN10711883, study PRJNA513361) | rock metagenome | isolation source: Antarctica rocks | place: Antarctica: Victoria Land, Richard Nunatak red sandstone | collected 2016-01-03 | reverse complement strand
CAAAGCTGCCAGGCTCATACTCCAAGCCCTGCCCCTGCCAAAACTCTGGGAGTGCCTGCTAAACTGATGGATGGTGAGTCCACCTCCTCAATGTTGTTCTGGCCGACGTCCCCGGCGATCAGCGTGTTCGTCTCGGGATCAAAGGATATGCGGAACGGGTTGCGCAGCCCGTAAGCATAGACCTCGCGCGCGCCCATGGTGTTCTTGGCAAAGGCGTTGTCGGACGGGATGCCATACTGCCCGTTGGCGGAGTTGCTGCCCAGCGGGTCGATGCGCAGGATCTTGCCCAGCACGTTCCCCGGGGTGAGGCTCTGCGCGTTCCCGCCCGGCACGTGGCCCGGGCCTGAGTCGTTCGCGTTGCCGCCATCGCCGAGCGAGATGTAGAGCAGGCCGTTCCGCCCGAACACCAGAGCGCCGCCGTTGTGGTTGAACTGCGGCTTGTCGATGCGCAGCAACTCGCGCGCGCTGCGCGGGTCAACCGTGAAGCTGTTGTTCGCGCCCGCTTGCACCCCCTGCTCTTGCACCCGCCATTCGGTGACCACGCTTTGGCAGTTGGCGACCTCGCCGGGGCTGAGCGTGCTGAAGTCGGCCTTTCTGCCCATCGGCTCGCTCGTGAACGTGTAGAAGCGTCCGTTCCGCTGGAAGTCGGGGTGGAAGGCGAGGCCGAGGAACCCACGCTCGTCGTAGTTCAGCGGCGGGGTCAGTCCGAGCGGAACCAGCCGGGCGCTCACGTCCAAGACCAGGGTTGCAGGTGCGGCGCTGCCCGCGACCGGGATGCGCCAAAGCTGGCCGGGCTGGTCGACGACGTAGAGGTGGTCCTCGTCGCCAGGAGCGGCCGTGGCAGTCACCGGCGAGACGAAGCCCGTCATCACGGTTTGCAGGCTCAGCTTCAAAGGCGCAACGGGAACAGGGGCGGGAATAGGGTCGGCCAAGGGCACGTGGGTTTGCGCGAGGGCGAGATTGGCTCCAAGCGTCAAGGCGAGCAGGGTGGGCGCATACAGATGCAAGGAACGCATGATTGTGGTCCTCCTGATGGGGCATGGGTTCACCAAGCCCACTAAGACGCGATATGGTGATTATTTTACAACGCAAGGTAGCGTGCGTTGCAACGCTCACAACGTCAACACCAGTCAGAAAAGGTTCATTTCGATGCGGCGTGCCCAATTGGACGCAAGGTCGCCCGCTGCCCCCGAGGACAAGGAGAGTGCCGGTTGGACAAGCGGCGCCAAGCATCGCGGGCCGGGCAGCGTCATCCGCGTGCAGCTCCGCGGCGCCGGTTGCCGGCCCTGTCCCTTGTGCGCCCGCTGCACCCGGGTGCGCTCGAAGTACCAGGGCCGGGTCCTGGCGCTACTGCCGCAGCCCGAGCACGAGGCCCTTGCCGCTGCCAGGGCGCGCGAGGGCACGGCGGATGCCAAGCGCCTGTATGTGCAACGCAACGGCATCGAGGGCACGCTCTCGCAGGGCGTGTGCGCCTTCGGCCTGCGCCGGGCGCGCTACCGCGGCCTGGCAAAAACAGACTTGCAGCGCGTCGCCACCGCTGCGGCCCTCAACCTTGACCGTATCGCCGCTTGGTTCGCCGGACGCCCACTCGCGCCGACCCGCACTTTACGCTTCACCGCACCCGCCGCTTCGCCGCCGACTCCGCCAACAGGGTCCGGTCACTTGACGAAGTGATACAGTTTGTCAGTTTTCGGAGTGTCGCCGTCTTGCGTGGCTACGCGCCGTAGCCGCCCTTCGGTCCAAAAAAGATCACCCAAGTCTTGACATCGTCCGTGAACGTCTCGAAGGCGTGCGGGACGCCGGCCGCGACAAACAGGAAGTCGCCCGGCCCAAACGGCTCCCGTTCGGCGCCGCGGCGGAACAGGCCGGTGCCGGCCGCAACGATGTAGATTTCGTCCTGCTCATGCGGCTGCTGCGTGTCCACCTCGTGCGGGGCGAACAGCTCAACCGAGAGATTGCCGCGCTTGAACAGCACGACGAAGGTTTCCGGCACCCCGGCCAAGCGCTCACCCGCATCTGGCAGTGCGATCCGCAGATCGTCGTCCAGGTCAGCGCGCATCCAGTGCAACCTTCAAGCCAAGAGCAATCAGCAGCGTGCCAAGCACGCGGTCCACCGTCCGCCTGACCCTCTGGTATCCCGCCCGCATCGGACCAGAGGAGAGAGCGAAGGACACAGCCGTGTACCAGGCAACCTCGATGACCCCGCCTGCCGATAGCACCGCGAGCTTGGCCCAAAGCGGTGTGGCCGCCGGCACCGCCGCGGCGAACAGGCCAAGGAAGAACGCGATCCCCTTCGGGTTGGTGATCTCCGTCAGGAAGCCTACCCGCACGCCGTGCAACAAGGATGGCCCGCCCTGGCCCATGCCGGCCGCGGCCGGCTGGAAGTCCTCTGGCTGTGACCGCCATGCCTGGATGCCGAGCCAAACGAGGTAGGCGCCGCCCACGATGCGGATGGCGTCACCGAGCCAGGCGAAGCGGAGGATCAGCACGCTCAGGCCGAACATGGTCAGCGCGGCGTATGCCAGTGACCCGATGGTGATGCCGAACATCGCGCCGATGGCCGACCGGCGCGACCGCGAGAGCGCCAGCCGCGACACGACAAGGAAGTTCGGCCCAGGGCTGACGACGGCGGCAAGCCAAATCAGGGTGGCCCCGAGGATGACGGCATAGGAACTCAAGACGACCTCCTCCAGCTATGCCCAGCTCAAGCCGGACGGCGGGTCAGCAGCAGCGACACGCCAAGGCCACCGAGGATGGCCCCGGAACCCTGGCGCAAGCGGCGCACGATGTGGGCCTTGCCCGCCAGCCGCCCGCGCATGGCAGAAGCTGCCGAGACGACAAGGACCGCCATGCCGGTGTTGAGGACGACCGAGATCAGGCCGAACATGACGAACTGCGCGGCGACGCTGCCCCGGGACGCATCAATGAACTGCGGGATGATGGCGAGGAAGAAGGCCGCCATCTTGGGGTTGGTCGCTTCCACGATGACGCCCTGGCGGAAGGCGCGGAAGGCGTCAGGACGTATGGCGCCCTCTTGGGCAGGGGCCGGCGCGGCGGCCGAGCGCCAGGTCTGGATGCCGAGATAGATGAGGTATAGCCCGCCCGCGAGCTTGAGGGCCGTGAAGGCCGTCGTGCTCGCCATGACCAACGCCGACACGCCCGCCGCGCCCGCGAGCATATGCACGCAGCCGCCGAGCGCGGAACCCACGCAGGAGGCGAGGCCGTCCGCCCCGAGGCGAGGGTGCGGCCAGCGATGTAGAACATGCCGGGGCCTGGCATTGCGGCGAGCACGAGCGCCGCGCCGAAGAACAGGGCCAGGGTCGCAATGTCGGGCATGGTCCACCTCCGTCCGCCAGCCTGCGAACCTTACACGCGCTCGCCATAGTGGGAAGGTGGATCACGGCTGAAACTGAGCAGGCAGTCAGGTGACGCCAAAGGAACTCATGCAATCGGTGAAGCTGGGCGACCAGAAAGCCTTTCCCCACTGATGGACGCAGACAGAGCGGCGTAGGCCGGCCGTCCAGAAAGGGTCCGATTGGTAGAGGGCTTCAACTGCCGCTTGGTCGGGAGCGTTGACGATCCAGACGCCACCCAAAGGGGTGCCTTCCTGGCTTTCACGGAGAGCACCAGAGGCAACCACCTTGTTGGGATGCTGGGCCAGGAAAGCGAGATGCGCGGACATGTGCTGCTGCCGTTCAGGCAGCCGCTCCGGCTGATCCGCGTACACATCCTCGAACTGGACGAGGAACAACATCGGCGGCTCCCTTCGCTGGCATGACCCAGACAGGTTCAACGGGTATGATCTCAGCCCACACTGGTGGGCACCCCGGCAGGCTGAACGATCCGCCACGTGAATGGTGCCGTCAAGAGGCCGGCGCCGTGATCTTGCTGCCTGTCCGGCAAACCAGCCTTGGCGGACTATGTGACCGGCACGGGGCTATGAAACCACTGTGACAAGGCCCTTCACCAGCCGTCGCGCGTGCGTCGGCAGGGCGCCAAGCCGCCGCACGACCACCCTCAGCCGGCGCTCTGCCCACGGGTCCTCCAGCCGCACCAGGGCCAGTGCGCCGCCGTGCCGCCGGGCTGCTGCTTCCGGCACCACGGCGACCCCCGCGCCGAGCGCCACCATCCGGCAGGCAGCGTCCAGCCCGTGCACCCGGACCCGCAACCGCATCCGGCTGCCGGTCCGGGCTGCGTGCCCGGCCAGGTGCTGGTGCAGCGCGCTGTCTCCCGAGAGGCCCACGAAGTCGTTCCCCAGCGCCTCGGCGAAGGCGATTCGCCCGCGGCCGGCAAGCGCGTGACCAGCCGGCACGGCAAGCACCAGCCGGTCAGCCCGGAACGGGTAGGCTTCCAGCCCGGCGAGGTCGGCGTGGTCGGCGGCCACTCCTACGTCCGCAAACCCTTCGGCCACGGCGCGGGCCACCTCGACACTTGGCCGCTCGTCAAGGTCCACGTCCACATTGGGGTTTGTGGCGAGGAAGGCAGCCAACGCTTCCGGCAGGTGCTCGGCCATCGCAGCGGTGTTGGCCAACAGGCGGACGTGCCCCTTCAACCCGTGCGCGTACTCGCCCAATTCGCCGCGCATCCGCCCCACCTGTTCCATGACCGCCCGCGCGTGGTGCAGCAGCGCCCGGCCTGCCGGCGTGGGCCGGACGCCGCGGCGGTCGCGCTCAAGGAGCGCAACGCCGGCCTGTTCCTCCATGCCCCGCACCCGCGCGCTCGCCGACGCGAGGGCAAGGCCAGAACGCACCGCGCCGGCCGTGATGCTGCCGGCCTCGGCCACATGCAGGAACAGGCGCAGGTCGGTCAGGTCAAAGTGCATCGGGCGCTCCCCATGGCGATCTGCCTTCGTCGGTGACTTAGGCAGGCTACGCAACTCCCGCATTGTGGCGCATGGCTTCCCAGCCCCAGCATCGTCCGAATGACGGACCCTCTCGCCTACATTCTGCTGATTACAGGCACCTTCCTGCTGGCCGGGCTGGTGAAGGGCGTGATCGGTCTGGGCCTCCCGACGGTCGCCATGGGCCTGCTCGGCTTGGCGATGCCGCCGGCCTATGCGGCGGCCTTGCTGCTCGTGCCTTCGCTTGTGACGAACGTTTGGCAGCTCCTGACCGGGCCGCGCTTCGGCGCGCTGTTCCGACGGCTGTGGGGCATGATGCTCGGCATCGTCGCAGGCACCCTCGCGGGGTCGGGGCTGATAATGGCCGCGACGGCGCCGGTCGCCGCCGCGGCTCTCGGCGGCGCCCTGGCGCTCTACGCCGTAGTCGGGCTGGCGAAGCTTCGGCTGCGCGTGCCGCCAGCATCGGAACGCTGGGCAGGGCCGGTGATCGGTGCGGCAACCGGGCTGGTGACGGGGGCCACGGGCGTGTTCGTCATCCCGGCCGTTCCCTATCTTGGCTCGCTCGGATTGGAGCGGGACGACCTGGTGCAGGCGCTCGGCTTGTCCTTCACCGCTTCCACGCTGGCGCTCGCCGCCGGCCTGGCTTGGCACGGCGCGCTGCCCTTGCAGGCCGCGGGCACATCCCTGCTCGCCCTCGTGCCGGCGCTCGCAGGCATGGCGCTGGGTGGACGGCTGCGCGCGCGGGTGCGGCCTGAGACGTTCCGGCTGTGCTTCTTCGTGGGCCTGCTGGCGCTGGGGGGCGAACTCGTTTGGCGAGGGCTGGCATGAAAGGATGGTTGGCTGAGCTTGGCGTCACCTGCGCGTGGGCCAGTCCAGGCCTTGTGCTGGTCGCCATGGTTCTTGCCGTGCTCGACCTCACCGTTGCGGCGCAGCGGTGGGCCACTCTACAGCCGTTGCCGCCAGCCCCGGTCGGGACCGTCGCTGTCACTGTCGCGGCTAAGGGTTGCTCCCCCACCCTCGCACCGGAGTTGCGCGATATGATCGGGCGCGATTAAGAAAACATACGAATATCAGCCTGCCTCAACGCCGAATGACTGCTTGATCCCGCGCCGGCCCTTTGGCGTCACGGTGATGGCGCGCGTGCCCTCGATCCGGCGCACCCAGCCCAGGGCGAAGCAGCACTCGCACAGGGCAGCGCCTACGGCCCCTGCGACATGCGGACGGCGTTCGCTCCAATCCAGGCAGGGGCGGCAGAACACCCGGCCGCCGCGCTTTGCCGCACGCTCCTCGGCGGCTCGAAGGTCCACGCCCAGCGATTGCAGGAAGGCCGCGCCGTCCGGCGTCACGGCTCCGCCATCGGCTGACAACTCGATATGGCCCTGCTCCACCATGGCGTCCGCCATCGCCACGGCCAGCTTGCCGGCCAGGTGGTCGTAGCAGGTGCGGGCCGCCCGCATCGCCAGGTCCCGCGGGCCGACCACCACGGGGCGCCGCGCGCGGTCCGCCGCCGGGCCGACCTCGACCACTGCCATGATGCTTTCCAGCATCCGCGCCACCCCGGGTGACGCCAGGCGATGGTAACGATGCCGGCCCTGCTGTTCCACGGCCAGCAACCCGGCGGCAGTCAGCCGGGCCAGGTGCCCGCTTGCAGTCTGCGGCGCAACCGATGCCGTGCGCGCCAGCTCGGCCGCGGTCAGGGCGCGTCCGTCCATCAGCGCCGCCAGCATGTTCGCGCGCGCCGGGTCGCCCACGAGTGCCGCGGTTTCGGCAAGGGCTGTGGTGCTGACCATGCGGTTTCGTCCTGTTCGTCCGGGCTGCATCGTGCGCCGCCACCATAGCCGGCACTCGGGGCTATTGCTTCGGCCGGGACCGTAGCATCCCGCCCCGTGCAAGGGGCAGCTTGCCCGGGACGCAACGCCCGGAGCCGCTGATGCCCCTCGACGCCCTTCTACCATCCCAACCTGGCGCAGGCGCCTTGCGGCGGATCGGCACCCTCGCTGCGCGGACCTGGTGCGCCAAGCTCTACGCACCCGCCTGGTCGGTAAGTAGCCTGCGACCGGAGGACCTGGCCGCTGCGGAGCGTGCCTACCGCGCGGGCATCGCTGGTCCCATCGCGGCCCTTGCGGCTGGCTTTGCCCTGCTGCGGCCCGGTTGTAAGGATGGCAGCTTGGCGTTCTCGGCCCATTGGTGGGAGGGCGCGGAGCTGCACCGAACCATCCTGCTGCTGCCGGGCTGCGGCGGTCCGCCGCGGCGCCAGCCGGACGCAGCCGGACGGGTCGGAGACGTGGACGAGGTGATGCTGATGGCGCGCGAGGCCGCGGCCTGGCGCCGGTGCGTGCTGGACGCGGACGCGCCCTCGTTGGACGCCTACCTTGCGGAGCGCTGCGCATGAGTGCCGCGGCGGCTGCGCCCGCCTTCTTCGGCTGGCGCGTGGTGTGGGCGGCCTTCGTCATGGCGATGTTCGGCTGGGGGGTGGGCTTCTACGGCCCGCCCGTGTTCCTGTACGCGATCCACGAGGCCCGTGGCTGGCCGGTGTCGCTCGTGTCCGCGGCGGTGACGTGCCACTTCCTGCTCGGCGCCATTGTCGTCGCCAACCTCGCGACGCTGCACCGGCGCTTCGGCCTGGTCGCGGTCACGCGCGCCGCTGCCATCGCCGCAGCACTCGGCTTCCTGGGCTGGGCCTTGGCGCGGGAGCCGTGGCAACTCTTCGCGGCCACGCTGCTGACCGGCTTCGGCTGGGCCGCCACCGGAGCGGCGGCGATCAACGCCATGGTGTCGCCCTGGTTTGCCCGGCGGCGGCCGGCGGCGCTCAGCACGGCCTACAACGGCGCCAGCGTCGGCGGCGTGGTGCTGTCCCCGTTGTGGGTGGCGCTGATCGCCGCCTTCGGCTTCATGGGCGCTGCCGCGGCGGTCGGCGCCCTCATGGCGCTGGCGGTTTGGTGGCTGTCCGGCCGCTATCTCGGGCGCACGCCGGCCGGCATGGGGCTGCTGCCGGACGGCGACGCGCCCGGCACCCCGGCGCTGGCCCGCGCTGGCGGCGCGGCCGAACCCTTGCCAGGTGCCGCCCTGTGGCGCAGCCGGCGCTTCATCACCTTGGTCGCTGCAACGTCGCTGGGCTTGTTCGCCCAGATCGGCCTGATCGCGCACCTGTTCTCGCTGCTGGTGCCCGCACTCGGGACGCAGCTCGCCGGGTTCGCGGCCGGGCTGGCGACGGCTTGCGCCATCGCTGGGCGCACCGGCATGGGCTGGCTGCTGCCGCCAGGCGCTGACCGGCGGCGGGCCTTGGCGCTCAACTGCTGCTTGCAGCTTTGCGGCTCGCTGGTGCTGCTGGCCGCGGGCGGGACGAGCGTGCCGCTGCTGCTCGCGGGCGTCGTGCTGTTTGGGCTGGGGCTGGGCAACGCCACCTCCTTGCCGCCGCTGACCCGCCGACACCGCCCGCGCCGTGGCGTTGGTCACGGCGTGCAGCCAGGCTTGCTACGCCTTCGCCCCGGCGGCCTTCGGGCTGCTGCGCGACCTTAGCGCCACTGCGGTTCCAAGCCTGGGCAGCGGCGCCCCGCTGCTGTTCGTCACGGCGGCGCTCGTCCAGCTCGCCGCGGCGGGCACCGTCATGCTGGGCCGCCTGGCGTCGGCACGGCCGGCAGTGGCTCAAGCTTGAACACGTCACCAAGGAGCATCGTCATGCGCGTCCTCGAACGGCTGTTCTGCAACTGCATGTGGCTCGCATGGGTTGGCCTTCCGGTCAGCAAGCGGGATGCCCGCCCAGAAGAACGGCCCACCATGCCAGGCAGCAGCGGGGAGGCGTGCCGGTGCCTGATGCCAGATCGGACGATCCTGCCAGGATGGTGACAACTGTCCGCCAAACGGACCCGACTGGACGGTTGGCCACTATGGAGGGCGCGAGTCAGGTTGCCCGCCCGGCTAAGAGCGCCCGCGCCCGGGTGAATTCGCGGCAGCGGGCAAGGCCGGGCCAGACCACCAGCGAGGCATTCTCGTGGCCTCCGAAGCCGGGCGCGAGCGCCAGCACTTCGGCATGCAGGCCCGGATAGGGGCCGGGACCTGGGCGGAGCAGGGCATCGAGGCGGCCGGCGAGAAGATCGGCCACATCGTCGGTCGCCACCGCCCGCACGTAATCCGGCAGGCGCTTCGTGCCGGCGAGACGGGCGAGCAGGCGGTCGGGCTCGCCGCTCAGGGCCGGCGAGATGCCGAGGCGGAGCGGCTTCGTTCTCAGGGCCTTCGCGACCGTGTCGCTGGCCTTCGACAAGCGTTCGAAGGCGCCCGCCACCTCCGGCAGCAAGGCCTCGCCCTGCGCGGTGGGGATCAGGCTGCGGTGCAGGCGCTGGAACAGCGGCACGCCGAGCGCCTGTTCCAGGTGCTTCACCTGCTGGCTGACGGCGCCGGGCGTGACGGAGAGTTCCGCCGCGGCGGCTTTGAAGCTCAGGTGGCGGCCAGCGGCCTCGAAGGCGCGCAACCCGTTCAGGGGGGGGCAGGCGATGGCTCACGGGTGCGGGTCCGGACATGGGGGTGATGGCGTCAGGATAGAAATACTCTTCCAAGCAGCCAGAAACAATCGGTTGAGCGGGGCCGGAGCGTGCGGGAGAAGTGGCCCATGACGCCCCGTGACACAGCCCTGGCCGCCTTCGTGTCCGTGACTTGGGGGCTGGCGTTCGTGGCAACCCGGTTCGGCTTGGAGGGCTTCACGGCCCCCCAGCTCACTGCGCTGCGCTTCCTGGTCGCCTCGGTCCCCGTCCTGTTCGTCGCCCGGCCTGCCGTGCCCTGGCACCTGCTGGTGCTGATCGGGTTGAGCCTGTTCGCCGGCCAGTTCCTGCTCCTGTTCCTCGCCTTCCGGCACGGGATGCCGCCCGGCCTCGCCTCGGTGACGCAGCAAACCCACGTCTTCCTCACCGTGCTGCTTGCCGCCTTGCTGTTCGGCGAACGGCCCACCGCGCGCCAGGGCCTGGGCATGACTCTGGCCGTGGCCGGGCTGGTGCTGGTCGGGCTGACGGTCGGCGCGGACCTGCCCGCGCTCGCCCTGGCCCTGGCGCTTTCGGGGGCGCTGAGCTGGGCGGCCGGCAACCTGCTGCTGAAGCACGTCCGGGGCGTGCCGATGTTCCCGCTCATCGCCTGGTGCAGCCTGGTGCCGCCCTTGCCCATGCTGCTGCTGTCCACCCTGTGGGGGCGAGGCGTCCCTGCTGGCCGCCATCGCGGGTGCGTCGTGGGCCAGCCTGGGCGCTGCCCTCTTCCTGGGCGCCGCCACCTCGGCCTACGCGATCTGGGGCAGGTTGCTGGGCCGCTACCCGGCCGCTGTCGTGGCACCCCTGGCGCTGTTGTCGCCCGTGACGGGCGTGGTCGTGTCGGCCCTGGTGTTCGGCGAACGGTTCACCCCGCTGCGCTACGCCGGCATGGCCCTGATCGTGGCTGGGCTGGCCGTCATCGTGTGGCGGGCACCTAAGCGCACCGTCACTGTTCCTGTCCCTGGAATGGAGTGATGCCTGTCAGGGGATGCGTGGGAGTCTCTGCAGCGGTGTACGCTAACGCCGAGTCCGAGATGCCAGGATCTGTCGCCAGCAGCGTCCAGGAACCGTGCTGGGTAAATTGGGACGGTTGGACGATCCTGGACGTAGTTTCTGGACGGATTTGCCGGTCGTAAGGGAGGGCTGGCGTGACCATCCTTGAACCGTCCGGTTCCTGGACTCCATCTCCCCTGGAATGGGCCGAGCGAGTTGCGGGAAGGCGTAAGCCGGCTCGGGGTTCAGCTTCGGCGCTGTAGCCTGCAGAGCCGGTTTCCCTCTCGGGCCAACAGCTTAGGGCCCAGCCGGATACAAGCGCTCGAGTTGACAGAAAAGTATCAAGCGTTTTTAGGTGGTTGAAGTATTCAATAAGTAACCGGAGCAGATCCCCGGGCAATCAGGCCGGGGTTGCGGCCTGACGGACGAGGTCGGGGAGCGGCGGGATGCTGACGATGCCAGGCACGTGCAGGCGGTCGCCGAGGTAGCGGAAGAACGAGA
>JAABUX010009720.1_pt1 | contig 10847 bp, 11 predicted proteins | sample 5561851 | NCBI WGS metagenome assembly JAABUX01 (sample SAMN10711883, study PRJNA513361) | rock metagenome | isolation source: Antarctica rocks | place: Antarctica: Victoria Land, Richard Nunatak red sandstone | collected 2016-01-03 | reverse complement strand
ATCACCTCGACGGCGATCTTCACCTCGCCCACCGAGGGCCTGACCATCCCCATCAAGATCTCGGCCATCGCCGGGGTGATCGGCGCGCTCCCGGTGATCCTCTGGCAGGTGTGGGCCTTCGTGGCCCCCGGCCTGCGCCCCGTGGAGAGGAAGTTCGTGGGCCCCTTCATCGGCTCGGCGCTCGTCCTCTTCGGCGCCGGGTCCTCGTTCGCCTACTTCGTGATGCCCATCGGCCTCAACTTCCTGGCCACGTTCCTCGGCAACAGCGCCGTGTACCTGCCCGACATCAACTCCTACCTCTCCTTCCTGCTGCTCCTGATCATCGCCTTCGGGGTGACCTTCGAGCTGCCCGTGGTGGTCATCCTCCTCGGCGTCCTCGGCATCGTCTCGTCACGGCTGCTGCGCCGCAAGCGCAAGGGGATCTGGGTCGGGATCATCGCGGCCGCCCTCATCGTCACCCCGGGGGCCGACCCCTACACCCCGACGGCGCTGTTCATCCCGCTCATCATCTTCTTCGAGGCCTCCATCCTCATTCTCGACAAGGTGCTCAAGCGCTGACCGGCCTCCGGGCCGGGCGATGACGGCCGCTACACTGGCGCGCGATGCGCCCTGACGGCCGGGCCCCGGACGAGATCCGGCCCACCACCATCGAGATCGGTCCCCTCCCGTACGCCGAGGGCAGCGCGCTGATCACCGTCGGCGACACCCGCGTGCTCTGCGCCGCCAGCGTCGAGGAGCGGGTCCCGCAGTTCCGCAAGGGCAGCGGCCGCGGGTGGGTGACGGCCGAGTACGCGATGCTGCCCCGCAGCACCGTGACCCGGACCGAGCGCGACGGTCGCAGAGGCCGGATCGACGGCCGCGTCCAGGAGATCCAGCGGCTCATCGGGCGCAGCCTCCGCGCCGCCGTCGACTTCGCGAAGCTGGGCGAGCGCAGCGTTCTCATCGACTGCGACGTCCTGGTGGCCGACGGCGGCACGCGCACGGCCTCCGTCACCGGTGGCTACGTCGCCCTGGCACTGGCGGTCGCCAGGCTGCGCGCCGCCCGGATGGTGACGAGCGACCCGCTGCGCTGGCAGGTGGCCGCGGTGAGCGCGGGCATCGTCGCCGGTGAGGCGCGGCTCGACCTCAACTACCTCGAGGACTCCGCCGCGGACACCGACATGAACTGCGTGGGCAGCGGAGACGGACGCTTCATCGAGGTGCAGGGGAGCGCGGAGCAGGAACCCTTCTCGCGGGTCGAGATGGACAGCCTGCTCGGGCTCGCGGCCGGCGGGATGCAGCAGCTCTTCGCCATCCAGTCGGCCGCCCTCGACGCACGATGAGGGCCGCGGCCCCGCCGGGAATGGCCGCCCCCGTGCTGGTGGCGGCCACCGCCAACCCCGGCAAGCTGCGCGAGCTCAGGCGTCTTCTCGCCCCCCATCCCTGGCGGGTGATCGGGCTGGCGGAGGCGGACTGGCACGGCGAGATCGAGGAGCGCGGTGCCACCTACGCCGAGAACGCGCTGACCAAGGCGGGGGCGGCCGCGGCCGCGCTGCGTTGCCCGGCGCTCGCGGACGACAGTGGCATTGAGGTGGACGCGCTCCGCGGCTGGCCGGGGCCGCTGTCAGCGCGCTGGCTGGGACCGGACGCCAGCGACGGTGACAGGCTGCGCGGGCTCATCGCCGAGGTGGAGAGGCGCAGCCCCGGTGAGCGCCAGGTGCGCTACGTCTGCGTGGTCGCCCTGGTCCGCCCCGGCGCCGAGCCGGTCACCGCGCGCGGCGACTGCCTCGGCACGCTCGTCGAACCCCGCGGGCGGCGCGGGTTCGGGTACGACCCGGCCTTCCTGAGCGAGGGCCTCGGCGTCACCTTCGGTGAGGCGGAGGACGCCGACAAGGACCGGGTCTCCCACCGCGCACGGGCGGTGCGGCGCCTCGCCCAGAGCGGCGTGCTCGATCCGCCGTCCTGGGCAACCTGATCTCGCTCGACAGAGCCGGCCGGGCCTCGGGTGCGACGCCGTGCCTCACAATCTGACAGCGTGTCACGGCGTGGCGCCTTCCGCAGCCTCGGCATGCTCGTTGTCGCCCTCCTCGCCGGCGTCATCGCCCTCCTGGTCACGGTCAACCGCACCGAGGTGCCTGCCGGCGCACCGGCGGCGCGGCCGCCCTCGACGGCGACCGCGATGGCGCCGTCGCCGTCGCTGTCCCTCGACGACATCGCCCGCGCCCAGCTGAGCGAGACGGTGACCATCGAAGTGCTGGGGAGCGTCGGCGCGGGTCTCGGCACCGGCTGGCTGCTCGACCGCAGGGGTGACTTCGTGACCAACGCGCACGTCGTCCAGGGCGCCGTCACGGTGCGCCTCCGGGGGCGTGACGGCTCGTCGCACGTGGGCGTCGTGCTCGGCGCTGACCGCGACCTGGACGTGGCGGTGGTGCGCAGCCGTGACGGGTTCGGAGGCACCCCGTTGGTGCCCTTCGGAGGCTTCCTCACGGACTTCCCGCACCCTGTGGTCACCATCGCCAGCGGCGCAGCCACCGGCCACGCCGACATCACCGACGAGACCGTCACCAGGGTGGCGGCAGACGTCCCGGTCACCGGCGACACGGTCACCGGCCAGGCGCCGACCACGGCCGTGTACCACGCGATGCTGGTGCTCGACGGGCAGGCCGTCTACCCCGGCAACAGCGGGGGACCGGTGCTCGACGAGCAGGGCCGGGTGGTGGGCATCGTGACCCTGACCAGTCGCTCCAGCCCCGAGGCCTACGCGATCCAGCTCAACCGCGTGCTCAGCGAGCTGCTCAACCTCGCAGCCCGGTGATCCGCACCCGCGCCCCGCTTCAGGAACGGCGCGTTCGGGTACGGTGAGAGGACCGTGAACGACTATGACATCGCCATCATCGGCGCCGGGCCCGCCGGTCTCACCGCCGCCCTCTACGCCGGCCGCAGCAAGGTGCGGGCGGTGGTCATCGAGGCCAAGGCCCCGGGCGGCCAGCTGCTCAACACCGAGCTGATCGAGGACTACCCCGGCTTCAAGAGCATCCTCGGCGGGGACCTGGCCACGGTGATGCTCGCCCAGGCGGAGCAGTTCGGCGCGGAGATCGTGTACTCGCCCGCCACGCGGATCCGCGTCGAGGACGACGGCATGAAGGTCGTCGAGACGGACTCCGGCGAGTACCGGGCCCAGGCGGTCATCGTCACCGCCGGCGGCAACCCGCGCAAGCTCGACGTCCCGGGCGAAGTGGAGCTCGCCGGCCGCGGGGTCTCGTACTGTGCGGTGTGCGACGGCGCCTTCTTCGAGGGCCTCCAGCTCGCCGTCATCGGGGGCGGCGACGCGGCGGTGGAGGAGGCCATCTTCCTCACCCGCTACGCCGAGAAGGTGACGCTGATCCACCGCCGTGAGGAGTTCCGTGCCCAGCCGATCCTCGTCGAGGAGGCGCGCCGCCACCCCAGGATCGACATCCTCCTCAGCCGCGTGGTCACATCCATCGAGGGCCAGGGCAAGGTGAGCCACCTCCGTCTCCGTGACCCGTTCAGCGGCGAGGAGTCGCGCCTCGACGTCGGCGGGGTGTTCATCTTCGTGGGCTTCATCCCCAACACCGGGCTCGTCGACACCCACATCGACCACGACGCGGGCGGCTACTACTTGGCCGACCCGATGACCATGATGACCAACGTACCCGGCATCTTCGCCGCCGGCGACGTCCGCTCCCAGCTCACCCGGCAGATCACCACCGCGGTGGGAGATGCCACCACCGCCACCATCGCCGCCAGCAAGTGGGTGGAGGAGCGCGCCCGCGGACGGGAGCTCGGCGCCCTCGAGGTGCTCGCCGACGCCGCCGCGGAGGGCGGCTGGGTGGCATGAGCATCGTCACCCGCCACGGGGACGGCGGCGAGACCGGCCTGCTCTACGGCGGCCGGGTGTTCAAGGACGACCTCCACACCGAGGCCTACGGGGCGCTCGACGAGGCGGTCAGCGCGCTCGGCCTGGCCCGCTCGCTCTGCCCTGACCAGGCCCGGGCGGAGCGGATCCTGGGCATCCAGCGTGACCTCTTCACCGTCGGCGCCGAGCTGGCCACCGCCGCTCCCGACCGCCACAAGCTCGAGAAGCACTTCGCCGTCGTCAGCACGGCGATGGTCGAGGCCCTCGATGCGGAGGTGGCGGAGCTCGAGGTGCGCGTGCCCCTGCCCAAGGGCTTCGTCATCCCCGGTGGCGACCCGGTGGCCGCGGCGCTCGACGTCGGCCGCACCATCGTCCGTCGCGCCGAGCGCAGGGCGGTGAGCCTGCAGCGTGCCGGCCACCTCGCCAACGCCGAGGTGCTGCGCTACCTCAACCGCTGCTCCGATCTTCTCTTCATGCTGGCCAGGGAGGCAGAGGGAAGCGCCGTCGTCCCGAAGTGAGGGGTGCGCCGGTCCCTACTCGGACCCGTCGCCCTCGAGGAGACGCAGGCACTGCAGGGCGAGCCAGAGGCGGTGTGAGGCACCTGGTTGGGCGAGGTCGGCGTCGAGGTCGGCGAGCCGCCGGCTGCGGTACACGACTGTGTGACGGTGGAGGCCGAGCCGGGCGGCGGCATCGTTGAGGCTCGGCGCGGTCAGCAGGGCATCGAGCGTCTGGAGGAGCGGTGCGCTCCGCGAGGCAGGCTCGGCAAGGACCCGGCCGAGCAGGTGGTCGACGTACCGTCGCATCGCCCCCGGGTCCGCCGCCAGTGTCGCGAACACGCCGACGGCGGCGTCCTCCCAGACCCGAGCCGCGGGATCGAGCCTGGCCCCCACGGCGAGCGCCTCCTGAGCCCGCCGCGCGCTCTCGGCGATGTCCTCCAGGGTCGCCGCCAGCGGGCCCACCCCCCAGCGGACCGTGCCCCCGTCGGGGAGCGCGCGGGCCGCGTCCTCGACCACGCCGGCGACCGTGCCCCGGCGGGGCACGAGCGCGATCCAGGTGCCCGGCTGGTCGCCCACCATGAGCACGCCGCGGCCGCGCATCACCGGCTCGAGGGAGGCCTCGGCGCCCTCGGAGAGCGCGCAGGCGAGCACCAGGTAGGGCGGGTGGAGGTCGAGGTCGCTGGCGGCGGCGAGCCGGCGCAGCTCCGGGCTGACGTCGCCGGCGACGAGGCGCTGCAGGATCCGGTCGCGGTCGAGGTCGCGGCGGCGCATCAGCCGCTCGCGGGTCTCGAGGTAGGCGGACCCGACGGCACCGCTGATCTCGTCGAGGTACTCGAGCACCTGGCCGGTGACCTTTATGACCGTGGCCTGGGGCACGCTCTCCAGACCCGCGGACTCACCGATCAGCTCGCGCCAGACCACCCGGGCGGCGAGCCGGTAGGCGGAGAGCAGGACCTCGAGGGGGACCCCCATCTCGGCCTGCTGCGCGCCCATGGAGCCGAGGCGCTGGAGATCCGCGGTCCGAAGCCCCCGCCCGTCGCGGAGCAGCCGGACCAGGGTGCGCAGGGCGTCACGGCAGGCGCCGGTCACCGTGCGCAGGTAGCCGACCGTCCGGAACTGAGCCGGCAGGGCGATCTCGGTGGCGATGCGCCTGGTCATCCGGCGGGCGATGATGTCGACGTCGGCGAGGAGCCTGGTGGTGACCTCCTGCGGCAGGGTGGCCGCGGGGGCCCACGCCATGGCCGTGGACCAGGCACTCCCTGAGGCGTTGTCCGACATGCGGTCCATTATGGCCATGGCGGCCAAGAACTGACCCGCGATCTTCTCGCCGGTGGCCGATGGCCGGGGCGGGGTTGCCGCCCCAGACTGAGGGAATGCTCTATGACGACCTCTTCGTCCGCCTCGAGCGGGCCCGCTGGAACTTCACCGACGAGATCGACTTCACCCAGATCGACCACAGCCTGCTCACCGAGCAGTGGATCCACGACCTCCGCCAGATCTGCCTGACCGAGCTGAGTGCGCTCTACGCGACCGAGATGTTCCTGCGCGACTTCTACGCCGACATCGACTTCTGCAGCTTCATCTCCATCTGGTTCTACGAGGAGATGAAGCACCACATGGTGCTGCGCAAGTACCTCGAGTCCTGCGGGGAGACCTTCGACGAGGAGAAGGAGCTTCCCGAGCTGCGGCTGACCTTTGCAGAGGGACCCGCGATCGAGACCCTCACCATGCACTTCTGCGGCGAGCAGCGGCTCGCCCACTGGTACACCGCCTTCAGCCACAACGCCCCGGAGCCGCTGCTGCGCAGGATCTTCACCATCCTGGCTGCGGACGAGCTGCGTCACGCCGCCTGCTATGCCAAGTACCTGCGCAAGGCGGTGACCAACAAGCCCGAGGTGCTGCCCGACATCCTGCGCATGACCGTCTGGATGCTGCGCAGCACCAACGACGCGCCCAAGCATCCCACCACGGTGACGGCGCCGAGCGTCTGCGACCGGCTCGAGGACCCCGGCTACATCAGCCGCATGCTCGACTGGTACCTCCCCGGCCGCGACCACGAGGCGCCCGTGCAGCGGCGCGTCCTCGCGTTGATGTCAGAGCTGGCCGGAACCAAGATGACCAGCATCAAGGAGATGCTGCCGGTCATCCGCCGGCTCACCCCCGCCGCCGCCTGACCTGGGGCCGGCAGCGGCCGAGCATCCTATAATCCGCCCGTGACGACCGACCTCGCGCGCGTGCGCGCCACCGTGCGCGGAAGGGTGCAGATGGTGGGCTTTCGCGCCTTCGTCGCCGACCACGCCGCCGGTTTGCGCGGCACCGTCGCCAACCGTCCCGACGGCAGCGTCGAGTGCGTCGTCGAGGGCGCCACCGACGCCGTCGAGCGTCTGCTCGACCTGCTCCACCACGGCCCCGCCCACGCTCGAGTGGAGGCCGTGGACGTGCGCCACGAGGCCTACCGCGGGGACCTCCCGCCGTTCACGGTCACGGCATGACCTTTCGCTGGGCCGAACGGATGTCCCGGATCGGCACCGAGAGCGCGTTCGAGGTGCTCGCCCATGCCAAGCGCCTCGAGGCCGAGGGCCGGGACATCATCCACCTGGAGATCGGAGAGCCCGACTTCGCCACGCCGGCGAACATCATCGCCGCCGCCGCCCGGGCGCTCGAGGACGGCGCCACGCACTACACGCCGGCCAGCGGCCTTCCCGAGGTCCGTGCCGCCACAGCGAGCTACGTGGCCCGGCGCACCGGCGTCCCGACCGCCGCGGAGAACGTGGTGATCGTGCCCGGCAGCAAGAACATCCTCGCCTTCCTGCTGCTGGCGATCGTCGAGCCCGGCGACGAGGTCATCGTCCCCGACCCCGGGTACCCGATCTACCGCTCCCTGGTCAGCTTCATCGGCGCCACGCCCGTCTCCGCACCCATCCGCCAGGACAACGACTTCCGGCTCGACATCGAGGAGCTGCGCAGCCTGGTCACGCCGCGCACGCGGCTGCTCATCGTCAACACCCCGGCCAACCCGACCGGCGGTGTGCTGACGCGCGAGGACTGCGAGAGCATCGCGGCGATCGCTGAAGAGCACGACCTGGTGGTGCTCAGCGACGAGATCTACGGGCGGATCACCTACGACGGCGAGCACGTCTCCCTGTACGGCATCGACGGCATGGCGCAGCGCACCGTCCTTCTCGACGGGGTCAGCAAGACCTGGGCGATGTGCGGCTGGCGCCTCGGCTTCGGGGTGATGCCCGTGGAGCTGGCGCAGCGCATGGACACCCTGATGATCAACTCCTCGTCGTGCGCGGCCGCGTTCACCCAGCTGGCCGCGATCGAGGCCTTCGAGTCCGAGGAGTCGGACGCGGCGGTGGCGGCCATGGTTGCGGAGTTCCGCGACCGCCGCGACATCCTCGTCGACGGGCTCAACCGCATCGACGGGATCAGTTGCCGCCGACCCGCCGGCGCGTTCTACCTCTTCCCCGACATCACAGGCACCGGGTGGAACGAGCGTGAGCTGCAGCAGGCCCTCCTGGACGAGGTCGGCGTCGCGGTGCTCGCCGGGAGCACCTTCGGTCAGCACGGGGCCGGTCACATCCGGCTCAGCTACGCGAACTCGGTTGCCAACATCGAGCGCGCGCTGGACCGCATCGCCCTCCACCTCGGCGCCGGCGCCGCCTCCCCGGTGTAGCCGGTCACCGATCCCCCTGCAGAGACGGCGATGACCAGCCCGGCGATCCGCCCGGACCTGGCGACGGCCCTCGGTCTGCTCGACGGGCACGACGTGGTCCCGCTGGTGATGGAGCTGCCCGCGGCCGGGCGCACCCCGGTGACGCTGATGCAGCGCCTCGGGGTCGGCGGGCACTGCTTTCTCCTCGAGTCGGCGGCGGGCGGCGCCCTGCATGGGTTCTCGTTCCTCGGCCACCGCCCCACCGCCACCAGCGTCGACCAGGGGGACGCTCCCCTGCGCCCCCTGGAGGCGGTGCTCGACGAGAGCGTCGCCGCGGTTGAGGGCGCGGACCTGCCCTTCGTCGGCGGCTGGGTGGGATACCTCGGCTACGAGGCCGCCGCGCGGTACGAGGTCCTGCCCTCGACCCGGGCCGCCTTCCCGGGCGTCCCCACCAGCCTCTTCGGGCTCTACCGGACGATCACCGTCTTCGACCACGACGGCGCGCGCGTTCTGCTCGTCACCCAGCTGCGCCGGGCCGGAGGCGACCCAAGAGCCGCCTACGCCCATGCCTGCCGCGACCTGGCCGAGTTGCGGGTCCGCCTCGACACCCCCGTGGCCGCCGGCGCGGTGGACGCTCCCGGGGCGGTCGCCGTCACCGGCCTCGCCGAGGCGGAGGCGGCCGTCCCCCCGCCCGACGATGCGTCGACGTTCCCGCGTGGTGACTTCCTCGCCGCGGTCGAGAGGTCGCTGGACCACATCGTGGCCGGCGACGTCTTCCAGGTGCAGGTCTCGCGCCGCTTCAGTGTGCCGCTCACCGCCCACCCGTTCACGCTCTATACCGCACTGCGGCAGTCCAGCCCCACGCCGTACCTCTTCTACCTGAGCAGCCCAGCCTGCACCCTGGTGGGCGCGTCGCCCGAGATGCTGGTGCGCGTCCGCGGCAGGGAGGTGCGGTACCGCCCCATCGCCGGGACGCGGCGGCGCGGAATCGGCGCGGACGAGGACGCCGCCATGGAGCGCGAGCTCCGCGAGAGCGAGAAGGAGCAGGCCGAGCACCTGATGCTCGTCGACCTCGGCCGCAACGACGTCGGCAGGGTCGCGGAGATCGGCACGGTCGAGGTCCACGAGAGTGCGGTGGTGGAGCGCTACTCACGGGTCATGCACCTGGTGAGCGGCATCCGCGCCCGCCTGGCGCCGCGGTGCACCGCGCTCGACGCGCTGCGTGCCTGCTTCCCAGCCGGCACGGTCACCGGCGCCCCGAAGATCCGAGCCATGGAACTGATCGCCGGCCTCGAGCCCCATGGCCGCGGTCCCTACGCCGGTGCGGTCGGCTACATTGGCAGCGGAGGCGTCCTCGACACCGCGATCGCGCTGCGCACCGTCGTCGTCGTCGAGGGCCGGGCGTACCTGCAGGCGGCTGCCGGGATCGTCGCCGACTCCCAGCCGCACGAGGAGGCGCGCGAGATCGACAACAAGCTGGCCGCTGCCGTCGACGCGGTTCTGCGTGTGAACCGGCCGTGAGCAGCCGCCGCAATCACCTCCGCGGCCGGGTCCTGGTGGTGGACAACTACGACTCGTTCACCTTCAACCTGGTGCAGCACGTGGGCGAGCTGGGGGCGCAGACCGCCGTGGTGCGCAACGACGCCATGACCGTCGCAGCCGTGGTGGACGCGGCTCCCGACGCCATCCTGCTCTCGCCCGGCCCGGGGCGCCCCGAGGACGCCGGCATCTGCGTCGACCTGGTGCTGGCGGCCGCGCGGGCCTCCATACCGATGCTCGGCGTCTGCCTCGGCCACCAGGCCGTGGCCCTGGCCTTCGGTGCCCGGGTGATCGGCGCGACGGTGCTCATGCACGGCAAGTGCAGCGACATCGAGCACGCCGGCGAGGGCGTCTTCCGCGGGCTGCCCAGCCCGCTGCGCGCCACCCGGTACCACTCGCTGGTGGTCGACCGTGCCACCCTGCCGCCAGCGCTGACGGTCACCGCGTGGACGGCCGAGGGCACCCTGATGGGAGTGCGCCACCGCGACCACCTCATCGAGGGGGTGCAGTTCCATCCCGAGTCGGTGGGAACCCCGCTGGGGCGCCGCATGCTGGCCACCCTGCTCGACGAGGCCGGCGTGACCCGACGGCTGCGGGCGGCGTCGTGAGCGGCGCCGGCGGGCTGGCGTCGATCGTGGAGCGCAAGCACCGCGAGGCCGCCGCTCTGCACTGCGGGCGGGCGGCCATGTTCGCCCACGCCGCCAACCTCGAGCACGCGCCCGCGATCGACCGCATGCTGCGCGGGGGGACGGTCATCGCCGAGCTGAAGCGTCGCTCGCCGAGCGGGGGCCAGCTTCGCGCCCAGCTCGACCCTGCCGCGGTGGCCACCGCGTACGAGGCCGGCGGGGCCGCCGCCGTCTCGGTGCTCACCGACGCGGTCGACTTCGGTGGCTCACTCCAGGACCTGGTCGCGGTGCGCGCCGCCGTCGAGCTGCCGATCCTGCGCAAGGACTTCGTGGTGGCGCCGGTGCAGGTCGCCGAGGCCCGTGTCGCCGGCGCCGACTGGGTGCTGCTGATCGCGGCGATCCTCGACGACGCCGCCCTCGAGGAGACCCTCGACGCCGCCCGGCGCTGCGGCGCCGGTGCCCTCGTCGAGGTGCATTCCGACGGGGAGCTCGACCGCGCCCTGGCTGCCGGCGCAGGGTGCATCGGGATCAACAATCGCGACCTCACCACCCTCACCACCGACCTGGGCACGTTCGCCCGCCTGCGCGCGCGCGTGCCCGCCGGCACGGTGACGGTCGCCGAGTCGGGGGCTCGCGAGCCCGGGGACGTCGCCAGGCTGGTCGGTGAGGGT
>JAABUX010009719.1_pt1 | contig 10848 bp, 6 predicted proteins | sample 5561851 | NCBI WGS metagenome assembly JAABUX01 (sample SAMN10711883, study PRJNA513361) | rock metagenome | isolation source: Antarctica rocks | place: Antarctica: Victoria Land, Richard Nunatak red sandstone | collected 2016-01-03 | reverse complement strand
GGAGCGCGGGCGTCTCGCCCGTCCCTGATTGTGCGTGGGGACGGGCAAGATGCCCGCGCTCCCAGGTGATTCGTCACACGGCCCCAGGACTTCTGCGCGCCTACGAATCTTCACATAAACCGGCCGTTCTAGTCGTAGGAGTCGGGGTGAGGGCTCCCGCGACACGAATAAGACGATCGGGCTATAGCGACAGGGCGCGCAAGTGACGACACTGAAAACAAGACCGACACGATGGCGGCGAACTGACGGATGGAGCAGAGGATAACACGGATGAGTTGGCCCTATGTCTTGCACGTGACCCGATTGCGCTGGTGGGTCGTGTTGGCGACCGTCGTGCTGGCGGTCGCTGGCTCCCTGGTCTACGCGCGCGCCGAGCCGCGGCTGTACCAGGCGTCGGCGACGACGTTCGCCTACCCGCGCGATCCGCGCGGATCGGGCTCGTCCAATCCCGCCGACAGCGTTGGCCTCCTGACGTACGGGAACATGGCCGACACGTTTGCCTCGCTCGCCCAGAGCCGCTACTATCTCCACCAGGCGGGGGCGCGGTACGGGATCAAGCCGCGGGCCCTCGATCCCTATACGGTCAAGGCGACGACGCTGCCGCAGACGACGGTGCTGCAGGTATCGGTCATTGGCCCGGACCCCCAGCTGACGGCGCTGCTGGCCAACGAGCTCTTACGCCTGGTCGCGGCGAACACGGTGCGCTATTTCCACATCTTCGGGTTACAACGGCTCGACGTGGCGGCGCCTTCGCTTACCCCGATCCAGCCTCACCCGCTGCAGCAGGCGCTCTATGCGCTCATCGCCGGGCTCATCGCCGGCGTCGCCATCGCCGCCGTCTCGGTGCGCTCCACCCGGCGCACGGCCGTTGTGAGCGCCACTCCATCCGCGGGCGCCGCGGCGCCATGGTCACTGCCGGGCGCCTGGCCCACGCCCCAGCCCGGCGCCGCGATCGAGGCGCAACACCTCAACGGTGTCCACGCGGCGGAGGACGAGGACGCCGAGCCCGCTCTGGCGGGGCGGTCGTAGGGCCGGCGGCTCACCATGTGGCAAGCGGATTCGTTGGCGCCCCCGGTGCAGTTGCCGCGGGGCGTGCCCTACCACGCACTGTTGCTCGCGGCCTGGCTGATCCTGGTGCTGCCCCTGGAAGCGTTCGGAGGGGCGCTGGGAGCAGCGGGCCTGGTGGGCGTGGGCGCGTTGGCGGTGGCGGGTACAACCGTCTGGAGGAGACGGCCCGCCATCGCGCGGCGTCTGGCCGCCATCGCGCGGCGTTTGCCCACCATTGGCGGCGTGGTGTTGCTCTTCATCACCTACACGCGCATCTCGGATGTCGGCATCGCCCAGCACGGGCTGCCGTCGCTCGCGCAGCCGCTCGTTCTGATCCTGGGCGCCGGTACCATCATCCGCCGCGTGCGAACGGGCGGGTCGTGGGGGCTGTACGCCCATCGCCGCCTGTGGGCGGCCATGGCGCTGTACGCGGCGGTGCTGTGGGCCTCGGCGGTCTGGGCGCCCGACCCCTTGTCCAGCACGAACGCCGCCACGGAGTTGCTCAAAAACCTGGTCGTCGTCTACGTCATCGTCGAGACCTTCGATACGCCGCAACGCCTCCGGTTCGCCGTGTGGACGGTCCTGACAGCCGGCGCGCTGCTCGCGGCCCTGAGCGTGCTGCAGGCGGCGACGCACAGCTACGGCAACTCGTACGGCGGCCTGGCGCAGGCGCCGGTGCGCCAGATCGCGGGCGCCGACAACGGCCAGCGCAGCGCCGGGCCGGTGGGAGACCCTAACTTCTATGGTCTGATCCTGGTCGCGCTGGTTCCCCTGGCGCTGGGGCGCATGCGCGACGAGCGCAAAGCGGTCCCGCGCATCGCGGCTGGCGCGTGCGCACTGCTGTCCGTGGCCGGCATCGTGCTGACCTACTCGCGTGGGGACGCGCTGGCCCTGGCCGTCGTGGCGGCGCTCTATGTCCCGTTGGCCCGCGTGCGCCCGTCCCACGTCATCATCGTGCTCCTGGCCCTGGCGCCGGCCACGGCGCTGGCGCCGGCCTCCTTCTGGACGCGCCTGAGCTCTTTGAGCGATGTCGCGTCCGGCGCATCGGCCAGCACCGACGCCTCGCTGGCGGACCGGGCCGGGGCGACGCAGGTAGCCATGGTCATGTTCGAGGACCATCCGCTGACCGGCGTCGGGGCCGAGAATTACGGCGCGACCTACTTCCCCTACGCCCTGCGCCTCAACGTGCCCTCGGCGGCCGCGCGCTCGCACGACCTGTACTTGCAGGTGGCCGCGGAGACCGGCGTGCCCGGCCTCCTCACCTTTGGGGCGGTGATGATCCTGGCCTGCGCGGCCCTCCTGCGGCGGCGCGCCGCCGCGCTGGCGGCCGGCGATCGAACCGTCGATGGGTTGGCGACCGCCTGTCTGCTGGCGCTGGTCGCGTACCTCGTGGGCAGCGTCTTCCTGCCCTCGGCCTACCCGCGCTACCTGTGGGTGCTGGTCGGCCTGGGCATGGCGGCCGCCTGTCTGGCCGCGGGCACGGGGCAGCGCGACGCGGCCGGCGCCCGCGCACGGCTCGGCGCGGAGGGAGCGCGATGAGCCTGGGCCGCACGGTGCTGCGCGGCAGCCTGCTCTCGTACGGATCGTTCATCGCCAGCAAGGCGCTGCTGTTCCTTAGCACGCTGGTCCTGGCGCGGGTGCTCGCCCCGCGCGACTTCGGCCTCGTCGGCTACGCCCTCGTCGCCATCAGCCTGCTCGACGTGATGAAGGATCTGGGCGTGACCGCGGCCCTCATCTACCGACGCGACCTCACCGACGCCGACGCCGGGGACGCCTTTACGCTGACCGTCGGCGCGGGCATCTTCTTCTTTGCGCTGTGCTGGGTTCTTGGTCCGCTCGCGGCGGCGTTCTTCCACGACCCGCGCGTCACCCTGCTGACGCGGGTGCTCGGGCTGAGCTTTGTCCTCTACGGCCTGGGCGGGGTGCATGCCGCGCTGTTGCAGAAGCGCATGAGCTTCGGCCGCGGCGTGCTGCCGGACCTGGCGCAGGGAGCGACCAAGGGCGCCGTCTCGGTGGGCCTGGCCCTGCATGGCCTCGGCTACTGGAGCCTGGTCTGGGGCCAGTTGCTTGGCATCGGCGCGGCCACGGTGGTGACCTGGCTCCTCTTGCCGTGGCGCCCGCGGCTGGGCCTGCGCCTCTCGTCGGCGCGCGTGCTGCTGGGATACGGCCTGCAGATCACCGCCATCAACGTGCTCGGCGTTGCCATCTACAATGGCGACTACGCTATCGTCGGCCGCGCGCTCGGCAGCGCCGCGCTGGGGCTGTACACCCTGGCCTACAGCATCCCCCAGATGCTCACCATCAGCCTCGCCGTCGCCCTCTCGCGCGTCATCTTCCCGGCCTACGCCGCGCTGCAAGACGACCGCGCGGGCCTGCGGCGCGGCTACCTGGCCGTGCTGCGCTGGAGCGCGCTGGCGCTGGTCCCGGTGGGCGTCGGGCTATGCGTGGCGGCCCCATACCTCGTCCACACGCTCTACAAACCGGCCTGGTGGTCGGCCATTCCCGCGTTACAGGCCCTTGCCGTGTACGCCACCGTGTACGCCGTTGGCTGGAACGACGGCGACATCTATAAGGCGACCGGCCGCCCCGACATTCAGTGGAAGCTGGGCCTCATCCATATCCTGGTGTTGCTGCCGGCGTTGCTGGCCGGTGCGCGGCTCGGCGGCTTTGTCGGCGTCGCGCTGGCTCAGGTCGCCGTGGCCGTGCCCTACAGCCTGGCCCGCTTCTGGTTGATCCGGCGCATCCTTGGCGTCGACGTCCGGACGATTGTCCTCACCCTGCGCCCCACCGCGCTCGCCAGCGCCGCTCTGCTGGTCGTCGTCCTGGCCGTGGCCGCGCTTGCCGGACCCGTGACGCCGCCCATCGTCACCCTCGCGCTGCAAGGTCTGCTGGGCGGTCTCTGCTACGCAATCGCGATCCTCGCCCTCGATCAGGAGGCGCGCGGGCGCGGCGCCGCCCTGCTGGCGCGACGAGCAGGCGTGGCGACCCAGGCCGTTCGTCCGGACCCGCCGCCTACATCGACCGTGCCGGCCGTGCCGGCCACGCCCGCCCATCACTCTTAGCCCGCCGCTATCGGAGGTTCGCTATGACGTCTCAGGTTCTCGCCGCGCGCCCGTCGCTCCGCGCTGCCCCAATGGCTCGGGCCACCGACCGCCTGCGGGTGATGCAAGTCATCAACTCGCTCGTCGTCGGCGGCGCGGAGCAGCTCCTGGTCACCCTGGCTCAGCACATCGACGCGGATCGCTACGACCTGCGCGTGTGCAGTTTGTCCCCCCTTGATGGGACTCCCATCGAGCGTGACCTACGCGCCCTTGGGGTCCCCGTGTACAGTGTGTCCGAGACGACGCGGCACGACGCGCGCCACGTCGCGCGGTTGGCGGCGCTCACGCGCCGCCTCAATGTCGACGTGTTGCACACGCACCTGCCGTACGCGAACATCATCGGGACGTTGGCCGGCGCGGCCGCGCGCCGGCCGGTCGTCTCCACGCTGCACAACGTGCGCAGTGTCCACAACCCATACAACTGGGACGGGCGGCTCAAGGAGGGGTTGCAGACGTGGCTGTTACGGTATGGGGTGCGGACGGTAATCGCGTGCGCCCCCGAGGTGCGCGCCATGGCCACCGGCGAGCTTGGCTTGCCAGCCTGCCACGTCGTCGACATCCCCAATGGCATCGACACCGTTGCCGTCGCCGCCGTGTCTCCCGCCGAGGCCGCCGCCCGCCGCGCCGAGTTGCTCGCCGGCGCCGCCGGCCCGCTTGTGCTCGCCGTCGGCAACCTGCTGATCGCCAAGGGCCACGTCGTGCTCGTCGAGGCCGCCGCGCTGTTGCGGCCGCGTTTCCCCGGTCTGCGCGTGGCCATCGTCGGGCGCGAGGGCGAAGGCGCCCCCGCGGTGCGGGAGCGCATCGCCGCGCTCGGGCTGGAGCGCCACGTGGCGCTGGTGGGCCAGCGGCGCGACGTGCCCGCGCTACTGGCGGCGGCGGACGCCTTCGCGCTGCCGTCGCTGTGGGAGGGGTTGCCCCTGGCGCTGCTCGAGGCGATGGCGGCGGGGACGCCGACGGTGGCGACCGCGGTGGGCGGAATGCCGCGGGTGCTGGAGGACGGGGTGACGGGGCGGCTGGTGGCGCCAGGGGACGCGGGGGCGCTGGCGGAGGCGCTGGGCGACCTGCTGTCCGATCCAGTCGGCGCGCGCGCGTTGGCCGCGGCTGGCCAGGCCCATGTGCGCGCCGTCTACGGCGCCCCCACCTGGGCCGATCACCTCCAGAGCATCTACAGCGAGGTCGCGGTCCGCCAGGCGCGCCCGTAAAATCTTGTTAGCGCGCTCCCCGTACTTCTGTGCGCCCACTAAATTTCTCGCGGTGTACCGTTGCTCACCCTGACGTTTCATCAATGTCATGCATGTCGTAGCCAGACGGGGAGACTATGACGCGGCTGGTCTAGCGTGACGACGCGTGAACAGTTCGATGCGCGAGTGGTCGATATACTACACAATGGGGCGTTGGTCACGGCCGGGCGCGTCCTGGTCGAGCGGCGCCGCGGGGGGTAATCCTGACCTCGTTCGAGGATGCCTCGCGTTGGGCGCGCGACGATATCTGAAGGTTGGTCGTCGCGGGCGGATAGATCGATGGACGGGAGCCGGTAGAGGTGCAAAGGAAAGGTGGCCTGGTACGTGACGGAGACGTCATAGGTGTCGCCGGCCCGGCGCAACGGGAAAACCGCGGCCCTGGCGCGGCGCGTGCGCCTGGTCGAGCGGCGTTGGCCATCCCTCTGGCCCTTGGTGCGGTCCTCATCGTCGCGCTTGCTATGCGCATAATCGGAATCGGGTACGACTATCCTTTCCTGCTTGAGGTCGACGAGACGCGGGTGTACCAGGCGACGGTGCGTATGATGGCGGCTCACTCGCTCGACCCGCACTTCTATGCCTATGGCCCCCTGCTCGTGTACATTGAGGCGTTGTGGCTGGCGCCATACGTGCTGATGCGCGGGCTGCTCGGGCATCCCGGTGTGCCCACCGTTACCTACAACGGCTTTGGCATGGCAACGACGAGCGACCCCCTGATGCACGTCTATGGGCGCGCGCCTTTCGTGTTGCTCGGCGTCGGCGCCGCGTGGCTCGCTTTTCTCATCGGACGGCGCCTCGGCGGGTCCTGGGCCGGCCTGCTGGCGGCGGCGCTGCTGGCGCTGTCGCCGCTGCACATCGCCCAGTCCCACTACGTCCTGCCCAATGCGCCGACCGGATTTTTCACCTTGCTGACGGTGTGGGAGACGCGGCGCTACCTGGCGGCGCCGCGCGAAGCCGCCGCGCCGTACCCAAGGGTAGCGGGATGGCGAGGGTGGCTGACCCACTGGACAGGCGGCGAGCCGACCGGTTTGATCCTGGCCGCGGCCGCCGCCGCGCTGGGCGCGGCGATCAAATATAACGCCGTGGTTGTGCTGCTGATCCCGCTGCTTGCCGTCGTCTTGCGGCGGCGTCAGGATGGCGCCCGCGCCGTGGCCCGCTCGTGCGCGCGCGTCTGCGTCGCGGCGGCGATCGTTTTTCTGATCGTGACGCCTCCGGCCTGGTCTAATCCCGTCGCGTTCGTCCATGGCGCCGGCTACGAACTGAAGCACTACGCGGTTATCGGAGGGGCCGGTTCCGAGGGCGGACCCAGCATCGTCTGGTACGGGCGCTATCTCGTCGAGCAAGAGGGGCTGCTGGTGTTCCCGCTGGCGGTGATCGGGTTGGCTATCCTGGCCTGGCGGCGCCGGCAGCAGATCGACCTGTTGCTGCTGGTCGCCATCGTGGCGTACTATCTTCTCATCGGCGTGCAGAAGGTGCACTTTGAGCGCAATTTGCTGGTCATCCTGCCTCTGCTCTCGGTCGCCTGCGCCTATGCGCTTGGACGCCTGGCTCGTGCGCGGCGGCCGCTCGGGCCCGTGATTGCGGCCGTGCTGGCCGCGGTCACGCTTGTCTCGTTGGCGCGCGGCAGTGTGGACCAGGCGCGCGCCTTTGCGGCGACTCCCGCGCCGCTTGTCGTGCGCTCGTGGCTGCAAGAGCATCTGCCGCGCGGAGCGTCGCTGATCGCCGATGGCTACACGACGCCGCCGCTCGACCGGCCCGATGTCACGACGACGTATATCGACAACGTGCGCTTGACGCCCAGCCAGTTGCGGGACAGGGGCGTCCGCTTCGTGGTGCTCGCCAGATCGTTGGGTTACTATGAGAGTGATCCGCGCCGCCTGTCCTCGCCGAATGCGGCGATGGCGCCGGTCTACGGCGATGGTGGGATAATTGTGTTCGAAGTGGTCGACCGGTCCGCGCGGCGTCGCGACGCGCCTGGCATGAAGGGGGAAAGGTAACCCGATGGTCCTGGACGGTTTTTGGTGGCATCGCCATCGTTGGACGCTGATCTTTGCCGCCCTGGCGATCGCGGCCGGGTCCGTGCTCGGACTGGCGTCGACCGTCGTTGTGGCGCTGCCGCCCCACCAGGGTGGCCGCCCCGAGTTCTACATCGAGCTCTTTTTCGCGGCCATCGTCGTGGTCGTCGTGCTGCCGTTGCTGTTCACCCGGGTGCGCGTCGGGCTGCCCATCCTGCTGGCCGTGCTGGCCTTCTTGCCGTCGCGCTCGGGGATGCAGTGGCGCTACCAGGGCTACGCCGGCGTCACCGCGGCGGACCTCACCATCCTGCTGGGCGTCATCGTGCTGCTCGTGCATACCAAGGTCGTGCGCAAGGAGCGCCTGCAACCGATTGTGGTGCGCACGCCCCTGTGGATATGGCTCGTCGTGGGAGTGTTGGGTACGCTGCTGGCGATCGCGCACGGCGTGTCCTGGATCAACTATGTGCCCGAACTCAAAGGGTTCTTCTACTTTATTTTGGCCACCGTGCTATGTGTTAATGTGGTCCGCTCACGGCAGATGCTGTGGGCCGTGACGGGGATCGTGGTCGTCTCCGCCATCCCCACCGTCTACGCGGGAGTCAGGCAAGCGGTCACGGGCGAGGGCGCGTTGGTGTCCTACTTGCCCAACGGGCAAACGATCAATCGCGTGTCCGGCGGTAACGGGCTCGTCAACCAGTTTGCCTACTACATGCTGATCGCCTTTTTCCTCTCCCTGGCCCTGGCCTTGGCCTCCCGCCGCCGCGCCGTGCGGCTGTTCTTCTACGGCTGTACGCTGCTCTTCCTCGTCACCATAGGGTTGACGTACACGCGCGGCGCCTGGATCGCGGGCATCGTGGGACTGCTGGTGCTCGCCGTGCTGGGGGGACGGCGCGTGCTGGCGGGGCTGGTCGTCGCCGTGGTCGTCGCCTACTTCCTGATCCCCTCGACGATCTGGGCGCGCGTGGACTTCAGCGATAACTCGGTCGCCGAGCGCGTGACGTTCACTAACACGGCGCTGGCCACGCTGCGCGTGTATCCGCTGACGGGGGCAGGGTGGGGCGCCAACTTCAGCCTCATCGGCGGTGAGCTGGTCCCCGACTTCAATCCGGGCAGCATCCCGTTCTGGCACGACGACTACCTGATCGTGGCCACGCAGGTCGGGCTACCGGGGCTGGCCGTCTTCATCTGGATCTGGTTGGCCCTCGCCGTGGCCGTGATCCGCGCGCGTCGTCGGGCGCCGCCAGGGCCGCTGCGCACCTACCTGTTCGTGATGACGGCGGCGCTTGCCGCCATGCTGACCCAGCCGCTCACCGATATGTTTTTCTGGCGCGACGATTCGGGGCCGTTGGTCTGGTTGGTCGTCGGTCTGATCTGCTCCGCTATCAACCTTGTCGACGATGAGCGCCGCGGGGACCCTCACCCCCGACCCCTCTCCCGCGCGCGGGAGAGGGGGGACACCCTCACCCCCAACCCCTCTCCCGTGCGCGGGAGAGGGAAGACAACCCTCACCCCCATCCCGTGGTTGACTGGCTCCCCGGACCCTAGCCGCGGGTCCGCCGGTCTAGCGCGCGCTCCTGGTGCGCGGGAGAGGGGGGAGGATACTCTCCTCACCTCTCCCACTGCGTGGAATCCCACCCCTTCTCTCCGTGCGCCGGAGAAAGGGGTAGAGGGGCGAGAAGGGGTCCACGCGCCATGAGCCTGAGCCGCGTGCCCGTGTCGGTGCTGATCCCGTGCTTCAACAGTGCCGATGTGATCGAGGAGTGCCTCGCCAGCGTGTCGTGGGCCGACGAGATCTTTGTCTGCGACTCGTTCAGCACCGATGCGACCCTGGACATCTGCCGCCGCTACACCGGGCGCATCGTACAGCACGAGTACGTCAACTCGGCGACGCAGAAGAACTGGGCTATCCCCCAGGTGGCGCACGACTGGGTGCTGATCGTCGACACCGACGAGCGGGTCAGCCCGGAGTTGCGCCGCGAGATCGAGGCGGCGCTGACGCCCGATTGTCCCTACGACGGCTTTCGCATCCCACGCCTGAACCACGTTTTCGGCAGGCCCATCCGCCACGGCGGCCACTACCCCGACTACCAACTGCGCCTGTTCCGGCGCGACCGCGGCCGCTACCAGGACCGGCAGGTCCACGCCCACGTCGAGCTGCGGGGCGCGGCGGGCGTCCTCTCCGCGCCCCTGCTGCACCACGGCCAGCGCGACATCGAGCAGGTCACGCGCGTCTACCTGCTGCGCTACACGGCCTGGGAGGCAGCGCAGAAGCAGAAGGACGGCATCCGTTTCCGGCCAACCGATCTCGTGGTGCGGCCGGCCGGCGCGTTCGCGGTGCGCTACCTGAAGCAGCGCGGCTTTCTCGATGGCACGGCCGGTCTCTTCATGGCGCTGCTGGTAAGTGTGTACGTGTTCCTCACCTATGCCCGCCTCTGGCAGTTGCAAAAGGGGACCGCCCCTCAACTGCCCTCTTCGGAAGCACAGCCTGCGACGCCTTTGACCCAAGTCGCATGGCAGGGATCTGAGCGGCCTTTGACCCAAGTCGCATGGCAAACGACGGACACTGACGTGTCTGAGGGGGGTGAGGGCGTCCTTCTCCCCTCTCCCGCGCACGGGAGAGGGGACGGGGGTGAGGGCGTCCCCCCTCTCCCGCGCACGGGAGAGCCGGTTGGGCTGTCGGCTCCGCAGAGCCGAGAGACCAATCCGCATGGGCAGGGGGTGAGGGTCCCCCTCCGTGTCGGCTTCCTGGTCCCGCACACGGGGGCCGGCGGGGCGGAGGCCAATCTGCGGGCGCTGCTAGGCGGCATCGACCGGTCGCGTATCAGCCCTGTCGTCTTCGTGGCGGGGGAAGGGCCGGCGACGGCGCTGCTGGCGGAGGCGCGCGCGCCGATCGTGTGCGTCCCGACGCCGCGTTTCTTCTCGACGAGCATCCGCCTGGGGTCGAGGCTGGGCGGCCGCACCGTTTTCAACCCGTTCGCCGTGACCGCCGACGGCCTGTTGTTGGTGTGGGCCGCGCTCCGCTACGCGCGGGCCTTGCGTCGGGCGCGCGTGCGGGTCGTCCACAGCGGCTCGATTTTCGCCCACGCGCTCGGCGCCCTGGCCGCGCCGCTGGCGGGGGCGCGGCTGGTCTGGCACGTCCAGGACATCGTCTCGCCGCGTCTGGCCGGCGGCCTGGTCCTGCCCATCTTCGCCTGGCTCGGGGCGCGGCGCGCCGACCTCGTAGTCTGCCCCTCGCAGGCGGTCGCGGTCGGTCTGCGCGACCACTGGCCGGCCGGCGCGCGCGGGCGCCTGCGCGTGGTCCCCAATGGGATTGACCTCTTGGGCTACGATCCAGCTCGCCCCGCGACGCCGCGCCGCGAGCTGGGCCTGCCCGATGATTGTTTCGTGGTCATGCACATTGGGCGCCTGGCGCCCTGGAAAGGGCAGCGCGAGTTCCTCGCGGCGGCG
>JAABUX010009718.1_pt1 | contig 10849 bp, 7 predicted proteins | sample 5561851 | NCBI WGS metagenome assembly JAABUX01 (sample SAMN10711883, study PRJNA513361) | rock metagenome | isolation source: Antarctica rocks | place: Antarctica: Victoria Land, Richard Nunatak red sandstone | collected 2016-01-03 | reverse complement strand
CGCGGAGGCTCCCTGCGCGCGCACCACTGCGATGGCGGCACAGCCGATCGGGCCGCAGCCGAAGACCACCACCGTGCACCCGTCCAGGTCGCCGTAGGAACACGCGTGGACGGCGTTGCCGAAGGGCTCCAGCGCGGCCGCGACCTCCGACGAGGTGTCGTCCGCCACGATGTGCACGTTCGCCTCGGGCACCGACACCAGCGTGGTGAACCCCCCGTCGACGTCGACACCCAGGATGCGGGTGTTGGTGCAGACGTGGAAGTCGCCGCGACGGCACGAGCCGCAGTGGCCGCACACGATGTGCGATTCGACCGCCACCCGGACCCCGTCCTGCGCGACGGCGCCGGGCCCACGGCCCACCACCACGCCGCAGATCTCGTGGCCGATGACGCGCGGAGGCCGCACCCGCGCCGCCGCCCACGGGTTCCAGTCGTAGAGGTGGATGTCAGAACCGCAGACCGATGCGGCGGCGACGCTGAGCAGGAGTTCACCCTCCCGGGGCTCTGGCTCGGGAACGTCGGCGAGGACGAGACCGGGCGCGGCGGTGGGTTTCACGACTGCCTGCACCGGGCCGATTATCGGCGCCTGCGGTGAGCGCGCGTCCCACCTTGTCCCGTCGGCGTCCGTGTCGCTGATCGACAGTGCCGGGATCACCAGCCAGACCCTCGGGAGTGATCATGGAGCTTGACAGCGGACGCGAACCACCGCGCCCGGGCCGACCGCGGCCACTCGACATGGAACCGCTGGCGGTATACGACCGCCACGGCGACGGCCACACCCTGTCCCGCCACTGCGGCACCACCCCCGCCGTGGAGGCGCAGCGACTGGAGCGCCACCCCGAGCTGCCCGCGACCGGCGCCTTTCCCGACGCCGCCACGGCTCAGCGATCCGTGGATGCGTGCGTCGCCGCCAACCGCGAGGTTGTGGAGACGTGGCGCTCCGGCGCCCGGATCAGGCTTGCCATCAGCCACGACATGGGCGAGGTGATCGGCGACGTGCTGGAGCGCAGCCGCCTGCAGGCGGGCGACGCGGCACCCCTGCCCGCCACCGCGGTGCGGGTCGTGCTGCGGCGCAACCCCAGCTACCGTGCCGGGTTCGCAGTGCTCACCGCGTACCCCGTCGCCGAGGCGACCGGGGCATATCCTCACCACCGATGACCACCGGAGGTTCGCCCATGTCCCGCGCAGAGATCCTCGCGGCGCCCAGCTCCGCATTCCCCGAGTCAGCCCAGTTCCTCGGTGGCTACTTCCACCAGGACTGGGTGGTCGACCGCGAGGGATGGCAGGAGGTGGTCGATGACTACGTCACCGAGACCCCGGACGCGGTCGTGGCGGCGTGCGCGGCCGAGGTCCGCGCCCTGCTCAACGCGGGCCTGAGCGACGACGACCTGGGACGGGTGCTGGCGGGGTTCGGCTGCAGCGTCGACCCGTCGGCCTTCGGCCTCACCGCCGCCACCTGGCTCGCCGCGGTGAGGGCTCGGCTCGAGGCGGCGGCGTGACTCATGCCGCCCGCGGCGCCTCGACCGTGCGGCGCACCAGCGCCAGCGAATGGAGCAGCAGGGTGGGGACCAGCAGTGGCAGCGCAACCAGCAGCGCGATCGTGTTCACCGGGCCGCCCACGAGGCGCACGATCATCAGCACGAAGAGGGTGAGCCCGATGGCGGCGGTGTTGCGACGCCCCCACACGGTGTGGACCAGCTCTGGCCGCCTGCCCGCCAGGAACACGAACGGCGTCGCCAGGAAGGGGCCGAGGTATCGCACCAGGATGCCGGCAGCGAGCCAGCCGGGGGCGATCCCGAGCAGCCAGTTGCCCACCGCCGCCATGGCGAAGAACACCGCATCCATGGCGGGGTCGAGTGCCTTGCCGAGCGCTGTGACCGGGCCGAAGCGACGCGCGACGTAGCCGTCGACGAAGTCGAGCATGCCGGTGCCGCCTCCGACCGAGCACCACAGGTACAGGCCCAGCGAGCCCGGCAGCGAGATGGCCGCGCAGAGCAGCAGCGGGAAGGTCAGCCATGCCCTGATCGCGGTGAGGCCGTTGGGCACGCCGAGCCGGTCGACACGGGTGCCGTCGGGGGTGCGCAGAAGCGGCGTGCCCCCAACCAGGAAGAGGGAGACGAGCAGCCAGGCGATGAGCGCGCCCAGGCTTAGCGGGACGACGGCCTCGCGGCTGTGGAGCGCGGCCAGCGGGATGGTGAAGCCCTCCGTCAGCACGAGCCCCACCAGCATCCAGCCACCCAGCGAGCGGCGCAGCGGGGGGCTTGAACCGAACCGGGAGCTCGCCTCGCCGAGAAGCCCGCGCAGGCCGGCGGCCGATGTCGTCGTAGCGGGCACAACCGTTCCTCCGCGCGGCCTCCGCCGCCGACTGTAGCACCGGACGGTGCGCAGCCCCGCCGCCCGCAGTTCGCGGGACGCACGTCGAGATGCCCCCGGGGCCACAATGGATGGATGCCGTGGGCGCTGCTGCTCCGCCTCCTCTCCGGTGTCCTCGTCTGGCGACTCGCCTCGGCCCGGAGCCGCGCCGCAGCCGGCGGAGCGCCCGGCGGCGGTGCACTGCAGATCCCCATGGCCGCCCGGGTCCGTGATGCGCGTGAGGTGGCATCGCTGGTCTCGCGCCTGGCGGTCGTGGCCGGCTTCGGCCTGGCCACGGGGCTCTGCTTCACCGCCGGCACGAGCAGCGTCGTCCTGAGCCCGCGCTGGCTCGGCGCAGTGCTCCTGGCCGCCGCTGTGGTGTTCGCCGTGCTGACGGTGCGGGAGGCACGCGTGGCCCGTGCGCTGGTCACTACACGCCGCCTGCGCCGTCGCGATCGGCGCCTTCGCCAGGAGCTCTGAGCCGTCAGGAGAGGTAGGGAGCCACCCCCACCGCCTGCTGCGCCGCATCGACCACGTTCTCGCTGACCGTGGGATGGGCGTGGATGACCGAGCCGAGGTCGTCGGCGGTGAGGCCGTCCGAGATGGCCACCGCGACCTCGTGGATGATCTCCACGGCGTGCACGCCCATGACGGTGGCGCCGAGGAGCAGCCCGCTGGCCGCATCCGAGTACAGCTGAGCCACGCCCTCGGGTTCATCCTCCCCGAGCGCCTTGCCGTTGCCCAGGAACCGCGACTGGCCCACGGTGACCTCGTGGCCGGCAGCCTTGGCGGTCTCTGAGTTGAGGCCGACCATGGCGATCTCCGGGTGGGTGTAGATGCAGGAGGGCACCACGGTGCGGTCCATCGCCATCACCTCGTGGCCCAGCGCGTTCTCCACGGCGCGGGCGGCCTCGGCGCTGGCGAGGTGGGCGAGCTGGAGCCCGCCGATGCAGTCGCCGGCGGCCCAGATCTTGGGGTTGGCGGTGCGGAGGTGATCGTCGACCTCGACGTGGCCGCGGTCGGTCAGCGCGACGCCGGCCTCCGCGAGCCCGAGGCCGGCGGTCTCCGGCCTGCGCCCCACCGACACCAGCAGCAGGTCGGCCTCGAGGTCGGTGCCGTCGTCGAGGTGGGCGGTGAGCGAGTCCGTGTGGTAGTCGACCGATGCCACGGTCCGCCCGGTGTGGAAGCCGATGCCCTGCGCCTCCGCGAGCTTGCGGAACTGGGTGACGATCCTGGGCTCGACCCCGGCGAGGATCTGGGGCAGGACCTCGACGACGGTGACCTCGGAGCCGAGGGGGGCGAACAGGCTCGCGAACTCGCAGCCGATGACGCCGCCGCCGATGACGAGCAGCGTCCTGGGGATCGTCTCGAGGCGGAGGATGCCGTCCGAGGTCACCACCAGGGGATGTTCCATGTCGATCCCCGGCAGACCGCTCGCCGCGGTCCCGACGCAGACGACGAGGTGGTCGAACTCGAAGCGTTCAGCGCCGGCCACGACCTCGTCGCCCTCGACGACCCCCTGGGCGCGCACCACGCGCACCTTCTTACGCTTGCAGGCGGCCTCCACGCCGGAGCGCATCCTGAGGACCACCTCCTCCTTGCGCTCCATCATGCGCGCGAAGTCGATGCGCGGCTCCTCCAGCAGGATCCCGTAGTCGGACGCCTTGCGAATCCTGCGCAGCAAGTCGGCTCCCGCCAGCAGAGACTTGGTGGGGATGCACCCCCAGTTGAGACAGGTGCCACCAAGCTCGGCGCGCTCGACGAGCACCACGTCGGCCCCGAGCTGGGCGCCGCGCAGGGCGGCGACGTCCCCCGCCGGGCCCCCGCCCAGCACGACGACCCGTGGGCTCACGCGTCGCCGGCGTTCTTCGGGTCGGTCGAGGTCTTGAGGTCGCCCGGCTCGAGGTCGGTGATCCCCTCCTTCCGGGCGGCCAGGATCCGCGAGGTGGAGAGGGCCTCGGCGGCGATCCGCTCCTGCTCGATGTGGTGGCTCCCGGCGGATCCCTCTGAGGGGCTGGCGCGGCGGGGCCGGCCGATGTAGTCCCAGCGGATCTCGTAGGGGCGGCGCACCCCGATGGGACGGGTCAGGTGCAGCCACGCGCCCATGTTCGACGGCTCCTCCTGCACCCAGTACATCTGCTCGAGGTGGGGGTATTCGCGCGCGATTGCCAGGACCTCGTCGACGGGCAGGGGGTTGAGCATCTCGATGCGCACGATGGCGAGGTCCTCGGCTTCGCGACGGTCGGGGTGGAGCTCGAGCTCGTAGTAGAACTTGCCGGTACAGAGCAGCATGGTGCGCACCTTGTTGCGCTGCTCGGCGCCCGCCGACGCCACCGGGTCGTCGATCACCGGCGTGAACTCCCCGTCGGCGAGGGCGTCGAGCGTGCAGGTCGACTCCCTGAGGCGCAGCAGGCTCTTGGGGCTCATCACCACCAGGGGTCGCGGGGTCGCTGCGATGGCCTGGTCGCGGAGCAGGTGGAAGTACTGCGCCGCCGTGGAGACGCTGGCCACGCGCATGTTGCCGTGGGCGGAGAGCTGGAGGAACCGCTCGAGGCGGGCGCTGGAGTGCTCAGGCCCGTTGCCCTCGTAGCCGTGCGGCAGCAGGACCACCAGCCGCGAGCGTTGGCCCCACTTGGCCAGTGACGAGGAGATGAACTGGTCGACGATGAGCTGCGCGTTGTTGAAGAAGTCCCCGTACTGCGCCTCCCAGAGCACCATCGTCGCCGGGTCCGCGGCGCTGTAGCCGTACTCGAACCCGAGGCAGGCCACCTCGCTCAGCGGGCTGTTGTAGACCTCGAAGGTGGCCCCGGCGGCGACCAGGTGCTCCATCGGGATCCACTCCGCCCCGGTGCGGTCGTCGTGGAAGACAAGGTGGCGCTGGCTGAAGGTGCCACGCTGCGTGTCCTGCCCGGAGAGCCGGATGGCGTGGCCCTCGAGGAGAAGCGAGGCGAAGGCCAGGGCCTCGGCGGTTCCCCAGTCGATGCCGCCCTCGCCGTCGGCCACCGCGGCGCGGCGGCGTTCCAGCTGCTTGGCCAGCTTGGGGTAGACGTGGAAGCCATCCGGCGCGGTGATCGTCTGCTCGTTGAGGGTGACCAGGGTCTCGCGCGGCACCCGGGTGGCCGGACGTGGAGCCTCCGTCTCGGCGGCGGTCGACTCCTCCGTGTCCTCCTTGGGATCGGCCGCCAGCGTCGCCTTGACCCGCTTGTGGGCATCGGCGATGGCGCTGAAGGCGCTCTCGAAGTCGTCGGCGGCATCCGCCTCGGTGATCAGCCCCTGGCTGACCAGCTTGCGCATGTAGATCTCGCGCGCTGTGGGCTGCTCCTTGATCTTCCTGTACATCAAGGGCTGGGTGTACATCGGCTCGTCCGTCTCGTTGTGGCCGAAGCGGCGGTAGCCGATGAGGTCGATGACCACGTCGCGGTGGTAGGTGCGCCGGTAGTCCCAGGCGAGCCGGACAGCGTGGATGCAGGCCTCGATGTCGTCGGCGTTGACGTGCACGATGGGCACGTCGAACCCCTTGGCGAGGTCGCTGGCGTACCGGGTCGAGCGCCCCTCGCGCGCCTCGGTGGTGAAGCCGATCTGGTTGTTGGTGATGATGTGCACGGTGCCGCCGGTGGCGTACCCGGGGAGCGACTGGAGGTTGAGCACCTCGGCCACGACCCCCTGGCCGGCAAAGGCGGCGTCGCCGTGGATGAGCACCGGGGCCGCGGCCATGGGGTCGACGTGGAGGGCGCTCCCGGTGCGCCGCGTCTGGTCGGCCCGCGTCCAGCCCTCGACCACGGGGTCGACCGCCTCGAGGTGGGACGGGTTGGGCAGGAGGCGCACGCTGATGGCCTTGCCGGTGTCCGTGGTGTAGGTGCCGGTCGAGCCGATGTGGTACTTGACGTCGCCGGTCGGCGCGTCGCTGAGCGAGGCCACGCTGCGGCGCAGCTCGCCGCGCTCGAACGCCACCAGCACAGCCTCGTAGGGACGGTTGACGACGTGCGCGATGGTGGCGAGACGGCCGCGGTGGGCCATCCCCATCACCACCTCGCCGATGCCGTCGGCGACCACTGCGCTGAGCAGCCCTTCGAGCATCGGCACCATGGCGTCGATGCCCTCCGCGGAGAACGTCTTCTGGCCGATGAAGGTGCGGCGCAGGTAGCGCTCCATCGCCTCCACCTTGGTGAGGCGCTGCAGGAGGCGGCGCTTGGCCTCCGCGCTGAAGGGCATCCGGTGCGCGCCCGACTCGATGTGCTCACGCAGCCACACACGCTGCTCATGGCTGGCGATGTGCTCGATCTCGTAGGCGATGGTTCCGCAGTACGTCTGGCGCAGGTTGGGCAGCACCTCGGCGAGGTTGCGCCCGGGCACGTAGACCCTGAGCACATCCGCCGGGATCCGCTCCATCAGCTCGGGCGTGAGCCCGTAGGTATCGGGTTCCATCGCCGGGTCGCCGACCAGAGGCGTCCCCAGCGGGTCGAGGTGGGCGCCGAGGTGCCCGTGGGTGCGGTGCGCCTTGATGAGCGAGGTGGCCGCCTGGACGGCGGCGAGCATCTCGTGCGACGGAAGGGCACCGGCCGCGGCAGGCGTCGTCGAGATGCCGAGGGCAGCAGCAGGCTGCGCCTCGCCGGCTGTTGGGCTCACCCCGAGGCTCTCGAACACGGCGGCATAGAAGCCGTCATCACCGTGGAGCAGGCCCTCCACCCTGGCCAGGAACTCGCCCGACTGCGCCCCCTGGATGATGCGGTGGTCGTAGGTCGAGGTCATGGTCATGACCTTGGCCACGCCCAGCTGGCGCAGCGTCGACTCCGAGGCCTCGCGCCACTCCGCCGGGTAGCCGAGCGCCCCGAGGGCGATGATCGCTCCCTGCCCGGGCATCAGCCGGGGCACCGACGCCGTGGTGCCGATGCCGCCCGGGTTGGTGAGGGTGATGGTGGCGCCGCGCAGCTCGTCGGCGGCCAGGGTGCCGGTGCGCGCCCGGTCGATGAGCCGCTCGTACTCCTCGCGGAAATCAGCAAAGCTCCGCCCCGCGGCGTCGCGGATCACCGGGACGACCAGGAAGCGGCTGCCGTCCCTGCGGGTGCTGTCGACGGCGAGCCCCAGGTGCACACCTCCGTCCACCCTGGCCGGCACACCCTTCTCGGTGCGGGCGAAGTGGGCGCACATCTCGGGCCTCTCCGCGGCGGCGCGGGCGATGGCGTAGCCCACGATGTGGGTGAACGAGATCTTGAGCTGCTCGCCGGCCCGGTTGAGGCCGAGGTTCAGCTCACGACGGCGCCGATCGAGCACCGTGACCGCGAGGGTGCGGATCGACGTGGCGGTGGGGATGTCCCGGCTCTGCTCCATGTAGTCCACGAGCGCCGCTGCCGGGCCACGCAGCTCGAGGGTCGCGGCGCCCGGCGCGGCGGCCGGCGGTCTGGGTGCAGCGGCGGCGCCGTTGCCGTCCGCGTCGCCAGAGCCGGTGACGTCGGCGCGACGGACGAGCCCGTCAGGGCCATGGCCGGCCACGGTGGCGAGGTCGATCCCTCGGATGGCGGCGGCGCGGCGTGCCAGTGACGACGCCTCCGCCGTGGCGACCGGCTCCGGGCGCGTTGCCGGGGGCGTCGGCACCGGAACGTCGCCGGCGGGCTGCTCGGTGGCCGGCTCCGGCCGGCGTGAGCCGTTGTCCTGTCGCGATGCGTCCGGCCCGGAGGGCGCGCCCGCTGCTGCCCCGTTGGCGCTGGCGGCGATGGTCCCCAGCGCAGCACCCACCACCACGGTGTCGCCCTCCGCGGCGACGATGCTCTCGAGGGTGCCGGCAGCCGGTGAGGGCACCTCGACGTCGACCTTGTCGGTGGTCACCTCGACGAGGGACTCTCCCTCAGTCACCGGGTCGCCGACTGCCTTGAGCCACCGTGAGACGGTGCCCTCGGCCACGGACTCGCCCATCGCGGGCAGGGTGAGGGTGACGCTGTCAGGCACTGTGTGAACAACTTCCGGTCACGGTGGCGGAGGTCGCAACCGCGATGACGAGTGGGCGTGGACGCACCCCATCATCGCATCATTCGCCGGCCCGAGCCTTGGGACCCCGGCCGAGGGCCCCCTCAGGGAAGCCTGTCGACGTGGGTGCCGTCGGACACATAGAGGGCGTGGTCCGGTCCCTCCACGACCGCCAGCCGGCACTGCGACGGACCGCGCGTCACCGTCGCGTGCGAGGCGCTGGGGGTCACGATGAGCATGCCCCCCTCGAAGCTGCAGAACACGAACCGTGCAGCCTCCGGCTGTGCGGCGGCACTGTCGATCCAGGCGCCGCCGGTCGGCACCACGGTCGCCCCCTCGCTGCTCCAGTCGGGCGCGATCCGTCCGCCGCAGCCTGCGCCGCCGGCGAGCGGGTGCGAGTACCCGTAGCACAGCGGCCACTGGTACCCGCCGCCCCGGGCCAGGGAGAGGATCAGGGTGTCGTAGCCGGTGCCTGGGCTGCCGGCGTCCCCGGAGGGACCGTTGTTGGTCACCGCGATCTGCCCCGAGGGCCCCACAGCGATGCCGAACGGGTTGCGCAGCCCGTACGCGAAGACGGGGTCGGTCGGGCCGAAGGGGTTGTCCGCTGGGATGCCTCCGTCGGGGCGGTAGCGCAGCACCTTGCCGCGAACGTCTGAGGTGACCTGCGACGCCGCAGCCGAGTGCTCGTCGCCGAGCGTCACGTAGAGCATGCCGTCGCTGCCAAAGGCGATCCGTCCGCCCTTGTGGCAGCAGTCGGAGCCGGAGGGCAGGGTCAGCACCACCGTCGCCGCGGTTCCCGTGCCGGCGCAGTCGCGCCAGCGGATGACGCGCTGGTGGATGCGGTCGGTGTCGGAGTAGAAGGCGTAGACGAAGCGGTCGGTGATGAAGGTGGGGCTGACCGCGAGGCCGAGCAGCCCGCGCTCGCTGTAGGAGCCGTCGGCCTCGGTGGTCACCGTGGGGACGGTCGCGAACGTCCTCGGCCCACCTCCCTGCCACACCCGCACCCTCCCGGCGCGCTCCGCGTAGAACAGGCGGCCGTCGGGGGCGAAGGCAAGCGCGGTCGCGAACGCGGCCGCGAAGCTCGCACGAGGCGGCCGCTGCGCTGCCACAGCGCAGTGGTCGGACGTGGGCCCTGAGGGGCCGCTGGTCACGGCCGGCGTGGCTGGGCTGGGGCCTGGCGTGTGGCGCGGCGACGAGACCGTCCCGCAGGCCGCCACTGCTGCCGCGGCCGCCAGCGCGCCGCAGAACTGGACCTTGCGCGGACGGGACATGCCCACAGGCTGCCACACCCGGCGCCGTGCGTCGCCAGCCGGCGTGCGCCTCAACTCAGGCGGCGGACCGCGGCAGGGCCGGGACCGGCCTGGCGGGCTCGAGCTGGAGGTCGTCAGCCGGCACCGGGCGGCTGATGAAGAAGCCCTGGCCGAGGTCGCAGCCCATCGCGGTGAGGGTCGCCAGGGTGATGGCGTCCTCGATCCCCTCGGCGACGACGCGCATCCCCAGGGCGTGGCCGAGCTCGATCGTGGCCCGCACCAGCGTCGCGTCGCGACCGCCGCCGTCGGTGGTGAGCCCGGTGAGGAAGGTGTGGTCCAGCTTCAGCTCGCTGGCCGCCAGGTTGCCGAGGTACGCAAGCGAGGTGAAGCCTGCCCCGAAGTCGTCGATGGAGACGTTCAGGCCCAGGTGGCGGAGGTGGCCGATCACCAGCCTGCAGGCGTCGAAGTCGCGAATGATCGTGGTCTCGGTGATCTCCACCGTCAGCAGCTCCGCCGGCACCGCGTGGCGCTTCATCATGCCCGTCACCAGGTCAAGGAAGCCGGGGTCGAGCAGGTCCCCGACCGACACGTTCACCGACACCGGAAGCCACAGCCCATCGCTGCGCCAGGCCGCGCACTGCCGGAGGGTCTGGTCGAGCACCGTGGCGGTGACCTTGGTCATCAGGCCCGCCTCCTCGGCGAGGGGGAGGAACTCCAGCGGTGGCACGAGGCCGACGCGCGGGTTGGTCCAGCGCAGCAGCGCCTCCACCCCGGCCAGCTCGCCAGTGCGCAGGTCGAGCTGGGGCTGGAAGTGCATCGCGAAGCCGCCGGTGTCGACGGCGAGACGCAGCTCGTCGACGAGGCGCAGGCGGTTGCCGCCGTCGTCGATCTCGGGCAGGTACACCTCGAAAGGGGAGGCGGCGATCTTGGCCCGGTACATCGCGAGGTCGGCACAGCGCACCAGCCCGGCGCTGTCGGTGGCGTCGAGCGGAGCGGCGGCGATGCCGATGCTGGCGCTGATGCGCACGCTCACACCGTCGACCTCGAAGGGGTGGACGAGCGCCTGGGTGATCCGTTCCGCGACCGTGATCGCGTAGGGGGTGGCGGCGTCCCTGATGACCACCCCGAGCTCGTCGCCACCGACCCGCACCAGCAGGTCGGAGCTGCGCAGCGTGGCCTGGAGGCGGGGACCGAGGTGACGGAGGAGCTGGTCACCGGCCGCGTGCCCGAAGGAGTCGTTGATCTCCTTGAAGTGGTCGAGGTCGACGAAGAAGGCGTCGAGGAGGG
>JAABUX010009717.1_pt1 | contig 10850 bp, 9 predicted proteins | sample 5561851 | NCBI WGS metagenome assembly JAABUX01 (sample SAMN10711883, study PRJNA513361) | rock metagenome | isolation source: Antarctica rocks | place: Antarctica: Victoria Land, Richard Nunatak red sandstone | collected 2016-01-03 | reverse complement strand
TCTCAGAACTCGTCGATCGCATGGTGAAGTAAGAATAGCAATTGAGAATGGATTTCGAGAAGAGCAAACGCCAGCAATTGCTCTACTTTGGTCCCAGGCTGAAAACGTTCTTGCAATCCTCCGTTTGCGAGAACGCCCCCATTTGAGGATTGCTGACGAGAAGCCCATTTATAAGCGCTAGCCCACAGACGTTGATCAGCAGACAGTCCGAAGCGAGTTAGCCTCGCGCTTGGTGTTTCGCATCGTACAGCCTGGACGGCCGATTACCTGAAGTCACTGGCGATCTGGCGGTCGATCTGCGCAGCAACATCGCTGCTGAGGCCCGAGCAAAGATCGTGTATGAACGCCTCATTGCGTTTACGCAGGATCAGGGCACGAAAGAGGCACTCCAGTTCCTGATGACCCGTGAAGTCACGCACATGCGTGCTTTTACGGCGGCTCTGGACAGCCATGGAAAGCCGCAGTTCGCCGTTGGCATCATCGAACCGACACCCGGGCTTGTTAATCAATTCTTGAACGGCTCGACCGGCGAAAGCCAGTACGGGGAGACCGACTTTAAGGGGCACTGTTGCATTAACTGCTTAGGCCGTAGTTCAATTCGTTGTTTTGTTTTCCGTCAGGCCGCGACAGCGAAGATCTTGAATAGCTTGTTGGACGAAGCGGACCTCTTCTTCGACGCGCGGCTTACATGTGAGGCAATGGCCTCGACGGATCATACGCATCACTTCAAAGGCCTTGATCGTAGCGGCCGCTGTCCTCATCGTCTGAAAGCCTCGTGTGGGGCGAATGACTCGCTTGAGCGCGCCGTGTTCTGCTTCAATGATGTTGTTCAGGTACTTGCAGGTCCGATGTTTTATTTCCGTCGACAACTTGCCTTCCCGTTGCAGCCAGCGGATCGCTTTGGGATAGGAGCCGAGTTGGTCCGTGGTAATCGAGGACGGTGGCCAGTGGCGCATGGCGTCAGCACTTTGCGCAGAAAACGATGAGCCGCGCTCGTGTTTCGCCGGTCTGACAACATGAAGTCGATCAGACGGCCATGTTTGTCGACGGCCCGGGACAGGTATTTCCACTCACCACCAACCCTGACATACGTCTCCTCCACTCGCCACGAGGTCACACGATATCCCTGGTACCAGCGAACCCGCTTCTCCAACTCAGGCGCATAACGATGCACCCAGCGCATGATCGTTGACGGGTCCACTTTCACGCCGCGTTCCTGCATCATTTCCACGAGATCGCTATAGCTGATCCCATACTTGCAGTACCAGCGAACACAGAGCAGGATAATCTCAACGGGAAAGCGCCGGCGCTTGAACATGAACCTCATCGTACCTGCAGCCCAGCTCTCCGGGTCCGGAAGCCCGGTTAACGCAACAGTGCCCTCGCGAGAGACTTTGCGCAAGTGGATGGTGGTTAATCGTTTACTGTCGCTCCCTGTAGTAAAGCCAAGACCTCGAAGGCATCAGCGCGCACGCGGTAAGCTATTGCGAGTGGCTGGCCTTCTATCCGGTACTCTCGGGTTTCTGTGTCGCGTACAGCCCCGCTAGTCTCCATTAATGAGGTCAGTTGCTCCACTTGATCCAAGATGTGCTGTAGAGTAAAGTCCGCAGCGGCCTTCTCCAGAGCAGCCATTTCATCGTGGACACTCCGGAGGCTCTCGATTGAGGAGAATGCCCAAAAAGTCCTCATCGAGGACCCCAAAGCTTCGACATGTCCTTTAGAGATTGGTGCGAAACGACGCGACCTGCGTCAGCGTCCCCGATACCCAGTTCGATGAGCGTTCGGTGATGCTCGCATAGAGCCAAGTACATGTCTAGTGCTTCCCTTAGAAGTTGTCACGACTCCACTGCTTTGACTCGGCTACAGCGTCAAGAGCCTTCAGTTTTTCGCTTGTTCCCGTAAATGTAATGGTCACAGATTCCAATGACATGAGTAGGTAACTTCCTGCGCTATTCAGCACTTGCCTTTCTCGTTGCCTGATGGGAAAGCTATGCACCATCAAACTCCGGGACCAAACATCTGCGATGTACTTGAAGCGAATGAGCTAACTCAGTGGCAGGTAACCCTCTACCTGGATCAGGTCTGCCTGGCGGTACAGCATGCCACTCACCCGGAACTCCTTGCCCAGCAGACTAGAGTCATGGATGAGACGCTCCGACTGGTCGTCTTCGACGATGTTCCATATGTGTCCGTCGCTGGTCAATAGGGCTCCATGGTGCCCGTGGCGCTCGCACGCCGGGTTCATCCCGGCTGCCTGCGCCAGAGTGCAATCACGGCAGATCAGCTTGCCGGTAAGCTGCGTCATATGCGGCCCATCGACGTGGACGGCGATCCCCTCGAGTATGTTGGCGGTGATGATCCTGCCTCGTGTGGGGACAAAGAGGAGGAGGATGACGAGTGCAGGCACCGTGCCCAGAACGAACCGCGGCCACCACAATGCAACGTGTCCCGATGGTTCACGCTCCGTAGTCTGCGGCGTGACGGCCCGATCCAGAACTCCTGACAATCGTTGATGAAAATTCGCAGGCAGCGAAACCTGCGCCACCTCGAACCGAACTGCGAACCGCAATTGTCGGAGAGCGGAGGAAGCTCTTTCACAGGCCGGACATGCCGCAAGGTGCAGACTGGTGGCGGCAGCGGCGGATGAGGATAGCTCACCGTCTACGTAAACATCCAGAACTTCGCGCACTTGCTTGCAATCCATCACGAGATCCTCCTGTTGGAAGCAGACGCAGCTTGCCCCGTCCGAGCCACGCCCGCCATGCCGGCAACGTCAGCCTCCGGCATGTCGGACAGCGGCCGCAGAAGGCGAGCCAACATCCGGCGGCCGCGGTTGATGCGCGACATAACGGTCCCGATAGGGCAGTTCACGATCGCCGCAATCTGCTTGTAGCTGTACTCTTCGACATCCGCTAGCAGGACCGCCCAGCGATACTCATCCGGAAGCAGGCGGAGAGCCTCTTGCATGCCGCTCGACAGCTCTTCTGCAAGAAACCTGCCTTCCCAGTCGTAATAGGGCTCCAGAGCAACCTCCTCGAGATCAGCCAAAGGAAGTTCGAGCGAGGGGCGACTCCACCGGTCGTTGCAAACATTACGCAGGACGCGAAACAACCAAGCGCGTCCGTTGGTCTCGGGGTTGAAGGTGTTGAAGTATTTCCACGCACGAAGCATGGCTTCCTGCGTCACGTCTTCCGCAGCCTCCGGACCGACCAGGTAAGTGGCCGAACGAAAGATCGCATCGGCGTGCGGCATCAGAAGCCGATCAAACTCAGAGCGCTCAAAACATCCCTGTTGTTTCTTCTGCACGTTGACTTGTCTCCGTACGGCCCTATGGTATAAGAACCGGATTCCGGCATCGATTTATTCCCGCATTGAAAATCTCTGTCGCGGGAATAAAGTTGCCGGCTCTACCAGTTTTAGCAACGAAGGGAATCTCTCAATCACGATGGTACGATTCGCTCTGCGCAACCCCTATCTGATCGTGGTCTCCATTCTGGCTCTCATGGTGCTCGGAGGAGTAACGATTCCGCGCGTTCCACTGGATATACTCCCTCTCTTCAAGACCCCAGCCGTCCAGATTCTAACGTTATATCCAGGCATGCCGACAGGCACGATGGAACGCGATATCACCAATCGCATTGAGCGCTGGACCTCGCAGGCCAACGGCGTTTCACGACAGGAATCGAAGACTCTGACCGGAGTCAGCGTAGTACGCGATTACTTCAGTAGTGATGTGGACCCAAGTGCAGCGCTTTCGCAGGTTTCTTCACTTGCGATGAGCGATCTTTACTATCTTCCCCCCGGCACCATTCCACCCATGGTGATGCCCTACGACCCGGCAAGCAGCACGCCCCTAGTTCTACTCACGCTTTCGAGCCCGACCCTGGATGAGACGCAACTCTACGACGTCGCTTACTTCAACGTTCGCAATATGCTGAGCGGAATTCCGGGCGTTGTTGCTCCGGCGGTTTTCGGTGGGCGCATCCGGCGCATCCTGGTCTATGTCGATCCGGTAAAGCTCGCGGCGCATGGGATGTCGCCACTCGATGTAGCAAACGGCTTGCACAGATGGAATGTTTTCATCCCCACAGGCGATGCAAAGATTGGCGCCACGGATTATATGGTGGTTGCCAACGGTAACGTCCCAAAGGTCGAGGAGATTAACCAATTTCCACTTAAAGTCGTTAACGGAGCTCCCGTTTTCGTACGTGATATTGGATACGCGCAGGACAGCTTCCAGATCCAGAGCAACGTCGTTCACGTGAATGGCAAGCGGCAGGTCTACATTCCTATCTATCGTCAGCCGGGCTCAAACACGGTGCAAGTGGTCGAAAACATTCGCGATGCCTTCCCGGCGCTCAAGGCGCGCATCCCGTCAGACGTGCAGCTCAACCTGATCGCCGATCAGTCCTTTTATGTCCGGCGAGCGCTTTCGTCGCTCGAGCGCGAGCTGATCCTGGGCGCCTGCCTGGCCGGGCTAATGGTCCTTCTTTTTCTCGGTAGCGTGCGGTCCTCCGCAGTTATCTTCCTCACGATCCCACTCTCGATTATCTTCGCGATCATCGGCCTTTTTGTGACAGGCAACTCTATCAACAGCATGACGCTGGGAGGCCTCGCCCTCGCTGTCGGTCGACTCGTGGATGATGCAATCGTAGTACTGGAAAACATCACCCGACATCTGGATATGGGAAAGCCACCCTCAATCGCCGCGCGTGACGGAGCCCAAGAGGTGGCTTTACCAGTTGTTGTCTCCACGCTGACGACCATGATTGTGTTCCTCCCGGTGTTCTTCCTCAAAGGAGTGGGGCGTTTCCTGTTCACCCCGCTTGCGATCACGGTGGTCCTCGCCATGGCCGCCTCATACGTCCTTGCTATGACGCTCGTCCCGGTGTTTGCGGCGCGTTTTCTTCATCATGAGGAGCGCGGGCCCTCCGCGCGGTTAAGCGGATGGCGTTCGTGGCTTCCTCGCGCTGCAGCGATGACTGAGCGCGTGCACCATCCATATAAACGTCTTCTGGAGCGAGCGATTGCTGCCCCTTGGTTGGTGTTGGGCGGGGTTGCGCTGCTCTTCGCCTTATCGATCCTGCTGTACCCCCTGTTGGGTCGCGAGCTCTTTCCGGCTGTTGACGCGGGGCAGATCATCGTTCGCATGCGCGCACCTTCTGGAACCCGTATCGAGAACAGCGAGAAGCTAGCGTTCGCCGCTGAGGCCGCGATTCGTCGCGTCATTCCGGCCACCGACATCAACACGATCGTAGCCAACACCGGCGTGCTCTACGACTGGCCCGCAGCCTATACCCCGAACGCTGGTCCCATGGACACATTCTTTGCCGTGCAGCTATCCAGCACGCACCATACCACCTCGCAAGAATATGCACGACGGCTCCGGACTCCTCTTACCGGGCAGTTCCCCGGAGTTGGCTTCTCCTTCGATACGGGCGGCCTGCTCAGCGCGGCACTCAACTCCGGCCTGCCTTCGCCGATCGATGTTCAGGTCACCGGAAGCGATGCCGTGAGAGCGCAGGGGATTGCGCTTGAGATCAAACACGCCATCGAAGAGACCCGTGGCACGGTGGATGCGCGGATTGAGCAGAAGAGCGACTATCCGCAACTCAATGTCCAGATCGATCGCGTCAAAGCGGCGTATCTCGGTCTGAACACGGACGATGTCGTCAAGAATCTCCTCACAACGTTGAATTCGAGCGTCACCTTCCAGCCAGCTTTCTGGCTCGACGAACGTAATGGCAACCACTACTTCCTGGGCGCGCAGTATCCTGAGAGCGACATACAGACGACTGACACGCTAGCGAACATTCCACTCACCGGGTCGGACGATATGAACAAGGTCGTCAGAGCGATGAATTGCACCAACACGACGTCTCCAGTGCCGCCAATGCTGCGGCAGGTGGCCAACATCACCCGGTCTGAGGCGCCAGTCGAGGCGTCGCATCTTAGCCTCGCGCACGTCACAGACATCTACTCCGACATTGACGGCCGCGACACCGCAAGCGTCGTTCGCGATCTTCAGAAGCGCTTGGATGGCCTGTCTCTTCCATCCGGATACAAGGTTGCTCTTCGTGGCCAGATTGAGACGATGAACAGCTCTTTCAGCGGCATGGGACTGGGCCTTGGTATGGCGGTTGTGCTCGTTTACCTGCTTTTGGTCGCACAGTTCCGGTCTTTTCTCGATCCCGCCATCATCCTCGTCGCCGTACCTCTAGGCATCATCGGTGTCATCGCGATCCTTCTGCTCACCGGTACAACTCTCAATATCCAGTCGTATCTTGGCACCATCTTCATGGTTGGTATCGCGGTCTCGAATTCCGTGTTGCTGGTCGATTTCGCTAATCGTCGACGGGCTGATGGCGTGGATCTCACGGAGGCGGTTGTCGAAGCCTCAAGTGTGCGCTTGCGCCCGATCCTGATGACCTCGTCCGCCGCGATCATTGGTCTTTTGCCGATGGCCTTCGATCTCGCTCCCGGTGCCGAGGCGAATGTGCCCTTAGCACGCGCGGTGGTGGGCGGTCTCGCGGCATCCACGCTGCTCACGCTGTTCGTGGTGCCTCTTATTTATCTCGCCGTAAAACGCAATTCACCCCCACCTCAGCCAGCTGGCCAGCCGGAGGCATTCTGATGCGCCCTCTCTGTCTCTCCTCGTGTTCCGCGTCGGTGCTGTTGTTTGTTGCGCTGCTTACTGGATGTAAGCAGGAGACTTCCGGTGCACTGAAGAGTGCCACCACCGCACGGCCAACCGTCAGCCTCATCACCACCACCAATGGAACGGTGCAGATGAAACTCACCCTGCCGGCGACGGTGGTGGCCTTCGACCATGCCATGCTGACCGCGCAGGCCGCCGGTTACCTCGACCACATCGGTGTCGATATCGGATCGCATGTGCGCAAGGGTGAAGTGCTGCTGCGCATACGCACCCCGGAGCTGAACGCCCAACGCGCATCCGCTCTCGCCTCTCTGCAGGCTGCGCGCGCAACACAGAGTGGAACCGAGGCGCAGGCCGCCACACAGGCCAATCAGACTCGGCGACTTGCCCAGGTGGCACAGACCGACAGCGAGTTTGTGGCTGAACAGGACCTCGACAACGCCCAAGCGCGCACACAGATGATGACGCAGTCGGCCACCGGAGCCACCGCCCAGGTGGCCGAGGCACAGGCCGCCTTGCAGCGGGTCGCAGCGCTACAGGAATTCGGGATCGTCCGAGCTCCTTTTGACGGCGTCATCACCACACGTTCTGTAGACCCCGGCGCACTGGTCCATAACAGCAGCAACGGTAGTGAGGGGGGCACGCCCCTTGTCACCATCGACAGCATCGGATCCGTCCGCGTAATTCTCCATGTGCCTGACACCCAAAGCGCCTTCGTCCACGTCGGGCAGGCGGTTGCGGTCCATCTGGACGCTTTGCCTAATGAAGCGCTCTCCGGAAAGGTCACACGCTTTAGCGGCGCTCTTGATCCAATGAGTCGCACCATGGAGGCGGAGGTTGACCTGCCGAACCGCGCTGGGAAATTGCGCACGGGGATGTTTGGCTCGGCCGTGCTGGATTTGCGCACGGAAGCGGGAGCTCTGTTCCTACCCTCTTCTGCGATCCATCAGGACCGAGACGGAGCGAGCTTCGTTTACGTAGTCCAGAATGGGATGGTTCACCAACAGAGCATCGTCGCCTCCTTGGACAACGGCATCCGTGCGAAGGTGAACGGCCTGCAACCGGGCCAGCAACTCGTACTCGGATCGAGTGGGACTCTTGCACCCGGAATGCACGTGGACGCTCATCCGGCAACCGCGACCGAGCTTGAAGGGATACGCTAATGGGACGCCCTTTGCTACTGGCGTGCTCTCTCGCAGTTACCGTTGGGATGCGGGCTCAGTCTTTAGTCCCTCCAGCGTCCACTTCAGCCGCCCAAAGGTCAGAGCCTGCGAGCCTGCAGCCGAACGACGAGAAAGCCTCAGCCCCAATGCTCACCCTACAGGATGCACTTGCCCTCGCACACCAGCATCAACCGAATCTTCGCTTAGCGAGTGCCCACGTCGATGCGGCAGAGGCTCGGGTCGCGGAAGCGCGCGCGGCCTTTTATCCCCAGATCTCACTCACAGGGATCGTCAAGGCAGGACTGCCGGGGTCGACCAACGCCCTGGGGCTGGTCGGTTTTCCTGCGACGCCCTTCTTTCGCAACATCGCTGGCTCGTTGAACATTCAGCAGAGCATCTTCGACTTCGGCCGACTACGCCACACACTGGGTGCCACAAAACTCCTCGAGCGGGCAGCTGGACTGCAGCATACGACGGCTGACCGCACCACAACGCTTTTGGTCGCACGCGCCTACTTCCTTGCGCTCGCGGCAGGTACACAGCGGCAAATCGCAGAGGTCGAGGTTGCCAGGCAACAGTTGGATTGCAAAGAGGCACAGGCTTATGAGCGATCAGGCCTGCGTTCGCAGTATGACGCCAAAGTTGTCGCTAGAAAACTCGCTGTGGCGGAGTTCGCCTCACTACAGAATCGACTGGCTGAGGACACTGCCAAGGTCGCACTTCGCGTTGTCATGGGAGTGGACGATATCGCCTCTCCGATGACACTCGTCCTTCCGGCGCCTCAGATCGGCACCGGGCAAGACCACAGAGACACACGCGAGGCAATCTCTCTTGCGGAGAAGAACCGCCCGGAGTTGCAAGCCGCAGCCTTGGAAGCAGACGCGCTCGATCAGCAGCTGGCCGTCGCACGAGCGGACCGTCTGCCGCAAGTTGGCGCCTTCGGTGCGGCGGGTGGCGGCCGCTTCAACGACGCGACGGTCAAGCCTCAGCAGCAGCATGGTGTGGCTGCCCTCGGCGCCTCCTTAACCGTCTATGACGGCGGAATGCGGAAGGCCCGCATCCGTGAAGCGAAGGCAGAATTGAGTGCTGAGGCGGCCCGCAGAGATCAGCTGCGCGAAAATATCGCCCGCGAGGTCAATGATGTCCTGCTGCAAAGCTCCTCCGCAACCGCCGCTTTGGCTTCCGCCAGGCAGGAGCAGCGCTTAGCCGGGGAGGAACTTGGAGGAGTATCGGCCCAAGCGAAGGTCGGCCTTGTCTCGGCCGCATCGCGGGAGCGCGCTCGTCTGCATCTTGCTGAGTTGAGCTCTAGTGCCATGGCAGCGCAACTGGCAGATGAAATGTTGCGGATCAATTTGGCGTTTGCGCTCGGACAAGAGATCCATCCCTGAACGTAACTGCCTCGGCGCCCGCAGAATACGGTCAGTCTACGCGCACTCCTAAAACTTCGCGCCCAAAGCCAGGCCTTCGTTACGGAGACTACGCAGACCTTGACCCGCAGAACGCGCACGTTTTGCCTATACTCGGACACTGGGAACGGGGAAATATCTCGTCGTCGAGAACTTCAGCTCAAGTCCGCTTACCTATTCACTGCCCAACGGCATGAGGACGGGAAAGCTACTTCTGTCGGACAGTTTCACGCCTTCTCATTCGGACACCCGCGCTCTTCAACTCGCGCTATGAGAATCCCGCATCTACAAGCGGTAGTCTGCGAACACTGGCCTTCGCCTGCATTCTCACAAACGCTTGATGCTGTTGAAAAACTACTGGCGGCAAGTTGCCTGATTAAGTACCTGCCGATTAGAGCGTCTTGAAGACTCTTGCTGGAGGAATGTGGGTGTGATTCCGTTGTAGCAGCGGAGGGCACGGGCATGATGGGACGTCAGAGTGCGCAGAAACAGCTGTTCTATTCATTCCGTCTGGAGGATCACGTTCCCGGCGACCACTTGTTGCGGCAACTTGACCTGGTGCTCAACTTCGATCGGGTGAGGTCGGTTCTGGCTGGTCATTACAGTTCCACAGGTCGACCTTCGATTGATCCTGAGCTGATGCTGCGGATCCTGTTGATTGGCTATGTCTATGGCATTCGGTCGGAGCGACGGCTATGCAGCGAGATCCATCTGAATCTTGCCTATCGCTGGTTCTGTCGTCTGGGGCTTGAGGGCGCGGTGCCGGATCATTCCACGTTCACGAAGAACCGTTATGGCCGGTTCCGCGAGAGTGATATTTATCGCGTACTGTTTGAGGATGTTGTCGGGCAGTGCTGTCGCTCGATCGCCAGCACCAGACCGACGGTCTGCTGCCACGGGAGGTCTTCACCTTCGATCCCGAGAAGAACCATTACATTTGCCCGCAGAACGTGATCCTCAAGCGCTGCACGGCTCGCACCGATTCGCCGATTCATATCTATCGTGCGGCACCTGCTGATTGCAACTCCTGTCACATTCGACAACAATGCACGCGAGGCAAGCAACGGAGTTTATCGGTTCCGTTCGACGAGAGCACTCGACAGGAAGTCCGAGCCCTTCAGGATACAGAAGCTTTTCAACACTCGCGCCGCCTCCGAAAGAAAGTAGAGATGCTGTTCGCTCACATGAAGCAGCAGTTCCGGTTCACGCGGCTTAAGCTGAGAGGCTTGGCTGGAGCCGCTGAGGAGTTTTTATTGGTGGCGACTGTTCAAAATCTGCGCCGTCTTGTACGACTCCGTCCCCCTACGATCCCTGCAACGCCTCGTCACGCGACCACATGATGGGAAGAAGGGAGTAGAGCAAGCTCATCTAGAGGCAGGAAACCAGGGATAAGCACTCTCAACTACCGATGTGCCGACCATAAACCTTTCCTTCTCGATGGAAACGAGAAATCTGCAGCTGAGCCGCTTCAAACCAAGAGTTTCTCAACAGCATCGATCCTTTGCGCAACGTCCCGAAGGGCTGCCTCATAGCTACAGCCTGCGTCTTGCGGTAAGCCGATCGAGCTTTTCGCCCCTCCTTATCTTGGCGGCTTGCCTATGTAGATGGGCGACAGGATTTTCA
>JAABUX010009716.1_pt1 | contig 10850 bp, 7 predicted proteins | sample 5561851 | NCBI WGS metagenome assembly JAABUX01 (sample SAMN10711883, study PRJNA513361) | rock metagenome | isolation source: Antarctica rocks | place: Antarctica: Victoria Land, Richard Nunatak red sandstone | collected 2016-01-03 | reverse complement strand
GCCCACAGGTTCGTCGTCGCGCCGAACTCGGTCAGTGGGTCGGTCCAGTGCGTATCGGGTCCGAGCTGGACCATGATAAGGTCGGGATCGAAGGCGCGCAGCAGCGGCGGGACCACGGCGGAGAAGGCGTGGGCGAACGTGTCGTCGCCCGCGAAGGGCTGCAGCGGCAGGTTGACCGTGTAGCCCTGGCCGGGACCGCCGCCCATATCCTCGACGTAGCCGGTGCCGGGGAACAGATACTGTCCCGACTCGTGCAGCGAGATCGCCAGCACCCGCGGATCGCGCCAAAACAACGCCTGCACGCCGTCGCCATGGTGGGCGTCGAGGTCGACGGAGGCGATGCGCGCCGCCGGGTAGGCCTCAAGCACGGCGGCGATGGCCACGGCCGGGTCGTTGTAGACGCAGAAGCCCGAGGCGCGGTCCCGCATGGCATGGTGCATCCCGGCCAACGGCGCAAAGGCGTGGACGGCGTCGCCGGCCATCACCGCCAGCGTTGCCAGCGTCGTCCCGCCGGCGATGGTGGCCGCGGCCTCGTGGATGCCGGGGAAGACCGGGTTGGTGGACGGCGTCAGGCCGCAGGCGCGGTCTTGCAGCTCGAAGCCGGTGCCACGGGCCGTGGCCAGCGTGTCCAGTTCCCGCACGCGCGCGATATAGTCGGCCCCATGGACGCGCTCGAGCGCGTCCATGGCAGCCTGACGTGGGGCTTGAGCGCGCAGCCGCCGATCGTCGAGCAGCCCGTACGCCCGCATCAGCGCAACGGCCAGCTCGCCCATGACCGGGCGCAGCGGATGATCCTCCGGAACGTCCCGCAGCGCCTGCTGATACGTCTCATTATAGACCAGCAAGACAGGCTTATCGTCGGCATCGAGCGGGCCATGCGAGTCGGACATGTCGTTTGACTAACTACTAACGACTAATGACTAACAACTAGACCGGCGTCAAGCGGCCGGTGTCGATCGCGTTGAGCGCGGCGGCGGCGGCGTGCTCACCGCTGAGCATAGCGCCCTGGATCGAACTGGAGAGCGTGGCCTCGCCGGCCATGATCAGCCCCTCGACCCCGGTCTGGTTCGGGGGCAACGCGCGTACGAAGCCGGGCGGCTGCTTGAACTGCGCGAAGGGCACGCGCACCAGGGAGAGCGGGCGGAACGACGAGAGGTCGCGGCGCGGGAACATGCGGCCGATGTCGTCCAGGACCAGCGCGGCGACCTCGTCCTCGCGCCCTTGCGGCAGCTCCAGCAGCGTGACCGAGAGCAAGTGCTGGCCCTCGGGGGCATAGCTCGGCGCAATGTTCGAAATCTGCACCAGATTGTTGACCAGGGCGTCGGGGTTGGCGTTGAGCACGATCTTCCTGGCGCTGTAGAGCGGGCGAGGCGACGCGAAGTAGAGGCAGGTCGTCACCATGGGCTGGGTGAGCAGGGGCACGCCGGTCAGGCGGGCCGCTGTGGGCGGATCGGTCGCCACGACCACGGCCTCGGCCTCCAGCGCCGTGCCATCCTCCGTGCGCACGCCGTAGGCGCGCTGGCCGTCCGTCAGCACATCGACCACGCGGACGCCGTAGCGGACGGCCCCGATCGGCAGCAGGCGGGCAAGCTGGTCGGTGATAGCGCCGATACCCTCGGCCGGTACTACGATCTCGCCCTCGGACAGCATCTTGAAGGTGAAGCGGAACATCGCCGCGCTCGTCTCCAGGGATCGGTCGAGGAAGATGCCGCCATAGAAGGGCCGCGCGAAGTTGTCGATGAAGCGCTCGGAGAACTTGCGCCCGCGCAGGTAGTCCACCGTCGAGGCGTCGTCCATGGCGGGGGAAAAAATCTCCTCCAGCGACTCCCCTCTCACGTTGCGCCGCAGCTTGAGGGTGCGGCGCTTATCGCCGAACCGGACGGCGCGCGTGAAGATGCTCGGCAGCAGCGCCCCGAGGTCGCGCGTGGGGTCGGAAAGCGTGGAGAGACGGCCGTTAAGGGCGATCAGCGCGCCAGGATCGAAGCGCCGCAGGTCGAGCCGGGCGAAGGAGAGGTGATGGCGGGCAGCGGGATAGGCTGTAAAAAGGACCTGGAAGCCGCGATCGAGCCGAAAGCCGGAGGCAGTGACATCCGTGCGGACGCGGCCGCCCGGGGTGTCCGACGCCTCGAGCAACAGGAACGGTTGGCGGCGTTCGTGCAGGATTTTGGCGCAGGTCAGCCCCGCCAGGCCAGCGCCCACGATCACAATCATGCCGTCATTATACCGCTACTGAGCGTGATAGCTGGCGCCACCACACGGGATGGTCTCGTTGGGAGCGCGAACGCCCCCGCCCGCCTGGTCCGATCTTCAGGATCGTCGGATGCTACTGGGAGCGCGGGCGACCCGCCCGCATCCGTTTCCGCCACACAACTCGGCGCCCCGTGCGTCCTAGCAACCGGGCCAGGCGGGCGGGCCGCCCGCGCTCCCAGTGGGGCCAGACGGGCGCGCTCCCAGTGGGGCCAGACGGGCGCGCTCCCAGTGGGGCCAGACGGGCGCGCTCCCAGTGGGGCCAGACGGGCGCGCTCCCAGTGGGGCCAGACGGGCCAGGCGGGCAGGCCGCCCGCGCTCCCAGTGAGGCTCCACATCCTTCACTACGTCCCGCTTGTGACTGGCGTCAGTGGCCTGGCATCGGCGTGGTGGCCGCAGCCGGTTGCACGATGCGTTCGACGATGGCGGCGCGAAGCAGCGCGGGCGTCGCGCCCGCGGCGGAGACGACCGTTCCGACGACCAGCACGGGCTCTCCGACGGTCAGTTGGCTTGCGACCGTCGTCTGTGCCCGTCCCTGTCCCGGCGCTCCCAATGACCGGCCGGTAGCCGCCTGCATCGCGGCCGAGGAGAGATCGACACGAAAGGACATCCCTGCCACGATGTAGAGCGGGCAGACGTGGCCCGCCGTGCAGACGGGACGTTGATCGGGCGTGCGGATCGTGGCCATCTGTTGTTGCGGTTGCAGAGCGATGACCCGCCCCTGAATGGCCGCCAGACCGGCGCTGCTCCTTTGCCGCGTTCCACTGGCCGCCGGGTGTTGGCTAGCTGTCGGATGTTGGCTTCCCGTCCTAACCTGTCCTACCGGCGCGCCGAGTAGCATCGGGGCCGTGGCGACGATCGTCGCGGCGGCGACAAGCGGGAGTGCGCCGCGGAAACCGCGCGTCAGCGGTCGTGCTGGCATCGGTATAAATCTCCTTACTACGCCGCTCAAGCAGACCCCAGGGCTCGTGAAAAGTCGACGACGAGTGTTTCCACTGGGACTGCGGCGGTCCCAGTGAGTGACCGGCGTCCGCGGCGGACAATTCACAGACCGTGAAGCAGACCCGATGTTTCTGGCGTACAATCAGACGGGATGATATATGGCCTTCGTACCACATCCGACCACAGTCGGCGCGCGGTTTGCGCGGTTTGCCATGCGACCGCAGTCGCAGACGCCCGGTACCTGTCGCAGCACGTTTTGTGCCCGTTCAGGCGCCGATCTGGCTGAGGCCGCGCGGCGTTGCGGTCCAGCTCTCTACGTCCCGCGCCGGCAGGGGACGGCTGAGATAGTATCCCTGGGCGGCGTCGCAGCCGAGCGCGGCCAGCATGTCCAGCGCCGCCTGGTGTTCGATGCCCTCCGCCACCACCTCCAACCCCAGCGCGTGGCCCAGCGCGACGACGGAGCGCATGATCGTGGCGTCGGGCGACCCTTCGTCGCCGGGATGCCGCAGGCCCTGCACGAACGACTTGTCGATCTTGACGGCGTTCACGGGCAGGCGCTTGAGGTAGCTCAGGCTCGAGTAGCCGGTACCAAAGTCGTCGATGGCGCTGCGTACGCCCAGCTGGGCCAGGCGCGTGAGCACGTCCAGCGCGCGGGATCGGCCATCAGGGATCTCTCGGTAATCTCCAGGGTGAGATCGGCGCCGCCACGTCATGCCTACGCAGCAACTCCGCGACTCGATCAGGTAAGGCCATGTCGTGCAGGTCGCGCATGGACAGGTTCACGTGGATGCGCAGATGCAGGCCGGCGCACTGCCAGAGGCGGCACTGGCGGAGCGCGGCGTCCAGCGCCCAGCGCGTGAGCGGGGCGATCAGGCCGTTGTGCTCGGCCAGGGGAATAAACCGGTCCGGCGGGATCAAGCCGTGTTCCGGGTGCGGCCAGCGCACCACCGCCAGGGAACGGCCGCTGGCCAGCTCGACCAGGGGCTGGTAGTGCAACAGCAGGCCATCCTCGTCCACCGCGTGCCGCAGCTCACTGACCAGGGACAGGCGCGCGGGACTTTGCTCGTCCTGCGCCCCATCGTAGAGCGCCACGCCGCCTTATACCAGCGCACCGCGCCCCAACATATGAGAGAGGGAGGCTCCCGACCCCGTCGGGAGCCTCCCTCTCTCACGCATTCCGCGGCTATCACGCACGACCGCCTGGACCGTGGACCGTGGACCGTGGACCGTGGACCGTCGCGACACTCAATGGGGTATCGACGTGCTCAGCGTTGGCGGTTGATGGTTCCGTGCACGCCATAGTAGATGCGGTGGTACCGGGCACTGGCGATGTCCAGGACCACGACGTAGGTCCCGTGCCCACCAAGGCGCGCGCGCAAGCGGAACGTGCGCCCACTGAGGTCAACAACGCGGCCGCCGACCGAGCGACTGCCGATGAAGACACTGCCAGTCACGTCGATCACCGTGTACGTCCCGCAGGCCAGCGCACGGTAGCGCGTGCTGGCGTAGAACGTGGCCTGATCGTCCGCGACGTAGAGCGGGGCCGGCGAGGTCACAACCGGATGCCTGCCGCCCGTGACGTGCAGGTTACGCACGCTCACATTGGGTAGCGTGTCGAAGGTGAAGCCGCCGACGCTGAAGCGCGAACCGTAGAGCGAGAGCGTCCGCACCAGGCAAGGCCGCGCGACGGGAATGGGGCGAGGCGTTGTCCGGGTCGTCGCCGTCGCCACGGGCGTGGATCGCGAGGTCGTGGTAGCAGATGGCGTAAGCGTTGTCGCCGGCGCCCCGGACGAAGTTGCCGTTGGCGGCGTGGCCGTCGCCGTAGCAGACCGTGGCGTAGCCGACGAGGGCGTGGTCGTGGCCGTGCCAGTCCCTGCTGGCGCGGTCGTGGCCGTGCCGGTCCCCGCTGGCGCGGTCGTGGCCGTGGCGGTTGGCGCCGTGGTACCCTTGCCAGTTGGCATCGTCGCCGTATCGGTCGCCTGTGCAGTTGGTGACCCGCCGGAGTGGCTCGTCGCCGTCGCGGCAGCCGTCCCTACCGGCGTGCTCGATGTCGTCGCGATCGCAGTGGTGGCCGGCGTACCTGTCGCCGGCGTCAGCAGCACCGGTACCGGTACCGTCACCGACGGCAATGGGAGGCCTATGGTCGTGGCCATCGCGGCCGACATCGCGTCCCGTCGTGCGCCGGCGGGCGACGCGGAGCGCGCGGAAGCGGACGTCACCGCTTGCGTCGTGTATGTCGCCACGGGCACGGCTAAACCAAGTAATAAGAGCAGGTGTCCGATAGCAGGTTGTCGCAAAACAAGAATCCTTCCGTGTAACCGTTCCATTTCATAAACCATGGCGCCACCACAGATACGGTACGTTGTCGGAGCGTTCATGGATCATAGGCCGATAGACAGAGAGGGGGGAGGAGCCTGAAAGGCTCCTCCCCCCTCTTGCTGCGGACGACCGTCGTGAGAAGACAGCGTGATGGCGCCACCTCCTCACGACGATGTCAGGACAGGATGGCTGGCGCTCGCGGAGCTAGCGATGGACACTTACCATTTGTGGGAGGGCCCTCCTTTGGTGTGAGGCGCGGGCCGTGAGCGGGGATGGTAGGTGACCAGGAGCACGCGTTGGACGGTCGTGCCGTGCCGGCGCATCACCACGCGGATGACGCCGCGCCGCAGCAGCGTGTTCGCGCTCGCCGGAAGCACGTTCCCGCGCGGCAGCACGACCGCCAGTGTCTGGGCACGCCCATCGAGAGCCGTCGAGGCTCCTGACCCTTGCGCCGTGCCGCGCACCTCGAACGTCACGACCGTCTTGAACAGCCCGCACGACTCCTTCGCCGCCACATCCACGGCGACCGTCCCCTGGCGAGCATCGCGCGGAATCGCAAACAGCAGGACCGTCAGGCCAGTTGAACCGGCGCGGAAGGTGTAGCGGTAGCCCGAGGAGACGTGCGTGCCCGTCAGGCTGGTCCCTCCATCCCTGGGATCACCAAGGGTAAAGAGCGTTGCCTGGGTCGGATATCGTGCCCTGATCGTCGCCGTGATAGGCGCACCGGGCGCCGTCTCAAAGACAAGGGCCTGCGCGCCGCCGCGCGGGACCGTGGCGAAGACGGGCAACACGAAGAGCTGGCAGACCGGGCTCGGGGACGCGGTGGGCGACCCGGCCGTCTCTGTCGGCGTTCCCGTCGCGGAGGTAGCCGTGCTCGTACTCGTCGCGGGCACAGCCGTGCTCGTGCCGGTCGCCGAGACCGCCGTGCCCGTGTCCGTGCCCGGCGGTGTGGATGTGCTCGTGCTTGTGCCGGTGCTCGTCGCGGGCACAGCCGTGCTCGTACTCGTGCTCGTCGCGGGCACAGCCGTGCTCGTACTCGTGCTCGTCGCGGGCACAGCCGTGCTCGTACTCGTCGCCGGGACTGCTGTACCAGTGCTCGTGCCCGTGCCCGTCGGCGTGGATGTGCTCGTGCTCGTCGGAGGGGCCGTCGTGCTCGTGCTCGTGCTCGTGCTCGTCGCGGGCGCCGACGTGCCGGTGCTCGTGCCCGTGTTAGTCGCCACGGCTGTCCCGGTGCTCGTGGCTGGCACAGGCGTGCCTGTCGCAGTTGCGGTCGCGGTCGCAGCCGTGCTCGTCTCCGAGGCTGCTGTACCAGTGCTGGTACCCGTGGCAGCGGCACTGGTGCCGGTCGCGCTCATCGTTGCCATACCGCTAACAGTAGCCGTGGCTGTCGGAGCCACCGTCGCTGTTCCCGTTGGCACGGCGGGCGAGCCCACAGTGTAGGTGTAAGGGATGGCGACGAGTTCGTCACCAAGGTAGGTCGTCAGGTTAGGGAAACCGGTCGGCCTGGAGGGCGCCGAGTTTGTGTTGAAAGTATCGACGTAGAGGAACCCATGCACGACCGTGCCGGGTGCGGCACCCGGCGTGATCTTGATGTTGATCGTACCCTGCTGACCCTGTCCCAGGGTGAGCGGCTTATAGAAGTTGTCAGACGCGCTTGGCGCTACCCCTGTATTGAAGGCAGTGAGATAGTTCCATCCGTCGCCGGTGCTAGGTACGGCAGCGGAATCGAACTGCTGGGCATCAACAACCGCGCCGGTTGCGACCGTGCTAGGTGTGGGGCCGGAGTCGCTGAACGGGCCAACCTCCGCGGGTATCGCAAACCATAACCCAGGCACAACCTCGGGCGCCCTCGTATCGACGGTGGCAGAATGATTTCCCGTAAAGGGATCGAGCGACGTTGTTGCCTCGATGTCCGGCGAACCTGTCCCGCCGTATGGCGCGGCGCCGTTCCCATTACTGAGGTCCATGCTGATCGGAACGGTCGGCGAGAACGACTCGGCCGCGGCGACCAACTCGTCCGCCTCGCTCGGCACGACGAACAGGGGCTGTGTCTCCGTCGCTGTGAGCGGGAGCGACTCTTGATAACCGCCGAGCGAGTAAATCGTGGTCGTGATCAACCGCGGGTCGATGAAGAAGTCTTTGGCCGTGTTGCCGGTATTGGTCACGGTGACCGGGATGGTCACGGTTGCGCTCTGCGGCACCGTGGTACTGGCGCTCATCGGCACGCTGCCCGCCTCCACGGCAACCCTATTGAACGCGATAGCGGCGTTAAAGGGGAGCGAGGTCTGCTGGCCCGACACGGTGTAGTTGATCACCAGGAGAAAGCGCCAGCGCCCCGGCTGCGGGTCGCGCCGGAAGAACTGCATGGTGTTCGTGTAGGCCGGCCCGGTAGCGGACCCTGTCTGCGTCGACTGGATGTCGATGGGCAGGCCATTGGGGTCGACCAGCAGCCCCTCCAGGTTGTACCCGTTGTCCGCGATGGACAGGTTCAGGTCGAGGTCCTTCAGGCCGCTCGGAACGTCGAACAGGAATGTCTGCACCGGGCTTCCTTGCGGACGGCCGTTGCCGCCCGTCAGCGTGCCGGTGAAGGATCCGCCGGTCGAACTGAGCGGTACGAGCGCGCGCAGCACGAGTGGAACCGCCCCGGCAATACTGGAGCCATCGGCGCCGCTGAAAACAACCTGCGCGCTCGTGTCGCCGGGCTGCGACGGCATCGGTACCGTTACCCTGTAGCTCCCGGTCTGCCCTGGCTGCAGGACCACGCCCGTGCCCGACGCGCGCGTGACGGTACCAATGGAGGTGAAGCGCGACGAGGCGACATCGAAATGCACCGCGCCATTATAGGAGGGCGTGAATATGACCGCCGTCCAGGTGCCGGAGACGGGATTGGTGACGTCGACGTGCCCGTACCCGTTGCCCACACCTTGATTGCGCGTATAGGCGGTATAGCGCCCCCGCGGGTCGAGCAGGAAGAAGTTGACGTTCTTGGCTCCGCTCCGCGTCGTGTCGTACGACTCGGCCGCGTCGAGCCGCTGGGCGCCCGCGGGCACCGTGAACGTCTGCTTGACGTAGTAGCGCGTCCGGCCGAACGAGTCGATAAATGTCATGGCCGTGCTCGTGTCGAGGACGGGTTCGTACGACTGGGCCGAGCCCGCGATGGGAGCGCCAAGCGTCTGGACGGTCGGCGTCACGGCCTGCGCCTGCGCGCCGCTGTTGGTGACCTGGACATTGTATGTTTCGACGGCGCCCGGCGTGTCCGTCGAGCCAAGCGCGTCGGGCGAGACCAGCAAGGCGTTGCCCCGCGGGGTTGGGCTGCCGTTCGCGTCGCGATACGCCTCGGCGGCCCGCACGGCCTTGAGGCTGTTGATCAGCCCGGCGCCCTGCTCGTCGCTCGGGATGCCCAGGTCGGTCGCCGTGCTCTTGATGATCGTCTTGATCAGCGCGGGCGAAGGGCTGGCGTTGCCATGTGTCTGGCGGTAAGCCTGGATGATGAGGGCCGCCTCGCCAGCGGTCAGGGGTGCCGACTCGCTTGTCCCGCCGAAGAGTTCGACGCGGGCAGGCTCGGTGGGACCTGTGACCGACCGGAAATCGGTGCAGTCGGTGTACGTGGCGGGGTCGGGCGTACACAGGGCCCAGCCCGAGTCGCCCGGCGCAACCGCGTCGACCGTGCGCGTCCCAGTCTCGGCGAAGCCAGCCGAACTGAAGCTGGCAATGTTGTTATCAGTGAAGTCGCCGTTGCTCAGTTGGAAGCCGGAGTACCCGCTCTGGGCGTAGGCGCGGAACTGGAAGGTCGCGCCGGACTCGATCACGTTCGGGTCGGTCGACGGCGAGCCAAGCGTACCCGCCGTCCCCGCGTCGCCGCTGCTGGCGACGACGGTCACGCCTGCCGCCACGGCAGCGTCGTTCGCCAACGTGGTAGGGTCGTTGGCGTTGTCGGGGAAGGGATTACCGCCGAACGACTCGTTGAGCACGTCGACCTTGGCGGTCTGCACGGCGTACTGGATCGCCTGGACGAAGGCGGAGGTCGTCGTCTGGTAGGTCGCGCCGAAGACCTTGAGGCCGACTAGCGACGCGCCCGGCGCCATGCCAAGGATACGGATGCGGCAGTGGGTCGACGGCGAGTTAAATTGTGGGTGGACGAAGACACCCGCGCCCTCGGGGTTCGTCGACGTCACCGGCTTGCTGATGTCGTAGACAAAGCGGCCTTGCGCCGCGATCGACGAGGCGTCGCCGAAAGCCTCACCACCGCCCGTCGGCGCGTTGGGGCCGTCGCCACTGAAGTCCTGATAGTCGACGAAGACGTGCGACCCATCCGGGCGGATGAAGTCGGGGTTGTTGATGTCGATGCCCTCGGCGATATAGGCGACCTTCACGCCCGTGCCCGTCACGATGTTCTGAGCCTGGATACGGCTCGTGTCGGTGAAGGCGGTATTGGTGAGTTGCAGCGCCTCGGGCTCCAGCGACACCCCGTTCGTGCATGACGGCGAGGGGATCGCCGACGTATTGCCGGGAGACACCGCGGCGTCTCCCGCCGTGGCGCCTTGCGCGCTAGCCGATGGCCGGGGGGCGTAGATGACGCGATCGGGGACGACGGCCTGCACCTGAGGATCGGTCTTGAGATGAGCAGCCTCGGCCGGCGACACAGTCGCCGCGACGGCGTTGATGAGACTGTAGGCGTTCACGTGGGGAGCCTGCACCTGCGACAGCTCGCTCAGAACGGATTGTTGATCCGTGGCAATAGCGGCGGCGCGCTCACGCTGCGCCGCGCCGCGCGCGGGCAAATTGGGGTGCTGATCGCGCAAGATGATGATGATGTGCTGGTTGGCGTTCTGGGCAAGGCGCTGCACATCGGCCACCGAGAGGCTGCCGATATCCCCGGAGCGGTGGGCGAGAAGGCCAGACTGAGCCGCCAACACGCTAGCTGCCGTAGCATGCCGTAGAGTGGCAATGGCGTGCCCCGAAGCGGAGGCCGCCTGCCTGGATGTCGCCTGCACGGTGAGGGCGAGGATGACGCCGGCCGTGAGCAGGATGCGCCAGGTATTCTGTCGTCGCATGTGATTCTCCCATGCTCCATATCTGCGTCTATAAATATCTGTCGCAACGGTAGCCGTAGCAACAGAGGCGATCGGGCTGTTTTCGGACAATGGGACGCCCAACTCATAGAGGCGACCCGCGCCCACCCTCCTCTCCAACCACGTCTTTGACCCTCATCCGCTACCTAATCAAGCGGGCTGAGACGAATGGGGGAGTACCGGCCGTACCATTGGTGATCTTACACTATATGCAGCGGGTCGAACAAGTGAGCGGCACGAGGGCGATGATCATCCCACATAAAAGGGCCG
>JAABUX010009715.1_pt1 | contig 10851 bp, 8 predicted proteins | sample 5561851 | NCBI WGS metagenome assembly JAABUX01 (sample SAMN10711883, study PRJNA513361) | rock metagenome | isolation source: Antarctica rocks | place: Antarctica: Victoria Land, Richard Nunatak red sandstone | collected 2016-01-03 | reverse complement strand
GTAACGAGGATAACCAGACTGGCGAGGACAATGTCGAATGCCCGCTTCACCCTCGCCTGCACGGGATTCATACTCGCTTCGCGAAGACTGATGAGTGGTAGGCCGTAGAAGTCTTCAACCCGGGCTCTCATGGCCACCATCTCGAATACGTCCGGAAGGATTCGCACGCTGACGTCCGTGTCGGCGAGCTCGCTGTTGAGGCGAAGAATCTCGGCATGTGCAGAAGCGGGTAGGGCGACGACAACCTCGTCTACTTCTTGGTCGCGCACGACTCGGAGTAAATCGGAAACGTTGCCGTAGCGGCGAAACTCCCCCATGCTCTCATCCTCGGCGTCCCCAAGATAACCCAGCAAAGAAAGGCCCGTCCGTTCCTCTCCTTGCAGCCTGACTGCGACATGTCGCGCCTGCACTCCCGTTCCAATGAGCAGCACGCGACGAAGGTCGTGGCCCTTTCGACGGGCGACCGTGAGTACTCGGGAAAAGGCGAGGTGTACAACGGCGAGCCCCACTATGTCCAGCGAGTAGAAGTACAGATAGAAGAGGCGCGATGGAGCGACTGGAGGCTGGAGGGCAAGGAGATAGAAGGTGCTGGCCAGAACCAACATCGACACCGTGATGGACAGCCAGAGCTTTCCGATGTCTAGCATCGTAGAGTCGCGGCGTCGAGTGTCCAGTGGCCCGAAGAGGATGAAGAAGCACACCCAGATGATGCATATGAGGACGTAGACCCACGGCTCGACTACGAAGTTCTGGACCCGTCCCTCTCGACGTTCCAGCCCCGTGGTCACGTGGAGTCGGATCAGCTCCGCAGTTTTGACGGCCGCGAGTGTCAGGAGAACGTCAATCAGGAACTGCAACCCGAGAATGAGCGGGCTGAAACGTCGAATCACGAGATTCTACGTCGACCCGACATCCATACCGGCAGTGGAGCGCCCGTGAGCACCGCTGGCTCCCGCAAGCCGCTCAAAGAGTTCCTCATACTGGTCGACAACCTCCTCCCAGGAGTAGCGCGTTCTGGCTCGCGACTCTGCGAGCCGCCGATATGTCTCAATTTTCTCCTGGTCACCGAGCGCATGTGTGAGAACGTCAAGGAGGCCGTCAGCCCCTCGATAGCCGGCGTAGAGGATACCCGCTTCTCCCACGACCTCGAGGTTAGCCGGTGTATCGTTCACGATGACGCAGTTACCGGCCGTCATGGCCTCTATAAGTACCGGGTGGGTACCCCCGACCTCCGAGCAAAGCACCACGGCGTGGGCGTTGTGGAGCAAATTTCGATATGCCTCGCCGAAAAGATAACCGGTGAAGAGAACGTTGGGTCCCCGGCGATGCAGATCCGCGATGTACTCGTGCTGATACGGGGCATCCCCCACAATCACGCACTGGAGATCGGTCTCTAGTCGCTCGAACGCATCCACCAGATGATGGACGCAGTTGTCCGGAACGAGCCGACCGACGAGCAGAAGATAGCCCCGCGGACGTAGCCCGAGAGCAGTCAGCGTAGTCGGTTGGGGCGGCGACGGAACATCGGCGCCATATGAAATGCACTCTGTCTCGGCCCCGAACCGCTCGAGGTAATATCGATGCATTACTCTGCTGTCCGTCACCGTGGCATTCGGCAGGTGGAGCGCCAGCCGCTCGCATATTTTGATGTACGCGCGTGCCGGCTTCCCCCACTTTTTCCGTCGCCAGTCAGAACCGTCGACATTGAGAACCACCCTGGTGCCTCGCAGGCGAGGAATCCAGGCAAGCGGGCTGTTCCCGGCGATGCATATCACCGCGACGTCGTACGGATGGAAGAGCGCATGCAGGCACGAGACAAATGTGTGTGAGATAGTGTCGAGGTGCTTCGTCGCAATGCCGTCAACTTGGACGAGACGCATGCCCCGATAACCCCGTTTAACGCTATCGGAGTGGTGACGTCTGCAATAAACGGTCACCTCGTGGCCGCGCCCGACCAGCCGGGAGCCGAGCTCCTCAACAAAGGTCTCAAACCCACTGTACCTGGCGGGGATGCCCCGGGTTCCTATAAAGGCGATACGCAAAGACGACGTCCTCGTTTCGGCTCGGGCGTTCGACTACCGTCCACCGCCAGCGTGATTCCACCCAATGAACGATACGCCATCCGCGGCCACCCGTGCTAGGCAAACACCGGACTCAGAGAGTTGACCGCACGACCGCAACCCGGCGATGCCCTCCTGATACGGAGCGTCAAGCGCCGTGACGCTGCGGTCGCTACGCGGTGAGATCGACCGAGTTCAGGCCCCGGCACGTGATGATACGATATGTGGATGGGAATGTCAGTGCAACGACTCTCTGTGCCACCACACAGATGACAAGACAGAGCAAGCCCAGACCTGAGTCGACGGGGCATCGTCGGCACGGGGAACGAGGTGCGGGCTCTGTTCCCACCCGTCAAGTCGAGCAGTCCGATTTGGCTGTGCGAATTGCGGACGGGGTCGTAGAAGCGTGCTGCCTGGTCGCGGTCGCCATGTTGCCGCTGTACTTTCCGGTTCAGACTGCCGTAGATCCGGAGACGAACAAAGCGATCATCCTCATCGCGCTGATGCCGGTGGCGGCCGCCGCCTGGTTGCTAGGGGAGTTGGCGCGCCACTTCACGCGCGAGAGGAACTGGCACCTCAACGCGCTCCTGGTGTCTGGCGTGGCCATACTCGTCACCTACGCGATCGCAACTGTCTTTTCCATCCATCCGACCGCGAGCTTCTTCGGGACGTACCAGCGACATCAAGGATTCCTGACACACGCGGCGTACGCGGTTTTCTTCATCTGCGTGGCAACGCGTCTCCGCCGCACCGAGCAGTTCAATCGCCTTGTCGGTGCGCTAATTCTCGCGAGCCTGCCTGTCGTCATCTTTGGGTTATTGCAACAGCTCGGGTTCGATCCGATCCCGACCACGGGCGATCCTGCGACTGTGCAGTGGCCGGTCCGGTCCTCGTTTGGCAACCACATCTTTTTGGGCGCCTATCTCGTCCTGGTCATGCCGCTGACAGTCGCACGACTCTTCAACGCTTGGGAACACCGTGACGATGTTTCTTCGGCTGGCCGTGGCCACGGCTCCGTTCTGGCCATTGTCATAGTCGTTATCGCAGCCGGCGCGTACGAAGCGTTCCTCTACGCAGCGGCGCACAACCCGGCGGCATTTGCCCTGATGCCGGCGCTGATCGTGCTATATACCCTCCTTGCGATCGGCGCCGAGAGTGTGCAAGCGAGTCCTAGGATGAGGAAGGCCGCCATGGTCGGGTATGGCGCGCTCTTAGTCTTGCAGCTGAGTGCGTTGCTTGCCACCAGTGCTCGCGGCGCCCTATTCGGAGTCATCGTGGGGGTGCTGGTGGCGGGGCTTCTGGTAGCCTGGTATCTTCGGCGCCCGACTGTCCTCTGGGGCATTATGGCGTCGGCGGCGGTCCTGGCCGTCTTCGTCCTGGTGCTCAACATCTCAGCCGGACCCTTGCAACCGTTGCGCCGCATCAGCGCGCTCAACCGCGTGGCGAATATCGCGAACTATGCGAATGAAAGTAGTGGCGTCGGAAGACTACTGATTTGGCAGGGGCTCTTCACGCTTGAGACTCATCATCCCGGAATCGGGACGACCTGGGGAGGGCTCGGCCGAAACATCGTGGGGTACGGACCGGAAGCGCAGGACAACGCATTTGAAGCGATCTTTCCGCACAAGCTGCGTGTCGCTACGATCGAAAACTACACCTGGGACCGTGCCCACGACATCTATTTGGATATCCTCGTGGACGCCGGCATCCTAGGCCTGCTTGCGTTCTCCGCTACCCTTATCCTCTTCTTTCAACGCTCCCTTCGAGCTGTACGACGCCGAGGAGCGGGGACTGCGTGGCTGTTGATCGGGATCGTCTCCGGCGTCGCCGGCCATCTCGTCGAGGGGATCTTCGCGGTGGAGACCGCTGCGAGCCTACTGCTGTTCTGGGTGCTTCTGGGCCTGGGAGCGTCTCCGCTGATGGACGATTCCGGCCCGGAAACCGAGCGCCTCCCCGAGCTTCCCTGGGGAACTCCGCTGTTGCTGTACGGGGTTTTCCTCGCCGTGGTAATAGAAGCCGTTGTCCTCTTCGGCACACCGAGTGATCACCCGGACTACATGACAACATTGTGGCTTCTCGGTATGATTGCGGGTGTCGGAGTGGTCACCTGGGTCGTGATGCGTCGTGCTGTCGCCGTTGCCGCTGTCAAATCCGGCAAGTCTCGCAACGCGCCTGCTGCCACCGTCCGTCGCACGCCCGGACCGGTGAAGTACGGAGCGGCCGGACTTGTCTTTGCTACCATCCTGGTTATGGTTATTCCCTGGAACTTCCACGCAGCGGCGTTGGGAGAGTTGGCCGGCAACGTGCATCTCGCGTCAGGTCAGGTGCCCCAGGGCCTGGGATACCTACAACAAGCCGCCAGCACGGACGGTATCGACCCCAAGTACCGGGAAGATTTGGCCACGGTATACATGGAGCTGGCGAGCGCGAGTCCCGACACGGGTGAGCCGGGCTACACGCCGAGCGGCGACGCCCCTCGAACGATCGATCCGCAGAGAGTGCAGACGCTGGGTCGCGACCAGCTGTTCCAGCTCGCGATTTTGTCGCTCCGCGCGGCACGTTCATTGACACCACTGGACCCCGATGCGTACGTCAGGCTGGGCGACGCGTATGCCAAGTGGAAGCGATGGAACTTGGCCCAGTCGCAGTATCGGCAAGCGGAGTCTCTGAGCCACGACAACCCCCGCTATATAGACGATGAGGCGATAGCGTACCTGGGGGCAGGCGACACAGCGAAGGCGCTCAGTTCCGCTAACGCGGCTCTCCAATTGGATACTGCCTTCTGGCTCACTCACTACGCCCTAGCGCGAACGTACCACACACTCGGGCAGAGGTCGACGGCGCGCTTAGAAGCGGCAGCTGCGATATCCGACGCCAGGAACGCTGTTTACCAGCCCACGGCAAACATACAAGAGCTCAAGAAACTCCAACGCACGGGGTAGGGATGTGAATGCTTTCGGCCGGATCAGAAGATTGGTCCGCCCGCGCCAGACGGTTTCGGGAGCTCGGGTCCGGCATGGACGCGGCTCTGACCGGGACGATCCGTGACCGGGAATACGTCAACACGCCTCATGGTCCAAAACTGCGAAATAAACCCAGTTGCGGCGATGTCCCGGAAGGTGGCATACGATCGCGGGAGAGGGCAGGTTCGACGCTCCTCAGTTCACGCCTCGCTTCTGGTCTTGCTCGCTTGCCTGTCGGAGTGGCGCATGACGGTGTGCGGTTCGCGTGGCCGCTGCGTATTTCGTGCTCCAGGAAGAAGAGAACCCTCGGCTCAATGCCGTAGTCGCGCTCACCGACGAGGATAGTCCCGCGCTTGAGGAGGTCTCGCTGACGTTCCAGCGTCAGATCGATGACCGAGTCCAGGAGCGGATGCCCCGGGCATAGGAATGCTGCCTGCGGCTGAGCCGCAATCCGGCGCTTTTAGCTTTTGTTGCACGTCCTCGTTGCGAGACAGCTTGTCTAGACGAGGCGTGGTCATAATGCTCAAGCGGCCTGGAGGAATGGTTTGAGGCCGACATTGAGATCGAGATCGTGCTCGTAGCGGTAGAGCAGGGTAAGTTGGTAGACGAGGATGGTACCCAAGGCAAAGCGCTGGGTGTTGCGCAAGCCTTTGGTCGGGACTGAGCCGTGCACGCCGAAGATCCCCTTGAGGTGTTCATTGAGGTTCTCCATGGCGAGAGAGCGCAACTTATGGAAGATACGGCGAACCTCGACACCACCATCCTGGTGCGGATACATCCCGCGGCGTGTCGTCACCAGCTCCTGCCCAGCCTCATCGCAGAGCTGGCGGAGACCGGGGTCGTTATAGTGGACATCCCCCAAGACGTAGCGGACCTGGGGCGGGAGTTCACGGATCAGGGCAGGCGCCTCCTCGTTGTCGGCTCGATTGGCAGGCGTCAACTCGGCTGCGAGCGGGATCCAGACCGCGGCGAAGACAGCGGCGAGGTGGAGTTTCCAGCCGCAGACCCAGCCGTGCCACCCACTCTTGGTCCAATGGGCCTCGGTATCAATCGAGGTATGCGGGACCTCGCCGGCGTCCCGGTGCTTCTTGTGCCGGACTCCGCCACGGGCATGCAAGATCGTGCTGTCGAGGGCGGCAGCTCGACCACATGCAGCAAAGGGCTGAATCAACTCCACCAGATGCCGACCCACGCAGGCGATCTGGACCGGCAAGGTGGCGGGGAGCGCATTGAGCCGACGCTCGAAGGTACGGCGCGAGGGGTAGCGACCATCTTCGCTGAGCAAGGAGCGCAACTGCTGCATCTCGGGGGTGGGTTGCTCCAGGACGGCCAAGAGGCCATGGACGGTGGAGAGATGACGCACGATCATGATCACCAGCTCTTTCAAGAACAACCGATCCGAGTAGACCGGTGGGCGACCGCGGCGAGACGGCGTGGGCGGCAGGGGAATAGCATCGACGAGTTGAACCAGGGCAATCAGCAGGGAGGCGTTGTTTACCATGAGGATGGCTCCGTTGGTGAGGTGGTACTCGACCGTACGGAACCACCGCGTTGGATGTCCATCCGGCGCGGTTTCTATTTATGACCGGCCCTCGTCTAGACGAGCGATCACTAGGAAGGTGCTGATTTAATAGACGGCGGAGAGCGGGTAGGATCGAAGTATCCTACCTCCAGGTCGTGTCTCATGATGCGTCGTCGCAGCGACTTGCCCGCGGTCGATCCCCAGCCGTGTTCTGCCCTGATTCCCCCTGACTCCTTCTATGCACGTCTTGCCCAGGTGCGGGACGTGCTGGTCGACGATGAAATCTATCGCCCCCTCTACAAGGACTCGAGGAAAGGGCGTCCGAGCCTTCCGCCCTCGCTGGTGGTGCTCACCATGCTCCTGCAATACCACGACGATTGCTCAGACCGGGAGACGGAAGCCCGGGTGCGTTTCGATCTGAACTGGAAGCATGCCCTGGGGCTTGGGCTGGAGGACACCGGCTTCGACGCCACGGTGCTCTCCGTCTTCCGCCGCAAGCTGGTCGAGCAGGACCTGACGCGTGCCCTGTTCGACCGGCTGATCACCGCAGCACGGGAGGCTGGACTCCTGACCAAGACGGCCAACCAGCTGATCGATAGCAGCCATATCCTTGGGGCGGCGGGAGTGCGAGACACCTACACCTTGATCCGTGGTGGCATCCGCAAACTGCTGCGAGCGCTTGGCTCCGCCCCCGGTCGACGGCACAGGGGCGGCTGAGGTTGCTCCGGTTTAGTGGGCACCGTGAAGCTTGGGGGTAGGATACCCCGGAAGGATGTTCACATGCCAAAGAGTCGCGCCCCCTATCCGCCGGAATTTCTGCGAAGAATCCTGGCTCTGCTCGCTGCATGTGGACTTGCCTGCGGCGTGTCGATCGCTGTTTCAGGTGCGGTACCCGGCCCGCTGGCGGCGGGAAACGCGGCGAGTGCCGGGAGCTGGAAGGTGCTGGGCGCCGCCGGCTCGCTTCCCACGCTGAACCGGCCGGCAGGGCTGGCAGTTGACGTACGCGGCAATGTGTACGTCGCGGATACCGGCAACCACCGTATCGTGGAGATCGCCCCGGACGGACGCCCACTGGCGCACTTCGGCGACGCCGACCTGCGTCGGCAGGGGGCGAGCAGTGTGGCGGTGAGTGCCGGGGACACGGTCTACGTCGCGGACTCGTTCCACGGCGCCATCCGGGTGTACTCTCCTAGGCACCGGCACATTGCAAGCTGGCAAGTCGCCAACCCTGGAGCGTCGGGAACCCTGCCGGCGGTGGCCGTCGGAGGACGAGGCACTGTGATCGTCGCCGCCGCACCGGAGAGCCGCTGCACGATTCCCTACGGGCCGCCGACCTGCGCGACCTCCTACATAATCCAGCGGCGGGCACCCTCGGGACGGCTGCTCGGCCAGTTCCGCACACCGGTCGCCCCCTTCGGCGCGCCCCATTTGATCGTCACGCTGCTCTCGGTTGCCGTCGATCCGGCAGGCCACATCTATGTCGCCGCCGGCGGCCGCCAGCCGTGCTATAAGGACTGCCGTGTCTACCACGTACTCATCGAGCACGCGCCGGACGGACGGGTACTCGGACACTGGGGTGCGGGCGAGCTGGGCCCGACGACAAACTGGCCGGCGGTGGCCATCGGCGGCAGCGGTAATGTCTTCCTCGCCGACAACGTGAGCAATCGAATCGAGAAGCGAGCGTCCGGAGGGCGCGTGATCGCACGCTGGCCGGTCGGAACGCTCTTCCCCAGTCCGCTGGAGTGCAGCACGCAGCCGCTCGCCCTCTGGCAGACCTCCGGCTGCCCGGGGCCCGACGGCGTGGCGGTGGCTCGCAACGGCACCGTGTACGTGTCAGACCCCGGCTCTGGCAGAATCGTGGTGCTGGCGTCCAGCGGACGGCTTCTGGCGCAGTGGGGCGCCGGCGGTTCTGCACCGGGCCGCTTCTGGTTCCCGGCGAGTGTGGCGCTTGGTGTCCGAGGACAGCTGTGGATAGACGATATGGCGAACGGCCGCGTGCAGACACTCGGTGCCGAAGGCCGCTTTCACGTCCGCTTTGCTGTGCCGCATGCCGGCACCGGGATGGCGCTCGACCGGCAGGGTAACGTCTACATCGGGCAACAACTGGGCCAGGCGACGAGACTGGACGTCGCCATCAGCAAGTTCTCGCCGTCTGGGACACTGCTGGCACGCTGGAGGCACCTCAATATGGCCGATCCGCCGAGCGGCATCGCCGTCGCGCCCGACGGAGACGTCATCGTGGTAAGTGTGTTCGTCTACCGCGATCCGAAGCAGATCGATCAGAGCGGCGCGAACATCGTGCGTCTCTCGCCGGCCGGCAAGCAACTCGGCCTGATCCATCTCGGCTACTTCGGCCCGGGAAGCGGGATCGCCGTGGACGCTCAGGAGAACATCACGATCGCCTATGGCACGCCGCCGCATCTCGAGCGGTTCTCGAGCAGCGGTACGCTCCTCGCATCGTGGGGGGCGCCGAAGCCCTCGCTCGTCGGGTCGAACGCTCCGAATCCCGTCGGCATCACCCTCGACGCCGCCGGCGATACCTACATTGCTGACACAGCGGAGAACGTGGTGAAGGAGTACGGGCCGGACGGGACGCCGCTGCACACATGGGGCAGCGCCGGCTCGTATGTCGGACAATTTCACCACCCGGGCGGCATCGTCGTCGCGCCGGACGGCTCGATCTACGTGTCCGACACCGAGAACCACCGCGTCCTGCGGCTGCTGCGTTGAAGTTTGCTGCGCGGTGGGGGTGATGAGGGCCGTTCGCTTGTTGCCGTCGAAGAAGCTCTGGCTCTGGGCGACGCCGTGGGCGAGGATCGCAGCCTGCATCGCAATGTCGGCATCCTCGTACGTCGCGTGATGGATGGGACGAGCCAACGCACTCGCCAACGCAGGAGCGTCACGGAGGCGGTCACGTGCTGCCGCAGCGTCGATGGCGAAGATGCGCGCGTGCAGCCGCGCGACGTCGTCGACGTTGAGGTAGAGGGCGTCCTCGGTCACTCGCTGCCGCGGTCGTGCTCGGCTTGGATTCGCAGCGCCTCAGCATGGCTCTGGATCATCTCGTCGGCGAGCGCGTCGACCTGGGCCGCCACGTCGCCGTCGCGAAGCATCCGAATCTCGCCCGCTTGATCGCGCTCCACGAGAACGTAGGTTCCGGGGGCAAAGCCGCCGTCCTCCCAGTCCTTGGGGAGGGCCACCATGTTGCTGTTGCCCACCCGGCGAATCTTCACCACCTTCATCGCCACATCATCGTCTATGGATATCCGGGATATCCATAGCTACCCGGGGCGCCGGATTCCCCCCTCTCGGGGCGCGTCCCGGCTTCGCCTGGGGTGCCCTTTTATTTGGCCTCCCACGGCAACGTGAGCTGTCCGCGCACATCCAAAAACGCGGGCGTACGGCGCAGCACCTCCCACCGCTGGCAAGCTCCCCGGCATGGACCGGGTCGAGGGGGCTCCTGAGGCAACGTTGCGCCAGCTCAGGCTCGCTGGGTCGTGGGAGGCCGTGGCATCACTAATGCGCTTGGCGCCCGGAGGTTAAATGACCACCGTCGGTCGAGCGTGCTCTCGCGCGTAGGCGACAACGTTCGCAGTGCCTCCGAGGCCCCCTACAAGCTTGCCGTTTAACACAGCGAGGAGGCGGTCAGAGCGGTCGACCACCACACGCCCCGCGGCCCAGTAGGCATCCTCCGACGACGTCTCGAACGGCAGGTGTATGACCTCCGTGGCACTGTCGAAAAGGCGCTGGTAGCGCTCACGCACCGAGTTGTCCGAGACCGTCCGGATGTAGTAAGCCGCGGGAAGGATGACGACGAGCCGGCCGCCAGCCGCGAGGACGTGCTCAGCGAAGAGCTGATCGGCGCCCTCCGCCAAGGAAGTAACGCCAACAAGATCACGGACACCGCGCAGCTCGTCGGCGATGGCACGGACGACTAGGGCTTCGGTCTCTGGCGTCAGGCCCTGATGACCCGTCATGCCGATCGCCGTCATGTGTTACGCACCTCAAGCATCAGATACGGCCCTCTTTCGCTTGGTGCCAGTAACGGCGCCCCAAGGGAGTCAGTCGGCAGCCTGTGCTGTGCAAGGCTGCGTAGTACATGTGCTCTTCGTTGACGGGCTCAACGAGCTTGGTGGCGCGGCACTTCTGCAGCTGCGAGAAGATGGCTTCGTGCTCCAGATGGTTGGGTGCCTCGGTCAGCTCACTAGGTTCTGTTTTCAAATAACGCCAAACTCGGTAGACTCTGGGTATGAGCAGACGAGATTTGACTGACCAGCAGTGGGAGCGGCTGCGGCCGCTGCTCCCACCG
>JAABUX010007635.1_pt1 | contig 10853 bp, 15 predicted proteins | sample 5561851 | NCBI WGS metagenome assembly JAABUX01 (sample SAMN10711883, study PRJNA513361) | rock metagenome | isolation source: Antarctica rocks | place: Antarctica: Victoria Land, Richard Nunatak red sandstone | collected 2016-01-03 | reverse complement strand
GCGCAAACGGACGCAGCAGCAGTATCATCGTGGGCGGCAGGGTATGCATCGTCTCCTCCTCTTGGTCGAGTGGGGACGAGCATACCCTGCTTCTCTTCAAAGGCCAAATGGGGAAAGTCGAGCTTAGTCGCCCTTGCCCAAACAAAAGGGTGGTGGAGCGATCTCTGCCCCTCTGGTAAGGAATTCCCGGTTTCCCTTTATTAGGTTCCATTACGGCTTTACCGCCGGGAGTGAGCGAAGTGAACCTACGCCGCCTTTGCGTGAGCAGCAAGCCCGCGTAGGCGCTTTTCGAGTGGCACCGTGGTCTTGGGTAACATAGCCAGTCATATCAGGGCGTGCCGCCGGATGAATCGTTGCGCCGGTTTTCTTGGGGGCATCACCGCTCTGCTTGTCACGAATAGCGCCGTGGAACTCCTCAGTCTGGGTGACAGCCTGACCCATCGCGCGGTGCCCGCCGTTGCCCCTGTGCTCGCACGCGCCGAGGAGGTGAGCACGGGGTGGCATCTGGTGCTCGGCTGGCCTGGCTTTGTGCTCGTTGCAGGGGTGCTTGGGGCACTGGTAAGCGCGATGGAGGGTTGGAGGAGTGGACGCCTCTCGCGCGTGGGGGCGCTCGTGCTTGGTGCCGGCCTGCCCCTGGCGCTGACGCTGCTGCTTGTGGAGCCACTCGTCACGCATCCCCTCGGGGGACTGGCGCGCAGCAGTGGCGGTATCCTGCTGGGGATCGAGACGGTGCGCTGGGTTGCGTACGGCGTCGCACTGGGCGAGTACTTGCCGGTCGCGGCGCGGATACACGGGCGACGCCTCGCGTCCCCGTCGCATACAGTCAGCGGGTGCTGAAGGACGGACACCGCCAGTGGGCGAACCGGAGATGCATACGGTACACACGCCCCACTCTTCGTGATTTCGCCACCAGTATCACGATAGGGAAATGTACTCATAATTGCTGAGTCAATCCCCGTTGCTCTATCACGGCGATCAACATACGCACTTCGCCCATGTCCGCGCACGTTTCGTACTCGTTTCGCATCGCCCGTGAGACGCATGACGATTCTCAAGCGCAAGGTTCCTTGTTGATCTCACACGCCATCGTGCCACGACGCGCCTGCCATCAGCAGATGACAGACGTATTGCTTTTGGTGGTCTTTGGATTATTATTGTACCGTGAGGGTTTTGTTTGTTCGCTTCTCGATAACAGGGAGGGGTCGAGTGAGGGGAGGGTGCCATGTGTATGAGTCCAAGTATCGTTTCCCCTGCCCCCTGAGGGCGGCAGTCGTTGTGGCGCAGTACGTGCAGAACATGTGGTGCAATGACCAGGAAAACAGACGCACGCATCGCACCCGGGAGCGCGCGATGCGTATCGTGGCTCGTGCCATCGGCACCGTGTCGTTCAGCCTGCGTGGCAACGTCGGATGACGCGTATCCCGCGACCGACGCGCTCGCGCGGCGACGTACATGACGCGGCACTGGTGCCGCGTGATATCGCTCCCCCTGCGGAACCGATCGCGCTCACCTCCGCTTCCCTCGATCGGCAGCTGCGTCGTTTGTGTGTCTTCCTTTACGCCGTCGCCCTCGGCACCACGGCGATATTCGCCAATCTCCCCGCACGCACCCTCGATCTCGATCGGCGCACCATCAATCTGCTCATCCTCCCCGCCATTCTCGCCCTCGGATTGGTCTGGCGCGTTCCCTGGCAGCGCTTGCCGCGCAATGCCTTTCTCGTCATTACCTTCGCCACGATCGTGTTCATCACCCTCGGGGTGCGGTTCAGCGGTGGTTGGGATAGCCCTCTGCAGGCATTCTCCTTTCTCGCCATCGTCTTCAACGCCGCATACTATCGCCGTCGTCTCGCCGTTGTGCTCGATAGTTGCGTCGCGCTCGCCCATCTCGTCCCCGCGTTCTACGACACACGCGGGGCGATGCTCGTCGCACACCTGGTCATCTTCGTGCCGGTCTTGCTTTCCATCGGCTTTGTCGCGGATGCGCTCACGGGTCACATCAAGCAGCGCGAGCGGCAGGTCGGCGCGCTGGTCGCGCGACACCAGGAAGCGGCCCGCGAGTTCACGCGCCTCGCCGCCCTCCAGCGCGCTGGCGTCATCATCACGGCACAACTCGATCCCGACGAGGCGATGCAAACGGTGGTGCAAGAGCTCTCGGAATCCCTCGGGTATCGGTATGTCGGTATCTACTTGCTCGAGGGGGTCCACCTCGTCCTCCATGCGCACGCTGGCTTCGACACGCCCATCATGCGAGAGGCGATCTCGGAAGGGGTAATGGGGCGTGCCGTGCGCACCCGCCACGCCGTCCTCGTTGCCGATGTGTGCCGGGACTCCGAGTACGTCGCTGTTCTGCCGGGGATCCGCAGCGAGATCTGCGTGCCGTTGCTCCATGATGCTGCCGTCGTGGGAGTCATGAATGTCGAAAGCATGCAAGTCCTCGACGAAAGCGATCTCGAACTGCTCGAACTCTTCGCGCAACAAACGAGCGCCGCGTTGCACAACGCCCGGATGCATGCGGGAGTCACGCAGGCGGCACGCACGGATTCCCTGACGGGAACGCTGAATCGTGGGGCGCTCGACGCGCTGCTCGCCCAGGCGGTGGCGCAGGCGGTATGCACGCACGCGCCGCTCGGCCTGCTGTTCTTTGATCTCGATCATTTCAAGCGGTTGAACGATCGGTGGGGGCATCAACTCGGTGATGCGGTGCTGTGCGCGGTCGTGCAAACGATCGGCATGCACCTCCGTCCCGGCGACACGATCGGGCGGTATGGAGGGGAAGAGTTTCTCATCGTCTTGCCCGATACCGGGGCAACGGAAGCGGGCATGATCGCCGAGCGGCTCCGCGCCAGTGTCGCTGCGGTGCGACTTCCCACCGTGTGGGGGAAGGTGCCGGAGCAGCTCACCGTGAGTATCGGCATTGCGTGCCTGCCCGAGGACGGCGGCGATGTCGCCGCGCTGATTCGGGTCGCAGACGCTGCCCTCTATGACGCAAAGGCCGCGGGACGCAATCGGGTGCGGGGCGGCGGACACGTCGCGCGCACCACCCGCCAGCGGTGATCAGACTGCGGCTACTGCTTCTTGCGCAGCCAGTGTCATCAACTCAGGGCCGACGCTGAGGATCGTTGCAGGGTCAATCGGTGTGTGCGTGCCGCCGATGCCGAGGACGCCACCCTTGTACGCCGCGACCTGCAACACCCGCCCGCTTGCGGGGTCAATGTCAATGTGCGCCACCGTGCCGACGAATCGCCCCGCCTGGTCCACCACCTTCAGGTGCAGGTCTGGTCCAGTGATCAACGATAATTAGCCTTGCCGGCGGATTGCCTCACGAGAGAATCTTACCTGGTCGCGGTCGTTGCCTCATCGCCGATCTTACCACTGCGGTCGCTCATGGGACGCTCCATTGTCGCGCGCAAAGGCGCTGGGAAGGACTGCATGACAAGCACGTCTTCCTCGAGCCACCGGTCGTCGAAGGCCAGGATCGCGCGCATACGCCACGCCTGCACTCGCCGTTGCAGCGTCCGGAGCTGATTCTCTGGGAACACACCAGGGTAACGTTGCTGTATGTGTTCGAAGACCGCCTTCGCCGTTCGCTCCGGATGCGCCGTCAGTTCCTGTGCGATCTCCTCCCACACTGCCGCGAACGGATCTGGTCGCGTGCGATATAGCCGTGGCCCCTTCAGGCCCTTCGTGCGCCGATATTTCCTCCCTCCTTCTGATTCACCGCGGGCAATCGCCTCATTAGTGGCGGATGAGTCGAGGGTGAACCGGACCGTTGGCGCGTCAGCGCTCGCGGTGCGCATCATCTCCGGCGCGCTCCCCGGCAGCTGCGTCATCGCGTGCCGCAAGAGGGCATTCTGTAACTGCTCAATCTGCCGCAACAGTTGGACCGGATCGAGCCTCTGTGCGATTCCGGTCAACCGCACCCGATCGGGTGTACTCAGCACTCCCGCCGTAAGCAGACGTTGGAATGGCGTCTTCGCCGGATCGTAGCGCCGCCGCAGTTTGCCGCCTGCGCGCTCCTTGAGCCGCAGCTTCATCGATGGCTGGAAGAAGTTCACATAGAGCCGCACCGCCCGATATAACTCGGCCAGTTGGCGATAGGCACGATCTCCTTCGAAGCGGTCGTAGCCCACGAGTTGCCGCACAATCGTGCCGTTCTTCTGCTCCACGTAGCACTGATCATTCTTCTTGGCGACCCGGCCCCGGGTAAAGGTGATGCGCTCGCGCTCGCAATAGGCGAGGAGATCGGTGTTCAGGAACTCGCTGCCGTTGTCGGTGTCCAATCCGAGCAGAGGTATTGGCAACAAGGTGCGCGCACGATCGAGCGCCTGGATCACGGCATGCTGACTGCGATGACGAAGCGCCAGACACTCGGTCCAGCCCGTGGCGACATCGGTGAGCACGAGCGTCTGTAGGAAGGCCCCTTCTGCCCATGGGCCGCAGTGCGCCACCAAATCAGCTTCGAAGAAACCTGGACGGACATCATCCCAGCCAGCGAAGGTGCGTACGGGCACCTGTTGTTTGAGGAGCAGCCCGCGTCGCGTGGTCGTGATCCCATGTGGCACGTCGCGTTCCCGATAGGCGCGGAGGATGCGATCGGCCGTCGCCGGGCTGAGGGCAAGGAGTTGCGAGCGCACCGCATCGGTCAGCGTCAGATGACCATGGCGTTCGAGCGTGGGAACCAACTCGGGCAAGAACGGCACGAGGCGCTTGGCACAAATGCGATTGGTTGCCGTCCACGCGATGACAAGCGCATCTTGCACTGCGCGACCGTAAAGGCGCTCACGGGGGCGGGTCAGCGGTATGGGCGGAGTGACCGGATGCGCGAGGAGCCGGATGGCGTACTTTCGGGCATAGCCGGTGACCGCGACGAACTCATCGAGGATGACAGACTTCTGCGACGGTGGCGCGCTCTGATAGCGAGGCGCGACCCGTGCGAGCAATTCCCGTTTGGCCAGAAAACTCATTGAGGCACTCACCCTTCCTCCCTTCGCGAGGCAACAGACCCGCTTCGGGTGACATTATTGGTGAGGCAAGCACCGACTCAAAGTGTCATCTCTCGTGAGGCAATTCGCCCCATGCCGTAGAAGTCAGCCGTGTCCAGCAGCGTGACGCCGGCGTCGAGCGCGGCGTGGATGGTGGCAATGCTCTCGCCCTCGTCGGGAGGGCCGTAGGTGCCGGACATGCCCGAGCACCCCAGACCAATGGCGGATACGCGCGGGCCGTTCGTGCCGAGGATGCGATCGAGCATGAATGTTCTCCTGTCAGAATCTGCGGTCCCGCTGACCAATTACCCGGGCGTTTCCCGGGGGCCATGCCGCGAGTATCGGCATAGCGATTACCAGCGTCAAATCGGTCATGTGGGTACCGCATGTAGGCTCCTGGGATGAAGTGGCTCTCCCGCGTTCGTGATACTGCTGGCGAATGCGCTGAGGCTGCTGGTCGGTGCAATCGGGACGCAATAGTCGGATAATGGAGGCTCCTATCGTCCACGCCTTTCGCATCCAGGAGTTCGCCATGTCCCTGCATCCGCATCCCGTCGGTTCCGTTCCTGAAGAGACGGCGCGTGTTGCCCGCGCCGCTTTCCCAAAGGTAATCGGTACATGCGTATGCGCGACACGATCGGCGTCATGTACACCGATGACGCCTTCGCCCCGGTGTTCTCGTGGCGCGGTCGACCGGCAGAGACCCCGTGGCGGCTCGCGCTCGTTACGATCATGCAGTATGCGGAGGGGCTGTCCGATCGCCAGGCCGCCGACTGGGGCATAGGTCGCCCCTCCCCTTTTGTCATTTCCCGCCATTGTTGAGGGCGAATAGTTGCCCACGCTTGACCGTTCGGCTACTTCGCTGAACGGGATCTGCATGAGTATATAACCATACCCGTAGATGCCCTCATCGTGTCGTGGGGTTTTTCTTTTGCGATGCCATACGATCCTTTTCACATGGATACAATTGATATTCATCTGTACGGTAATTGCACCCCCGCACAGGCTCAACCAGTCTGCCACTTCACGACTCAGAGCGATTCCAAAAAGATAGCGGCGTATGCTACAATCAGTCCATGCAACAGGGATTTGACGCGGTGTACCTCCGCAAAGCCGAAGAAAGCCTCGCGGGCGCCGAGAGCGAGTTCGCCAATGGCCGCTACCACAATTGCGCGAACCGCTGCTACTATGCCTGCTTCCAGGCGGCGATCCATGCGCTTCTTGGGGCGACAATTCGCCCACGCGGCGAGGGAAACTGGGGGCATGAGTTCGTACAGGCGGAGTTCGTGGGGCAACTGATCAATCGGCGCAAGCGGTATCCGGCGAACCTGCGTGACGTGCTGGCGCGCACTATTGTATTGCGTCATACCGCCGACTACACGACCGACCTGGTCACGGAAACACAAGCGATCCGGGCGGTACGCCGCACGCGTGAATTCGTCGCGGCGGTGCAAGCAGGAGAAGGAGAACAGCAATGAACGCGGCAGCGACACGATCCGAGAATGCCCGGCTCACGGCGGCGATTGCCGAACTCGAGGCAATGATCCTCTCGCGGTATCCCACCGCGACGTTTGTCGTTTCCCATGGTGACGACCCCGAGGGCATCTATCTCATCGCCACGGTGGATGTAGATGACCCGGATGACGTCACCGACCTCGTGATTGACCGGACGCTTACCATGCAGATCGAGGAGCAGCTGCCGGTGTACGTGGTGCCGGTGCGCACTGCCACGCGCCGTGCCGCCCTTGCCCACCCCGCTCGCCCCGCAGCCATCCCCCACGCCGTCGTGCTTCCATAGTGAGAAGAACCAATGCCAGCCTCAGAAGCGGATGACACGATCTATCAGTTGCACCTGGCCCTGCGCGACATCACGCCCGTGATCTGGCGGCGCGTCCAGGTGCGTGGAAGCACGACTCTCCCCCGCCTGCACACGGTCTTTCAGCGCGTGATGGGCTGGACGAATTCCCACCTGCATCTGTTTCGGGTGGGCGAGGTCGAGTATGGCATGCCCGATGCCGAGTACCCCAACGCGATGCAGAATGAGCGCCGGATACGGCTGGAAGAGATCGTGCATACAGTGCGCGACCGGTTCGTGTACGAGTACGACTTTGGTGATTGCTGGCAGCACGACGTGATGGTCGAGGCGGTGCTGCTCCCCGAGCCGGGGAGGCACTATCCCGTCTGCCTTGATGGCGCACGCGCTTGCCCGCCGGAGGACGCGGGTGGTACGGACGGGTACGCGGACTTTCTGATGGCGCTGGGAGACCCAACACACCATGAGCATCAGATGATGCGGGAGTGGATCGGCGCCAACTTCGACCCCGAAGCCTTCGACGTGGCGGCGATCAATCGCGCGCTGCGACCGCGATAGAGCGGGCGGGGCGAGAAACACGGCAGGGAATGTCCCTTTCGTGTCATCCTTTACACCAGAACGTAGTATTCATCGAATATTCTCTTCAGACCGAGCCACAGGATGCTGGCTCGGTCTGGTTATCGCGCGGAAGCGAGACGGATTCCATGTTCTTCGCCAATACGTCGCGCTACCCCACGGACGCGGTCGCACACCTTGTCGCCTTCGCTATGGCAAAGCTGGATGTCACGGGCATTGCCGTGAATGTGAAGAACTGTAGTCGGGCGTATGCGGGCCGCGCGTACCACCCGGTGCCGCGCATCAGTTCCTGGTATGGCCGCGTGGGTGTTGCCGATTTAATCGTGCTGCGTGTGGGTGCGCCGGCGTCTTTCCCGTGCGACAACGTGACGACCACCGTCCGCAAGCAACCACTCACGGACTGGCTCCCCGCAGAATCGACCTTTCCCGCCGGACCGGACATCCGCTACGAGCGCACGGGACGAGGGCGGCGGGAGAGATGGCGGGCAGTGCGCGTCACGGTCGTTCGGCACCCATACGGCGGCAAGGAAAGCCCGTTGATCGAGATGCGCACCTGGCAGGAGTGTCTCGTCGCGCTCGCCGCACACGAGGGGCAGCACATCGCGCAGTTCCGCGCCCACGCCCGCCGGTCCGAGGTCGAATGCGAGCGGTACGCGGCGGCGCGGCTCACCGCGTTTCGAGACGCACTTGTGAGCAAAGCGGATGCCGTGCCATGTGCGCGTATCGGTCGGTGAATAGGGGGGAACTGGCGGAAGTTGGGACCATACGACGACCGCCCAACCGTCTGTCAGTTTGCGCACCGTACCGCGTACCGGGGCGGGGGCGCGTTTAGGTACAGGGGGCTGCGAGCGCGTGGAGGATGCGGGTGTCATTGATCGAGTCCACCGCAAAGGTGGGGGAGAGGTTCGCGCCGAGGATCATGAAGCGGCGTGGCGAGCTCGGGTTGAATAGGGTAACGCGCAGGCGGTAGCAGCCTAAGTGTCCCTGTAGGGACAGGCCTGCTTGTTGAAAAACCCCGTCATGGGGTCAAACGAGGCCGATTCGCTGGCAAATCGGGCCCCCAAATGGCTCATTCCATGCCCTTTTGCGGTGTTTTGATACCCGAATCCCACATGCCTACGCCTTTTTCACCAGGCAGAGGCTTTATGTGAGGCAGGGATTACTCTGGGTTATGCGACCGCAGACTGAATCCGCTCCGCGAGGGTGTCATGCGGACGAGCTGCGATACAGGGTACGTGATGCTGTGCTGCCTCTTTTTGTAACCATTGCCCGAATAGCCAGCTTCCATGAATGTGTGTTTGCTGAGCAGCACTCGCCTCCCCATCCGGACTGACTCCTCGGCCACGTTCACGCATGTTTTTCTGTAACACATGCTTATCGTCCTCAGCGATGAAAATGGAGCGGACTCTCTGATCGTTCGCACTGGCGTATGCCGCAGCGGACGCGGGCACAATCCCATCGCCTTCGAGAATGATGGGCTTATTGGTTGCGATATGATGATCAATGACCACTTGCAGGGATCGCGAGACGATCCCGCCGACCGCGATCAGCTTGTCACAATAGGTTACAGTACTCATATCCTGCAACTCGTGGTCGAGGAAGAAATAGAGATCTGGGTTGGTCGCTCGTGGAACAAGGTCGCTGAACTGAAGGATCAATCGCAGATCATCGACTTGGAGCCACGGGATGCCCAACTGCATACCGAGGGACTCAGCCGCAGTCGTCTTGCCGATTCCGGAAATGCCGCCGATGAGCAGGACGGTCCATGTTCGAGGTTGCGTGTTCATCGCAGTTGTTATCGTAGCATACCGCTCTGACGCACATAATTGGTATTCTGTTCACCAAAGATGTGCGATTCCCCTTTGATTGCAGCGTCCCCTGGTCACGAATAACGCCGGAATCAGGGCGTTCTGTGAACCACTTTTGTGTGCGATTGTTGTTGTGGGCCGGATATGCGCATTGATGCGGTACGGTGTTGATCTGCAGAATGTGCGTCCATAGGCGATATCACCTGGTTCAGGTGATCCATCGTGTTCGTACGGATGGCAGAAGTCCGCCAGGTGCTACACTCACAGGAAGCACGCGCAGGAGGGTTTCGTCATGGTCAGTATCGGACTCTTCAACGAACTGATGCGGGTCGAGGAAGCACTCGACGGCAAGTACGTCACGGTGTTCCCCGTGAGTGATGCTTCGGTTCTATTTGCCTGGGGTACCAGGTACACCGTGGTTGAAGCGCAGCAACCGAACGGGACCTGGCGCGCCATTGTCCCGCTCCTCGGTCATCATGGCGAGGGAACCACGCAGGAGGAGGCGGAGCAAGCCCTCGTCGCTTCCCTTCAGGAGTTCCTGAAGCGGCGGACCCGCTTTCTAGACGAAGCCGCGCCGCTCGTGGAACGACTCGTCGTCGATAACCCCGCTGAAACGGTCGTGTACAACGCGGATCGCACCATCATGGTTCCCATCTGGCGCGTCTTTGCGGCAATGGGCACAATCCTTCCCCAGCGCGTGATGGGTTTTGATGATCGCATCATGGAGCCGAAGCAGATCACTCAGGTTGCCGAAATGCTCGGTCTCTCAGACGACGCGGTACGTGCGGCGGTTGCGTACTACCTCGAACACAGCGAGCAGATCAGGCGCCAGCATGCGGGTGCCGCCCTGACGCGCGTCAATGACGCCTTTGCGCGACTTGAGGCCGAGAGTGGGCTGAGCGAGGATGATCTGCTGTCTGCCGCTGAGGACCGTTCCGCATCCCCATGAGTGTGAACGGTGCGCTGAGGGCTGAGCGCCCGCCGATTCTGCTCGTGCTCGACGCAAACGTGCTCGTCGCGGAACTGCTGAAGCAACGGGGACGGAGGCTGCTCGCAGACCCCCGGCTCCAACTCACGATCACGGAGCAGGCATGGAGCGAGACGATGCACGAGTTGCGAAAGCGCGGTCGCACTCTGGCGGCGCACAACCAACCCCTGGCCGATACGATCGAAGAAGCAATTATCTTTGCAGACGCCCTGGTCGCGCGCATCCCTGAGCCACAGTACCGGGATCTGATCGTCGAGGCAGCGCGCCGCATCCCCGACCCGGATGACGTACCCACGGTCGCGCTCGCCCTTGCGACCAACGCAGCGATCTGGACGGCCGACGAACACTTCTGGGGTGGCGGGCTTGCAGTGTGGCGCACGGAGCGGCTCATTAAGTATCTCGGGTTGTAACGCAGGCACTTCGGAGGAGATGATCTATTTGTTCATGCGTGGAACGTCGAGGGAGCGAGACCGCGTGTCTTACAGATGTCCGCGATCCTGTTGCGATGGTCGGCACCGCTTACCCGTTGGCCCGTAGATATTGATAGAGCGTCTCGCGGGAGATGCCGAGGTCGCGGGCCACCTGCGCCTTCTGCTCGCCAGCCGTGACCCGCCGGCGCAACTCCGCCACCGCCGCCTCCGAGAGCGCTTTCTTGCGCCCGCGATAGACGCCGCGTTGCTTGGCGAG
>JAABUX010009714.1_pt1 | contig 10854 bp, 5 predicted proteins | sample 5561851 | NCBI WGS metagenome assembly JAABUX01 (sample SAMN10711883, study PRJNA513361) | rock metagenome | isolation source: Antarctica rocks | place: Antarctica: Victoria Land, Richard Nunatak red sandstone | collected 2016-01-03 | reverse complement strand
CCGTGAAGCTCCCCGCCCCCGCGCCGGAACCCACAGCCTCAGAACCGGAGCCAGCGACCTTAGAACCGGAACCCGCCGCCTTCTGCGCCCCTGCGTTGCGCTGCCAGGCCACGCTCGTCATCGCCAGGGCAGGCCCCGCCCGGCTGACGATGCTCGACCCAATCCCGAGAGAACCCGCCTCCACACAGCCCTGACCGGTCACGAACAACGGATGCTCCGGCGTATAGGTCAAGGTCTCCGCCTTGCCCGTCTTAGCCCCCCCGCCCGTCTGCGGGTCCCGGCTCTTCACCCGGTCCCCCGCCCGCACCTCCGAGATCGCCTTCGTACTCCCGTACTCCAGTCACTTCTAAAAAGTTCATTTTGTGTTGAAGGGATACAGGTATGCCGAGATCGCGTAATAAGTTCGTGTAGAGAAACTTAGCTTCTATCTCAAGCTGTGACAAGTCGCAGTTGCAGGACCACTCAGAAAAATTAGAAGTGATGGCAATATTTTCTGTTCGCTTAAAGATTAGTTTCGCATCACTCTCGGTAAAATCCAGATCGATTGCATCTTTATCATGAAGAGCGCTGACAACATGAAGCAATGAGAGTGCAAAGTCAAACACAGGCACTTCAAGCGTCAGTTTCTGCACTTGATCAATCTCGCACAAGAGCGTTACTGTGCCCCATCCATGGTAGTATCGCAAATCTTCTATACTGACCAAGTTCAGAATAGCATCTTTCAGCTTCTCTCTCTCAGATAAATGCAGGCAGTAGGTAATATTCATGGGGCACAGCTCATTCAGGATATGCAGTTATTATACGTCCATTGTTTCCAATGACGCGCAAGAACTGTGTAGGGTTGCCAAGCCTATCAACCCCAATGTTGCGTCCCAGATCATACAGGTATCTCGTGCCTGGTCTACCTAAAGTGTTAGGAGACTGTGCGCCATTTTGTACCGCATCTGAGATCGCATCGCGCAAATCACGCAACGATGTGCCAGCATCAAACTTGCCTGCCGCTGGCTTACCCGATGGTGTGTCGCTTGTGGCCCAGTGGCGTTTTGCAATATGATCTACGGCTTTTTGATCAAGGTTGAGTCCTCCGCAGCCCACATTATGCACCCACGTCCCGCCAGCGGTATCGCCGACGAAGTAGGTGTGGTCGTCCTCCACCGTCAGGTTGTAGACCGTGTAAGGCTGGGCCGCCAGGGTCTGTGCCCGGTGCCACGCTACGTTCGCCACCGTCAGAGCAGGCCCGGCCCGGCTGACGATGCTCGATCCGACCCCCAGGCTCCCCGCCTCCACCCAGCCCGAACCCTCCACGAACAGCGGGTGCTCCGGCGTGCAGGTCAAGGTCTCCGACTTGCCCGTCTTCGCGTCCGTCAGCGACACCGTCACCACCGCAGACGCCAGGCGCTTGATCGTCGCCGTGACGGTCTTGGCCTCTTCCTTTCCCGTCTGCGGGTCCCGGCTCCGCACCCGGTCCCCCGCCCGCACCTCCGAGATCGCCTTCGTGCTCCCGTCGGCCATCTGTACCGGAGTGTCACCCGTGAAGCAGCGCAGGCAGCCCCCGGCCACGTCCTCCGCGCCCTCTGCGCCTGCCTCCGCCGCCTCGCCCCCTTCCTCCGCCGCCACCGCGCCCTCGCCGGTCCCCGCCGTGGCCGCCAGGATCAGGGCGTCGCGCCCCACGCCCGCCAGCTTCTTGCTCGTGCCGAAGTCCGGGTCGCACTTGGCGTCTCCGCCATCATACAGCCCGAACGAGAGGGCGCTGGCGGTCGCCTTGACCCCGACGTTCAGGCCCGAGCCCACGGCGTCCCAGAAGCCCGGCTCGCCGTCGTCCCCGCCGCACAGGCCCAGCGGGTCCCAGGCGTTGGCTGGGTTGTTTTGGACGTAGCTGTAGAGGTTGATCCCACCCCCGTAGCCCATCGGGTCCCTTGTCAGGAACCGTCCCTGTTGGGGGTCGTAGTGGCGGTGGGTGCAGAGGATCAGGCCCGTCTCCGTGTCGGTGTAGTAGCCCGCCTGCCCCCCGAAGCCAAACACGTCCGCCGCCCCCGAACGCGGCTTGCCGAAGCCATCGTAGAGGTCGGTGGAGGTGACGCTGCCATAGCGGTCCGTGCGCTGGGCGACGTTGCCGCGCTCGTCGAAGGCGTAGAAGGTGGTCCCGCCGCTGGGGGTGCTGCGCGAGACCAGGCCATTGGCCCCGAACATGGTCTGGGCGATGACGCTGCCGCTGGCGTCGAGTTCGCAGACGGGCAGGCTGCCGTCGTAGAGATAGTAGGTGCGCGCTCCGGCGTTGTTCTGCTTCCACCCCCGCAGGCCATTGTCTAGACAGTCCGCCGATAATCTTTTTATTCACCCAAATCATCGAAACGATTGGAGAAGTTTGTCTTGAACCAAGCGTCAATACCACCCTGGAAACGCATCTTTTTTCCGTTGACGACAACAATCTTTCCGGTGTCATCTATAAAAATAGAATAAACCTTCTTTCCCCCATTATCAGAAAGCTTACAGCCCCAATGAAAATCACCAAGACTCTGGCCACATGGGCTTACCTTCGTCTCCTGGATCGCCTGGCAGAGACTAGTCACCAGTTTGGAACGGTTATCGAGAAGATTGATCTCTACTTTGTACTTAAAGAAGTGCTCCACATTCCCCGGATCAAGTGCGGCTGCCGTCTCAAAGGGCAGACAAAAAACTTCGCAGCGGTTGATTTGATCATGAAGCGCTGCCCACTTTATCTTCGTGAGGTTAGCTTTACCAGCCTGACTCGCCTGAATGGCGCGGCTTGTTTGGGCACAGGCAGGGCCTACGCAAAACAGGCACACGAAGATTACTTTGAGAATGGTTGTGTTCATAGAACTTTTTGAACTAGCGGGCACATGTAGTAGGGTTTTTAACATGAGAGATGTTTCTGGGATCGCCACCTGGAAATTTGAACCGATGATCATGCCTAATGCCGTTATGGAAAAACCGGGCAGATGGATTCTCAAAGTAGACGATTGTTCTTGCCTCTTCCTCATTGTCCATGTCCGTGCCAGTCGGCTGATGAAACAAACGGCCAGCCAAACCTCGGTTTTGATCATAGTGGTAAGCATGATCAAGTTCATGTCCCAGCATCAGGGCGGGGCTTAAACTTCCTTTTGTGTCCAAAAAGAAGGAGGCAGTAGGGTCCCAATAGACCGTGTTGTATCTATTATCGAAAGATGCACCTGCTATATTTTGTTCAGCAGCCAGTTCCTGGATCGTGTAAGTTGTGCCTGAATTGATCAGGCCATTGATGACCTTGTTCGCAGGGGGAAACTGTTTCAGGTAATCTAGGGCTTCATTGATGGCTTGATTATCCTGTGGCGTATTGCCAGGAGCAGGAACTAGATGCAAGCCGTCTGGGTCCATCCAGTTGACGGGGTTGTTCTGTGTGTAGCTGTAGAGGTTGATGCCGCCGCCGTAGCCCATCGGGTCGCGCGTCAGGAACCTTCCTTGTTGGGGGTCGTAGAAGCGGTTGGTACACAGGATCAGCCCCGTCTCCGCGTCCGTGTCGTAGCCCGCCTGTCCCCCGAAGCCGAACACGTCCGGCCCGCCTGTGCTGGTGACGTTGCCGAAGGCGTCGTACAGGTCAGACGACGCCACGCCCCCATTGCCGCCCGTCCGCTGGGACACATTCCCCCGCTCGTCGAAGGCGTACCAGAGCGTGCTGGCGGAGGACAGGCCGTTGGTCTGGGTGTTGCGCGAGACCAGCCCTTGCGCCCCGAACATGGTCTGGGCGACGACGTTTGCGCTGCCATCCAGTTCGCAGACGGGCAGGCTGCCGTCGTAGAGGTAGTAGGTGCGCGCCCCCGTGTCGTTCTGCTTCCACGCCCGCAGGCCGTCCCCCCGGTAGGCGTTCGCCTCCCCGGTCCCCGCCGCATGGCTCGCCGTCATGGATGTCAAGATGCTCGTCGAGGCGTTGTCGGGCAGGATGTTCAGGATGAAGTTGTCGCCCTGGCTGTCGCCGAACAAAAGACGCCCCACGTTGTACCAGTCCATCACCAGGTTCACCGGCGTGTAGCCCGCATACGGCCCGAAGACCGGCGAGACCCCGATGTTCGTGTCCGACGTGATCACCCACGTCTGCGCCGCTCCGTCCCCGCGCGCCAGCAGGATGCGGATGCGACCGTCCGAGGAAGTGACCCCGGCGGCGATCCCTTTGGCCAGGAACCCGGCGGGCGGCGTGTAGAGGAGGTAGCCGGGAGGTCCATAAGGCGCCGTGTCCGTCCAGTGCGCGAACTGCCCGTTGACGTTGCTCAAAAGCAGGTGGACGTGGTCAGTCGTGTCCACCGTGATCCCGGTCGCGCTCCACCCGGCGGGCAGGCTCCAAGCCGTGGTCGGAGTGGGGAACTGGGTGTAAGAGCCGGTGGGGTCGATCCGGTAGTAGACCAGGCTGTTGTCCGGGGCATGGTTCCACAGGACGTAAACGGCGTTATCCGGCCCCGCCGCCATCCCCACGGCCGTCCAACCGGGGAAGGGGCCGTACTGGGGGGAGGCGGAGTAGTTGCCCGCCGCGTCGACGGTCCAAACCGAGATGGCGCCGTCGATGCGGTTCCACAGGAAATGGGGGACGTTGTTGGGGCCGACGGCGGTCGTGACGGCGGTCCAGTTGGGGAAGGGACCGTAGGGCGGGTGGACGGGTTGTACGATGCTGCCGTCGTAGAGGCGGACGTTGGCGAGCGTGCTGGAGCCGTCGTTGTTGTCGGCGAGCAGGCGCAGGAGGTTGTCGGGGCCGACGGCGATGGCGGTGGGAACGGCGCCCGCCTGCCCGGCAGCGGCTGCGAGGCGGTTTTCGGGGTCGAAGGTCAGGGCGCGTCCCCGCGCGGCGCCGGGGTTGCCGTTGCCGTCGGAAAGAAAGGCCGGATTGTTGGCGGCGGGCAGGGTGTCCTGGTTGTCGGCGTTGTAGAGGCCGGGGACGCCGCGCAGGGCGGTGGGATTGCCCGCGAGGTCGTAGGCGGAGGCGATGGTGTAGCCGCCGCTGCGGGTGGAATTCTCCTGAGTGAGCTGGTCGCGGCTGTCGTAGGCATAGTTCGTCACGCCGCTGAAGGGCGTGTTCGGGACGCCGGCGGCGACCGAGGTGACGTTGCCGGCCCCGTCATGGCGGATGCCGCTGCCCTGGCCGAACTCGGAGATCAGGGACCCGTTCACGCTGTTTTGCAGATCGGTAAGCTGGCCGAGCACGTTGTAGGTGCGGGAGGCGATCAGGTTCAGACCGTTGCCGCCGTTGCTGTCGGTCTGTCTGAGCGGCCAGTTGTTGGGCTGGTAGGCCCAGGCGGCGGACTCCCCGACGTTGTTGGACAGCCCCGTGAGCCGCCCCGCCGCGTCGTAGCTATAGGAGTACGCCCGGTACGGCACGACCATCTGGGAGCGGCTGCCGTCGTTGAAGTAGGAGTACGAGACGGTCTGCGTCGGCAGGCCGGCGTAGGTGGTCAGGACGGTAAGCGGGTCGTCCAGGTCGTCGTAGCTGTAGCCGGTGCTGCCCGTCCCGTCCGCCATCGTCGTTAGACGGCCATAGAAGTCATACGCGTAAGAGACGTCCGCAAGCTGCCCACCGGGATAGTGGATGCTCGTGAGCAGGCTTTCGGGATCGGTGCTGTGGTTGTAGGTGGTCACCACGCCGTTGCCGTCGGTGCGGGAGGCCACGTTGCCCGCCGGGTCGTAGGTGAAGCGCATGCTGTCCGGACCGGCGACGTTTGGGAACGCCGGGCCGGTGTAGCCGGGGTAGGTCATGCTGTCCAAGTAGCCGGCCGGGTTGTAGTAGTAGTTCGTGGCGTGCCCGTTGCCGTCCGTGAGCGAGACCGGGCGGTACAGGGCGTCATAGCCAGAAGTCATCGGCTCCGTGCTGCCGGAGGCGGCAAGGAGTTCCCCCTCCGGCCCATAAGCGGAGTTGACCTGTCGGACCAAATTGTTGTTCTCGTCGTACATCTGCCGACTCACGAGCGGCCCGCCGGGATAAAGGTAGTTAAAGGCGGTATAGGACTGGCCCGTCCCCGTCTGGCCCGTGCGCGGATTCATTGCCCGGAGCGTCTGGCCCGCCTCGTTGTAGGTGTAATCGGTCTCATTCCCTAGAGGGTCATAGGCCGTACTCAGGTGGCCTGTCAGGTACTCGTAGCGGAAGTGTGTCGCATGGCCTAGGTTGTCCGTCACGGTCAGGGGCTGCCCGTAGTTGTCGAACTCGTTGTACTGGCTTAAGGAGAAGCTGGGAATGTTATGGGACGGGTCGCCGGAGTCATTGTCATACTCATAGGTGGTGGAGATTGAGGTGGCGGTATTGTTGCCCGGTTCGGTCGCGGTCTTCAGGTTCCCGTTCGTCGTGTAGGTGAACGTGGAGGAAGCCGGATTGGTGGCACCCGCCACGCCGGGCTGGGCGGTCGTCACGGTGCGGATCAGGCCGCTGTTGCTTGAATTCTGGGTGCGCGGGTCGCCGGTAGAATAGCCGGCGTCGTAGTAAAGGTACGTCGTGGCGGCCTTGTCGCCCTGCTTCACGCTCTGAAGTTCGCCCATAAGCGGGGCGTTCGCTTGGGCGACGCTGTTGACGACGCCGGGGACATTGCCGGGGGCGAACGCCCAGATGTAGTTCGTGACCAAGTTGGACCCGGAGGCGTTCTTGCGCGGCGAGACCGTCTGGTGCAGGTTGCCGTACTGGTCCCAAACGAACTGCCAGGTGTTGCCGTTGCCGTTGGTGACGCTGGTGGCGCGGTATGGATCAAGGGTCGAGCGGTACGTCTTGGTGAGGACGACGGTAGAGTTGGTCCCATCGGTCTTGGTCACCATGCTCATGTTCGCGTCGAACCCGACCGTGTACGAGTAGACAGGGCTGTTGTTGCGGTCCGTCACCGCGACAGTCGTGTGCGTCCCATCGGGCGACGGGGTGAAGGAGGTTGTGTTGCGGTTGGCATCCACCAGGCTGGTGACGAAGTTGATGCCGTAGTTGATGTAGGCCGTGGAAGGCGAGAGCGTGCCGCCGGTGCTCGCCGGAGAGGGGACGGTGATGGCGCTCAGGGCGACGAACGCCTCGCTCTGGAAGCCGTTGGAGACGGGCGTGTAGCCATAGGTCCACCGGGTTGCCGACGCGATGAACGTGCCGGCGGGGGGACTCGGGTTGCTGACGGCGTAGGTGAACGGATTGGCCTGGCTCCCACTGGTATAGTTCGCCACCCGCGAGACGTTGTCCAGCTCGTAGTAACTCTGCCCGGCGGGGTACTGGGTCGGGATATTGGCGTTCGCGTAGCTCCCGCCGTGGTACCACACGACCTTGCCGGAGCCGACCACGGAACCGATGGTACCATCCGGGTTGCGGTTGATGGTCAGGGTGGCACCGGGGGCGTTGCTGGTGCTGTAGATGCTGGTGAGAAGGCCGAGGGTCCCGTACTGATACTGCAGGGTGATCGAGTGGCCGTTGCGGTCCCCCATCTGCGTCATCAGGTATACGGAGCTGCTGTAGGCCCCGTTGGAGTTCAGTTGGGCGGGCGAAAAGACCCACTTGCTCCGGTCCGTTAGCGTGACCACGAACTGGTCCTGCCCCTGGTACGGGCCGAAGCGTATCCAGTCGACGTGAAAGGGCGTACCCGGAGGGACGCTACAGGCCTGCACGGTGACAGTGCCGGAGACGCTGGCCGGGGGCGTCCCTGTCACGGCCACGCTCGACCCGTTGGGCATGATGAGGCTGAGCGTGGGGCTGCTCGAACCGGGGGTGCTGTTGTAGACGCGATAGCTGTAAGAGTGCGACCACCCCACGCCGAAATCGGCAGAGTTATACGTCAGGCCTGCGGTATCCGGTGCGCGCAGGCTGTTATAGACCCGGCTCCACGAGATTGTCGGGCCGCTGGGGTTGTAAACGACCAGGTCTGGCGCCGGCGAGTACTCCTCCTCACCCGTCGCCAGATTGACCGGGTCACACTGCTGGGGGCCGGCCCCGGAGCCGCCCGGACTGTACATCGGCCCCTGCACCCAGTCCGGGCAGTGCAGCGAGTCGTGCTTGGTGCCGCAGCCCAGGCCGAGCACGCCGAGGTAGCGCAGGACGTGGCCCTGGAGCACGGGCAGTGCGCCGCCCGGCAGATGGACCCTCAGGCGCAGGGCGGCGAGGGGGCCGCCGTAGCTGAGGCGCAGGGGTGCCCGCGTTGCCGCGCCGCGGGGTGAACCCGCCAGCGCCGCCCGGACCCGCGCATCAGGCGCGCTGCCCTGGCGGGTGACTGCCAGGTAGATGCCGGGGCTGAGCGCGTGCCACTGCGCCCACGTCAGGTCCACCCGCCCCCCCGGCCATGGACCGCAATCGGAGCACAGGTAGGACACGCCCTGATTGTCCGCGCGCACCACGGCGACGAAGTGGTCCTGCTCCACATAAGCCACCAGCGGCTTAGGCAGCTCCCGCAGCCCCTGATCGTCCGCCGTGACCGGACGCGCGTTCAGGCCCAGTTTGCGCCCGGCGTTCAGCAGATCCTGTAGGTTACTCCCCTCGCCCGTCACCCGGCAGACGTCGAGCAGGCTCGCGCGGTCGTAAGGCAGTGCCAGAGGGCGCAGGCAGGCCGCCAGTGACGCCGCGCCGCAGAGGGGATCGAGCCGGGGCGGCTCGGGAATGCCTAGTTTCGCATGTTCGGCGTGGGATCCAGCGCAAACCTGGGCGTGGCGCAGCCAGAGGGCGCAGGTGCGTCGGTCATAGCCCGGAAAACCCTTCTTCGGCTGGAGCAGGACAAGGAAATCATCAGCAGCCTCGCCGTAGGCCCCTTCATAGAACTGGGCTATGGCACGGTCGTAGGCGGCCAGGCCGAAGCAACGGGTGCGGGGGTTGGTCAGGTGCTGGGCTTGCCGGAAGTGCCAGTCCGCCTGCCGGGGCTGCTCGTTCTGGGCCAGTTCCCACTCCCCCAGCCACAGGTGTAGCCACGCCCTGCGCTCGGCCGCCGGGTGCGCCGTCTTCAGCTCCTGCTTCCAGGAAGTAACCTCGGCGGTCAGGACCGGCTGCTGTAGCCGGCCCACCTCATCCAGGAGAGTTCGGGACGAGCGCCGTGCGTGCGACATGTCCTGTATTTGTGCCGAGGACAGCGAAGGGGGTAGCGAGGAAGTGTCTGAAACGGAGGCGGAAGACGAAGAACTTACTTGTGAGGCTTTAGGCGAAGGCGAACCTTCACGAATGGAAGAACTTACAGGAAACGCCGCCGTTGCCGATCCCGACATGACCGGAGGCGAGGTAGGAATAAGGGACGCTGAGGCAGGCGGCTTGGCCGAGGCAGGATAAGAACCGGCGGAGTGAGCAGGATAATTTACCAGGGGAGAGCGCCGTGCCGACACTCCCGAACCGGCTCTCTGAGCACACGCGACTTCACTTGCAGAGCTTCCAGCCCCACCTAGAATACCAGATGAGGCCGGAGGGGCATCCGCCTGTACCGTTATCGTCCCGCCAAGCAGCAGCAGCCCGAGGCAGAACGCCAGCGCGTAGGACCGATGCGCGGGAAACCCGCGGCGGCTATGCAGACGGGCGAAGGAAGCAAGGTACGAGGCCATGATGGAAGTGATCATCGCGCAAACCATCCTCGAAGCGTCTACACGCCAAATACAACGACAAACGCGGGAGCACTCCCGCAGAAGGGTACGGCAAAAGGAAGGTGCCAGCAAGGACACCCCGGCAGACGGCTTTCAGGAGATGAGAACAGGAGGAGACTGAGAAGACGCTGGTTATGGCATGGCGGTCGCCTGCTCGCGAAACTCAGAGCACGAGTACTACCAGAGCAGAATCCTAAGAACCCGCTATTACCGCCTGCTTAAACAAGCAGCAAAAGCGATGAAGTATCTTATCATACGTTTGTCATGTTGTCAAGTGTTTTTACTAAAAAGTTTCAAATTCTTCCGGGGCTACCTTACATCTTTTCCGAGGATGCCTTACATCCCGCAAAACACTGGCGGTTCTGGGGTGGGTAGCGGTGGTGTAAAGTCCTGGCTTCAGCAGACACCACTGCTTCCAAGTGAGGTTTGCCGACCCCGCCGTATTGGCCCGCATCGGCTGGCCGCAGCCCTTGCAAGTGTATTGGCCACCGTTGGCGTCGAGTGTGAGCAAGTCTATCCGCTTCTTTCCCTGCCGAGCATACTGATAACGCAGCACCATAGACCTCCTGCGGCTTCAATCCTCCTTCTGCGCCGCTCCATTTTGCGCCGCCAGGTACAGGTTCTGCGCTCGCATCTCGATCAGCCTGGGCTTGGGCGTGACGCCGCTGCCGGCATGGATCGCGACCAGCTCCTGCTGCGCCCGGTCGAGGTACGGCCGCCGCGCCGCCTCCGGCAAATCCTTCCAGCGCGGCGCCGAAAACAGCGAAGGCGCAGCCCCTCGTGCCGGTTTAGTTCCCGCCGGATTCTCCTCTTCTCCGGCAAAAAGCGAAGCGGAAAAATCCGGGGCGGCAGCCGCGTCCCGGAAAGTCCCTAAAGGGAATTGAGGAACAGAGGAGTCATCTATAAGAGTCGGCTCACTTTCATTAGGTAACGACTCACTTTGATTCGCGGCCTGATGAAAGTGAGTCTTTTTCGAGTCACTTTCATCGGATGGCGACTCACTTTGAGCCTTAGATACCAGCTGCGAGCCGCGCTTCCTGGGGGGCTTCGGCTCACTTTGAGCCTTAGATGTCGGCGTGGTTTCGCTGCCCTTCTCACGGGCCTCAAGTATCTCCCGCAGACGGGGCAGATCGTCCTCATGGAGCGGGTCGTCCATCATCACGCGGTAGAGGTTGGCGGTCCGGAGCAGGCGGTTCGTGACGGGGTCGCGCCAGTACTGGCGGTCCTTCGTGACAAATCTGTGCAGCGCCGGGTTCTGCCTGGTCCCGGGGATGGCCTTCCGGTTCGAGTCGTGCCGCTCGCCGAACTCGC
>JAABUX010009712.1_pt1 | contig 10855 bp, 6 predicted proteins | sample 5561851 | NCBI WGS metagenome assembly JAABUX01 (sample SAMN10711883, study PRJNA513361) | rock metagenome | isolation source: Antarctica rocks | place: Antarctica: Victoria Land, Richard Nunatak red sandstone | collected 2016-01-03 | reverse complement strand
GCCGTTTCCGAACGCGAAGCATGGTCGAGAAAACCTCCCTTCAACATGTTGTTGGCAGCAACGAGCGCTTCTCTAGAGACGGGCTTTCGCTCTTCAACGAGCTGTAAGAATTTCGTGAAATCCCCACTCTTCATGTCTCTCAGCCTTAATGGGGTTGCATTAGCCACCTGGGCAGCAGACATGGTATTGCCCGACGGAGGAGCCAGGTACTGGAGTGGAACACTTGCCTGCAATTGGTCACGCCTTCCGGCACCAGGAGCAATATCCCCGTTCCAGATCGATCGATCAGTTCGAACCAAGGTCTACCCGCCTTCTGCCAATTATTCACACGCGTGGAGTCCTTTCTGTGATCGCGTTCGCTTGTCGATTGAGAGAAGACGAGCTAATGAAGCGGTCTTTGATCTCTGCACGTTTGGTCCTGTTCCGTGTTCGCGATTGGGGAGGCTGCTGGGAAGGATATCGATCGAGTTCCTGCAAGAAGACGTATGGATTGGCGTGCGCAGCACGATAGGCGCAGTAGGAATTTGCGACAGCTATACAATAGTAGATACGTGACAGTTGCTCATTGAAGGTACTGTGCTCAATCTCTCGAGTCAGACTTGGAGTCGCCTGAATACTCCGGCCTGGTGGGGTATCGATCAACCTCTTGGATACTCATTGTCAAACCGACTCGGCCAGTGATTGTGAGAAAAACGTCAATAACATAGCCAATGTACTTCTTCCACTGCTCTGTGGTTATGGTCTGGACACGCAACTCCCAGTCTACTTAAGTCCTTCATATTAAACTGCTGACGAGTCGCTTTGCTGTATGCTGGTTTCACCCAGCCCGAAATATCAGCCATCGCCTTGTCAATCTCGATATTCAAAAGATGGCTGTTGAAGCTTCCTTTCCTAAACAATCCACCAATCTTATTTGCTGATCCTGTATTAGCTTTGAAACCCAGATTTGCATCGCTCACTTCTAAGACGGATCCGTGTTTAGTGTCTTCTGCTGTCGTTTGCTCAAAGATCAAGGGAACAGATGGAGAATCCGTATTGGTCGTAGGAGTCAGGGCCGTGGTATTCGCGTCCGAGGTGGACTCGAACCCCAAAGGTGGTGGAGTACTAACGATGGGTGCTTCCTCGGCGGACCCAAAATTGCCGAAACAAATGGCTCGGCTGTGGTCCCTTCTGGCGCAAGTGGCCTGGTACACAGTGCTTGAGAGGTGGCAGTGTTCTCCTGGGCGGAGTCATCTACCTCAGGTGGCTCGGGTCCCCAAGGAGACAAGGGTTGGGGAGTGATGACGTCCCCCCCGGCGGTGTCGAATTCAGCTTCCTCTGTCACAAATGGCTAGGGTGGAAAACGTCGAAGAGTGTTATCTGTGTTACACCCGCCTTTGGCCTCTAGCACAGGTGGTAAAGGTTGAGGAGTGAGGACGTCCCCCTCGACGGTATCGACTTCAGCTTCTGCCACAAGGCTTGGGTGGAAAATTTGGAGGAAGTCCAGCGCCTCTGAATCTTTCAAATTGGCTTTCGACGTAGATGGGCGTGGCCTAGTAGTCACAATTGGCCCTCCTGGAAGTCGGGTACTGGCGGCTCCATAATTGAATGGTGTCAGCTTGCGTCTCTTTTTCGGATGTGGTGCAATTGTAGCTTCGCGAAGTCTTGCAATAAGAGAGCTCAGGTCATCAAGAAGCAGGACGTATTTCTCTTGAGAATTTGACTCAGAGAAAGCAAGAAGAATAATCTCTACATCGATCAATATCTAGGCGCACGATTAGAGGGAATCATAACGGGCGACTTTGACATACAGATCCTGCATCCTTCCCAAGCATCCTAGAGGGCACACTAAGAGACCTTTTTTGTCGCGACACGATTGCTCTGTTAGTAGAGTCACGTGACAAGTCTGAATCCAAATGGAATAGTGATTGACAAGATTCTATTGTTACTTCTAAGGCTTTCAAAGGAAGTTGAATAAGGTTATCAGCCTCATGCCGCCGTTAATTAAATGGTCCCAAAATAGCTTCGCCTCTTTGCGTCCTTTTCCAGCGGCTGTGGAAATTGGCTGTGACCTCTCAATGCTAATAGGCCCGCTGACGTAGACCACCAGCAGCGAATATCTTACTAGTCAACCAGAAGCCACTCACCATCCTGGAGGCTATGATCACCGTCATGAAGGATACTTCGTATAAGAGGCGAATTGTTCGGCGTTTGGAGGCTGCTAGGTTCCCAACAATATTGGCCTTGATTATCGTGACGAAAAACCGCATCAAGATCATTAAGGTTTCGTCTGAGAGTGAAATACGCTATAGCAGTCGTGGATTGATTTCGGGCCAGAGGAACGTGTGAGCAGGAGCGAGTCGTTGAACGCCCAAGCCATATCCTCTAAGACTGCTTGTGCTTGTGCTTGTGCTTGTGGGCTGGCCCTATCGATTTCGTCGAGCATCTGCCGGAATTGAAGAAAAGAGTCTGGTCCCGACGGCTCCGCCCTCTTGGCTTGACTATAGCGGAGCCGTAGGAGGGCCAACATTGCGACATGGATTAAGGCAAGTTCAGCAAGTCCACACTGGTGACAAAAATCATCGATCAAATCGCGGTAGATTTCGTCGCCACGTGATGTCGCCCACGATTGGAGTAGTCTCAATGTTGAACCAGTACACTGAATACTCCAAGCAAGGAGTAATCGAGTATCGGTATCTGGGTTAGAGGAAAGAGGATATGTCGTCTTCATCTTGGCACTATTCTTCTCGTCAGCGATATTCCACCGTCCCCAGGAGACGTGACTGACGTGAATTGATCCAGATCTCTCAAGTTGCAACGTCCGAGTTGGTTCCGCAATGTCGGCTCCGAATGCCAGGTCGCTCTCTCGAGCCCAACGGACAGAGACTCTGCAAGATGCGCGGCCCATGCATCGATCTTTGAGATGGTTGATATCATCATACGTCCTTTCTCCGGACCATAGAGGAACATTCTAGACCTCGAGAGGTTCTTCTGTAATCGCCAGGGATCGCACGTACCGAAAGGCTTTGGCTTGGCTATTGTAACACCAAACATGATGCTATAGAGACACAAAACTAATTGGGGCGAAGATATTAGAAAGTTGCGAGGTGAAAGCCTCTGTTGGAATTTGATGTCATCACCAGCGACATGGACTAGATTACCCAGCATAATTAACGCTTCCTGTTCGAGCGTCTGTAAAGATTCGTCGCAGAGGCCCAAGGATTGCAGTGTGTCTGGTACGTTCCAGATATATCGATCCTAGTCTTGAAATAGACGTTCCTGCAACTGACGGACGTGCGTGGATGTGAATGGCAATTCTGCCACTGCGTTGAAGCAAACAAAGCAGGCGTTCTGTACGAAGCTTTGCTTGGCGTGCGTAGGAGATCTCTGACTTGAATCAGTGCTGACACCTTCTATAACAAGGCTGGGAATCACCTCAAACTCGATGGCAAAGCGATTAAGTTCGAATCTTACGCCGAGGCCCTTCCGTGTCAAACACTATCATAGTAAGGCGTGAGGCCAGGAACATCATGGGAGGTTGCATCCTGTGCGTTGTTGACCAATCTTGATTGCGCCCTTTCCTTTCCATACTCTTCTCCGAGTCTTATCACGTCGCACTTGTCTGGCTCAGTCGGATCTATGTCATGGGCCGCCGCATGACAAGCAGTCGGCTGAGGGAGGTACTGAGGCGCATCAACAACGAGATCCCATGTGTTATTGAACTTGGCTCCGATATGCACGACGTCAATCTGGGCCGTAAGCCACGATCTCCTGAAGTGCTGAGAAGCGAATAATTCTTCGATATTTTCCAGTAGGGTCAAGTGAGGGAGGAGCTTCAATGTCCTTGGAGAATCAAACCGTCAGCTGGTGCCTGATCTTTGAGATGGAGGATATCTTGACCTCAGCTTCCTTATCTTCGTCTTGCTCCTCGTTAATGGCTACGGCAAGACTGGATTCAAGGATCTCCTGAAGAGACATCTGGATTGTTGGAGACGACATAAGGGCTCTCAGGCGACGAGGGTATCACGACTAGCATAGGTGGAAGAATGCTAGTATAAGATCGATACGAGATCTGACCTCAGGTTTAGCTAATTGGCTAGGGAGTGTGTGGCTGCAAAATACCAGGAATGGCACGTGTAGCGCCGCCGGCTCCAGAAGCCGGCTCCGCATAGCTATGTATTGGTCGATAAGACCGATTAGGTTTATCTTTGATTCAATAATGCATGTCACGGGTACAGACCAGAAAGAGCCACATCATATAGGTTCTATGGCTAATCGTACCTCCTGAAGTGGTATCCCCGTGCTCGCCACGCTTCCCAAAGATGCGGATCATCGTCTTCTGGTAAGTCCTTATGAGCTTTGCTCGAGCCATCGGGGTCTATACCGCGCTTCCTTTTTCTTGAATCATGAGCTTTGCTGGAGCCATCGAGGTCTGTACCGCGCTTCCTTTTTCCTGAATAATGACGTTCCATCTCTGAATTATCCCTGTCGTTCTCAGTAGGAGGCTTGTAATCCTTGAGGCCCAACCCGGTATACCAAGGACTGTTGGGGCATCCTCTACAGATGAAATGCGGACAATTGTCGCAATGTTCGCCTGTGATGGGTAGTTTGTCTTGGTAGTTGCACTGGCAGCACTGCCATTCGTCTCTTGGAATCTTATCAGGTTTCGACGGTGTGGTACACTGGGCTACTGTGAGCAATTCTCACCAGAAGGTGAATCGCAGCTACTAACCATCTTGCCTGTTCGGCCTGATCCCGTAGGTTCGCCCATGTCGTGGAGAGGACACCAACTGCAGAGCGATTCGTAGGAAGGCAGGCGACGAGTCTTGTACTACACACAGACCAGAAGCGCCTACCTCGAGCATGCGTGATCCAGGTGTGCAGGCTTGCTGCAGGAGGCTTACAATCATAGCTCAATCAAGAAGGTGAGACAAGCAAGCTATAATGGATTTTACTGCATTACAGACTCTTCAGTCGTCGCATTTACGACTCCTGTATAGGCACCTTCGGTTTGGGCAGTTACGGAAATTTACCCAGTCCGTACAAGCACACTCTGGCGCGTTCTCCACGCGGCGCCCCTCAACCTTCATCATTCCCAACTTCATATCCCTATCGTCTTTCAAGATCGCCCACGTCTGTTGAACATTAACACGTGCTCTTTCGATATCATCCTCGTGCAGCTCTGTATCTATGACCAGCGTGTTCGAGCTTTGATGCTTCACTACCATCTCAGATTCTGGCTCTGTTTTCGACTCGTTCGTGAGGCTCTGATGCCTCCCTTGACTCGCCCTGCGCTCGATCGGTTCTCGTACCTCTGGCAATTCATGTTGAGCACGGTATGGCTCAAGACTGCTTCGTCCTAAGGATAACGACGTCTGCACATTAAAGGCTTGGTCTATAGCTTCCTTCCGTTTGGCGCCATTCAACCCGTCCAACTCTGGTGTCCAATACGGTATCGAAGGGGCTGTGGAGGGTTTGCGCGAGCTTGCGTCAACTGATAGAGGAATCTTGGCGGCCGAGCCTCTCTGACTTTGTTGAGTTAGGGCCGACAGGCTGGAACTATCAGGTGCCGTTTTAGGTCTCGACCTGATGTTAGAAGACGATCTTTCTCTCGGAAGGCGCATCCAATTTGTAGCGGCCAGAGCGGAATGGCCACTTACTGATTGGAGTAGACATTGGAGCGACGAGACTTGCCAACCCAAAAACGAGCACACTATTGCCGTGAGTTCGACAAGAAAATGCAGTATAGTAAGGAGACCTAATTTCCACCTTTTCTTTGGGGATCCTGTTTGCAGTGTACAGAAGAGAAACCCGTAGGTATAAACGAAGGCGGCAAATTCCAAAAGACTTGCACCAAAGAGGGTCCAAAATTGTAGAGTTCCTTGATGTAAACTGCAATTCTGGTTAGTAGCTGCGCACCACTGAATGCCTTCATTACGTACACCAAGGCCTAGCTCTTCCAACAACTGTTTGACGGTGGCATTTAGCGGTCCTTCCAACTCATATTGTTGATTTCCGCGGGTGTCTACCGGCAGCTGTATCATACGAGGCAATGCGACTTGAATTTGCTTCAACAAATCTTTCCCTCTTGTTGAAGCGATCTCGCGGTTCTTAATGTTGGACATGGCGATGGAAGAATATATGTAACGAGGATCCGGATCTTCCCACTTGCAATAGCACGGAACCTGATCGGGTATTAAGAGCTTGACCCACTGTTGTAATCTTTCGATTGGCGGAGGAGAATCAGAGGGTGGCGTACAGGGATAGTTCTTAGTGTTAATGGCGGAACCTCCCCGCGCCAAGAGCCATCGCTGAATCGCACTCCACAACTACATGACACCACCATTTCTCCAATGAATCATAGATGCCAATTAGCTGCGAGTACATAATAATAGCATCCAATCTTTGAAAAGAACGGATGTGTTGTTTCATAGGTCCTTGTATTTGTCTTGGCCTCGTTATCTAGCCGCGACTAGTCCAAATGTGGAGTATTCGTGTCGAGCCGCCAGTATACATAGTACTCCGCCTGGAGGAGGTATAGGCTAAGTAATTCTTAGTAATAAAGTGATTAGGTACTACGAGTCTTAGTCTACTAGATTAAACTACTACGAAATTAAACCTATAGATCTGCTATTAGACGCTTTAATATAGTAAGCGGAGAGCTTAAGCTTAAAGTCTTTAAGGCTTTACTAATAAGATAATAGTATAAATTTTACCTTTACGTATATTAATCCTAGCTTATACGAGATTATAACTATAGATACTTCTACTCCTTTAAGTTTATTCTTAGATATTATAAATATTAAGTCTGTAAAGTAGGACCTATCTATCTTCGTTAGTATAGGAGGCTAGTTAGTCTTAATAATTAAGTCTTAAGTAATAAAATAAGTACTAATAATTTAGAAGGTTATTTTTAGATAATAGTACTATAAGGGCTCTAGGAAGAGAATGAAATTCTTAAGATATATACTAACTATTTTACTCTTACTAATTAGGTAAAATAGCCGCTTTATAGTAAAATTACCGCTAATACTAGGAAGAAGTAGACTTTTACAAATAATATTATAAAATTTATACGCTAGTATAGTACATTATTAATTATATCTAGACCGCTTAATTACTAGCGTGTTATTACTAGCGTGTTATTATTTAGAGCCTACTTTATACTTATACTAATTCGAGGTAAAAGGCTTTAATAGGCTTGATATTAACTAGGAATACCCTGGAGGGCCTAATCGAGGTGGAAAAACTAATAATACTTAAAATTATATCTTACTAATACAGATACTTCAGTTAGCTTTTAATGCTAGTAGTAGTAAATACGGCCTTATATTTATAATACCATCATTATACTAGTATCTACAGTAGTTTAATCTACTAAATATAATGAAATACGCTGACTAGACGAATTTTATGACGTATAATCTATATAGTATCTAGGACGCGACTAACCCTATTAGATCTATTATATAAGGATATATAAACCTTATATATATAACATCTCTACTAATTTCTTAAATCTCGAGCTTATTTAATCTTTAGAGAGATTAAACTAGCTACTAAACTATTCTAGCGTGTTAGTATTTTACTAGCCGATCTCGTCCTAGGATTTAGCTTCTAAAGTAGATCCTTTACACTCGCTAATTCTTTATGTACTACTCCTAGTTATATATTTAGCGGCGCCTTAAACCCCAGCCCTTATATAGCGATAGGTGGAATTCTAGGTATTCTTAACTAAAACCCCTTAATTACGCCGGTCTATAATACTACTAACGCTGTTATATATTTCACCTTCGATAAGAATTAATAGGTCTCGTTTAATAACAAAGATACTTTTTAGTAAAAGGTAGATTAGGCTAATAGTATAGGGCTTGGAGGTGTAATAATCTAGGCGTCTAACCTAGGTATATAGTTGTTTTATCTCCCGTATTATAAATTCTCTAAATGTTAGATATTACCTAATACTTACCTAGATAATAATAAATATTCGGCTTATACTACATTACTTAGTTGAGATATTATATCTATAAACACGCTTTAGACGGAGGATAAGGCTTTATTTAACCTATAGGCTATTATTTCAACTTTAGCTTTAAATAATAGTTAGAATTATTTTATATATAAGGGGAAATATATGTATATTAATAATACTAATGTAATATAGGCCGCTTATAGAGCTAGGAATATAGTTATCAGCTAGGATAATATAGGTTACGGCTTAAAGAAATATATAAGTTTAAAACTCGATAAGGCTATAGTAGAATATTATATTAAGATATACTTACTAGTACTATAGAAAACTGATTTACTATCTAATAAACGGAGCGCCTAAAGGGTATAGTTAGCGGGATGATAATAATAGATAGGAATTGTCTTTAGATTATTCTACCTAGTATCACCTAGGAGAGATTAATGTTAAAGGAATTAGATTTTCTTAGGGTAGTAGGTTCTTGAATAATAGTAATACTAATAAGTATAGTCGTAGTTTTAAGGTCTTCTACTGCCTAGACCTAGAATTTCTCTAATTAATATAAGGTTATAGTTATATAAAATAGTATATTAAGTTAAACTTTATAATTAAAATCTAGAGCCTATTATCTAACTAAATTGTAGTCGAGGTTCTTATCTAAGTAATTAAATAGCACTCTTTACTAGAGGGAGCTACTAGTTCGGAGTATAAATATATTATTATCCGAAGCTAACTAATTTAACAGATTATTACTAGGTTACTAAAACTTAGTTAGGTGGCGTTAACTCCGATTACGTAAACGCCGTGTATAATATAACTAAGGTAGAAGTCTTAAGGAGTAGTCTTAGAGATAATAAAAATGTCTGATACGCTTATAAGTCTTATACCTGTAAAGAAGTTTTATTATTACTAGAAATAATACTTAATACTTATCTAACTTCTTATTTAGATAGAAGGTAATAAGCTATCTACTATAGTATTTAAGTTATACCTATTACGCTAGCTATTTATAGCTATAATCTTTATAGGGATTTAGGATTTTATATTAATAATAGAACCCCTAGTATTACTACTAATAAGCGAGATCTTTCCTCCCTTAAATCTGAATCGACTTAACGCGTACACCTTTTAGAAAAGTAAGGATAAGATTACTATATTACTTATCTACTAAATAGTATTAATTTCGTTATTATTATAATTATAGTCGACGTAATAGGCTTATTATTTAGGGGCTAGAATATAGGCTAAGTCTTACGTACTTAATTTAGGTTAAGACTAGGTGCTTATATTAGTCTAGTAATAGACCTTATCCTAATCCTAGTAGGACTGAATCCTCCTAGTCTAAACGGTAACTAGATAGAATATCCTCTTAAAGTAAGTGTACCGCTTTCTCTTTACTATAATAAGCTATATCTTTTAATACGGTTATAATTAGCCCTAATTCTCCGTAACTTTCTTCGAGGCTACGACTAGTAGATTATTAAGAGGGACTACTCCGCCGCTAATTAACCTTACGCCTCTTAATCCCTATTATATAGATAATTTTTAGAATTATCCGCTCTATAATCTTAGCTAATATCTTATAATTAGAGGACTAAGTAGTATAACGCCTTATACTACTAATAATTAGATAATAGGAGGGCTTAGTTCTATTAACTAGTCTAAACCTCTTATAGTAGTCGATTAGTAAATTAATAGACTTAAAGGAAGAATATTTAAGCTTAACCCGCTAACTTCTAAAGATAATCTTAAAGTATTAGCGGAGACCGTAGTTAATAGTAATTAGTAAGTAGACGCAGATAATTTACTATCTTATATTTAGAGCGTAAGTCTTTATAAAATATTTCTTCTAGTAAAGTTTCACCCGTATTCTAATATAGTTAGTAGGTATTTACTATTTTCAAGTATATAAATACCTAGGAATTTATTACCCGTTAGAACTAAGCGCGTAACTAGGTTCGTACCTAGCTTAGCTATATCTAGAGGGAGTTTACTATAAATAGATAGCCTATAGGTACCGCTACGTAATAGTAGGATATTATACTAGGTTCGTTAAAACCCTAACTTATAGTAATACCTTATACTAGCTAAACCTTCTAACTTCCGTTTTTTAGATAACTACGTGCGCTGAATAGAAGAATATATAATTAATTAGATAGACGACGCTATTAATAACGCTTTTACTACTTATATATAAGTGAATACTAGACTACCCGGCGGCTAGACCCTAAATACCTGGCCTTCAGTCTAGAATACCCTTAATTAGTAGAGGTAAATGATAAATAATAACGGATAGGGATTAAGATTTAATTAAGTATTATATTCCGCTTTTATCCTACTACTATAACCTCCTAGTAGTAGCGGTAGCGGTGGAGATTTATAAGAAAATAGGCTACTACCGGTTATTTAAAGCGCTATATAATAAGATAAAAGGTATTATTATATTCTATAAAAGGACTAGTCTCTTTTCCCTAGATAAGATTAGAGTTAGTATTACTCTTTTATAATTCTTTATAACTCGGAATAGAATTCTAATATATTATAGATCCTGCCCTTAATATTAATAAATAGGGAAAAAGCTAGAGTTAGCTAGCGTCTATTTCTTTCTAACTTATAAATAAGTTTAGCGTTCTCCTATTTCTAAACCTAATTATATAATATTACGGAGTTATATTAGTTACCTTAACTATCTCTATATATATAGCCATTTTTTTAGAGGTAGTATATAGATACGCTATTATAGAATAGTTAGAGGGTAATAGTATAGATATAAGGCATGTATAAATATATATAACTAACTTATTTTACCGTATTGTTAGACTGAAAGACTTAAAGTCCTTATAAACTCCTTATAAGCTTAATTCTTATTAGCTTAGAGTAAGTACTATACCTTATATTAACTCTTCT
>JAABUX010009710.1_pt1 | contig 10856 bp, 7 predicted proteins | sample 5561851 | NCBI WGS metagenome assembly JAABUX01 (sample SAMN10711883, study PRJNA513361) | rock metagenome | isolation source: Antarctica rocks | place: Antarctica: Victoria Land, Richard Nunatak red sandstone | collected 2016-01-03 | reverse complement strand
AGCCGCCGCCGACGCCGCGCCCGCTGTTGTTGGCGCCGAGCGCCAGCGGGTTCTGCCCGCCGGTGATGCGCAGGTTATTCCAGTAGAGCGCGTGCGAGCCGGCCTCGTCGCTGACCCAGTCGCGCTCGGTGTCCCAGAAGGGGCCGGCCTCGATCCCGACGACGCTGAAGCCGGCCCTGGCCAGCCGCTGCAGCAGCACCCCTCCGGCCGAGCCGACGCCGACGATGCAGACGTCGACCTCCTCGCCGGGGGGATACCGGCGCATCGGGGCGTCGATCGTCTGGATCGGCCCGAGCATGTGCTCGCCGGGCTTCGGCCCTTTCACACCCCCGAATAGCGGTGTTTTCACCCTGTGCTCTCCTTCACTTTCATCAGCGGCGGGCTGACGATTGTCTACTCGTCCAACGGAGCCTGGCGGACGACGCTCATTTCGACGCTCAATTAGTGGGTCCCTCCCTGGCCGCCCGCCACCTGGCCCTCCGGCCCACCCAGCGGCGTATCCTCGCCGGAGAGCGCGGTTGACGGCGGCGCCCAGGCGTAACGGCGCTCCGGTACTTCCCAGGGCTCCGGCTGCCCGCCCTCCAGGCGCATGTACCCGCGCGGATACGCGGGGCCGCCGAAGCCAATCTCATCCCAGGCATAGGGATGCGCGTAGTAGGCGTCCACGGCGTCCTGCACCAGCAAGGACCAGTAGCGGGCGACGGGCATGCGCCGCCAGATCTCCGCGCCGGCGGGCGGATCGCCGTCGTGCAGCGTCCGCAACGCCTCATCCTGTTCCCGCGGCCCCAGCGCGACGAACGGCGCGTCGTGCAGGTGGCGCGCGATGGCGTCGATGGCGCGCAGACCCAGGCGATGGGCCTCGCCGTCGGGCGGCATGTCCTCGTAGCGGTAGCCGTCGATACGGCCGCTGAACAGGCGCTCGTCGATATAGTTGACGAGCGGGATCGTGTGCGCCTCGTCGCGGTCGTCCTGCGGCAGGACGCGGTCGAGCACGGCCCGCATCAGGGTCTCCTCGGCCGGCGTGAAGAAGCGGATCGGGGGGACGCGTTCGACGCGGGTGAGCACCACGGTGCGGGTCGCCTCGTCCCAGGCGTCCTGCTGGCTCAACGTGCTGAAGCCGGGGTAGTAGCCGGGCTGCGCGCGTGGGGGCAGGGGACGCCCGGTTGTCGGGTCGATGGGCAGGTGGTCGGGATGTCGATGCGTCATCGCTCCTCCCGTCGCAGCAGGCTGGCCAGCAGGCCCATGAAGCCGCTGGCGGCGAACAGCAGCGGGGCGAAGATGGGAGGACCGTAGAGCAGGTTGTAGAGAGGCAGCTTCAACCCACCCGGGCGGCGCAGGATACCACGGGCGTGGTAGAACGTGCCGACCGCGCCGTCGAGCAGGGCCAGGACGGACACCACCGGCAGCAGGGTGTGGGCGATGCGGCGGCTCCAGATCGTGCCGACGCCGGCGACGACGAGCAGGGGCGTGAGCACGACCGGGCTCCACTGCATCTTATAGGCGAAGGTGCCCTTGTAGTGTGAATAGAGGGCCTCAACGCCGCTGAAGAGCGCCGAGACGGCCGTGGCAACGGCCAACTGGCGCTGGAAACGTCCCTCGCGCACCCCCTGCCCGACCGCGCTCACCTCACGCGCGATCCCCCACGGGAGCGCGCGTGAGAGAGAAGCCGCGAGAGGACTCCCGGAGCATGGCGCGACGGGCGCGGCGGGAAGGACTGGCAACCGCGGGTCGTCTTCACGGCGCAGCAGCGCGGCGATGAGGCCCAGATAGCCTCCCAACGCGAAGAGCAACGGGGCGAAGACCGGCGGACCCATGATCACGTTGAAGACCGGGAAGCGCCACCCGCCCGGCTTGCGGGCGATGCCGCGCACGTGGAAGCCGAAGCCGATGATCCCATCGGCGATGGTCACCAGCGAGACGAGCGGCAGTACCGTGCGCGCCGCCCGCCGGCTGAGCGCGCCCCACAGGCCGGCCACGAACAGGGCCAGGCCCATAATTAATGGGCTATACATGACGCGCTGACTGTAGCTGCCCCGGTAGTGCTCGTAGGTCACCTCGAGACCGCTGAGCAGCCCCGACAGGCCAGCGACGAGCGCCAGGCTGCGCTGGAAGCGGCCCTCGCGGATATGCTGGTCCAGTACCATGCCCTCATGGACCAGCGATGTAGGTCGCAGGCGACGTAGGCTCCTGCCAGGCGTGGCGGGAGGCAAGCCCGGCAGGGGGGCATCGTCCAGGGCGTCGGTCAGGTGCGAGACACATGTCAGAGCCACTCTCGTTGTCCTTTATCCCGTCGTTAGACGACTTCCCGCACCTTGTCGGCGATGACCGTCTTGATGATGTCCCATCGATTCCGGTCACCGTGCACCAGCGCCTCGGCGAATTTCAGCGCCTGTTGCATGGTGATCTTGCCCGGCATAGGCGGCTCATTGGCATCCACGACGGCCTCAATGATGGCGGGACCGGGATGAGCGAGCGCCTCGCGCAGAACCGCCTCGACCCGCGCCGGGTCCTCAATACAGTAGCCGGCCGCGCCACAACTCTTCGCGTAGCCCGCGAAGTCGATGGGGTGCAAATCAACCCCGAACTCTGGGTTGCCCTCCTGCGCTATCTGCTCCCACTTGATCTGACCCAGCGTATTGTTTTTGATGATGATCACCTTCACCGGTAGGTTGTACTTGACCAGCGTGGCGACCTCGCCCATCAGCATGGTGAAGCCGCCATCACCCACGATACAAACCACCTGCCGTCCCGGGTAGGCGACGGCCGCCCCGATGCTGTACGGCAGGCCGTTGGCCATGGTCGCCAGGGAGCCCGATAGGGAGAACTGCATCTCGTCGCGCATCTCAATGTAGCGCGCGGCCCACGTGGCAATGGTACCGCTGTCCGACGAGACGATGGCGTTGTTGTCGAGAAGCTTGTTGAGGTGGTAGGTCACGACCTGCGGTTTCATGGGCAGATCGGTGCGCGTGCCCCGCTCCCGCATCAATGTGTTCCACTCCGTCATGCGTTCCTGGGCCTTGTGCAGGAAGCCCCGGTCCTCCTTGCGGTGAATGAGGGGCAGCAGCGCGGCCAGGACGGCCTTGCAGTCGCCGACAAGGCCGACGTCAGCCGGATGGCGCAACCCGATGCGCTCCGGGTTGATGTCGATTTGCACGCATGTGGCCTGGCCGGGCTTCGGCAGGAACTCCATGTAAGGGAAGCTGCTGCCGGCGATGATCAGGGTATCGCACTCCTGCAAGGCGTCCTGCGAGGGAGCCGTCCCGAGCAGACCGATACCGCCGGTGGTGTAGGGGCTATCATCGGGGACCACGGCCTTACCGAGCAGCGGCTTGATGATGGGACCAGCCACCTTCTCGGCGAACTGCAACACCTCTTCACGGGACGCCAGGCAGCCGCTTCCAGCCAGGATGGACACCTTGGAGCCGGCGTTGATCAGATCGGCGGCCTGCCGCAGCTTGTCCCCCGGCGGCATGGGCCAGGCGGGCGCGTACAGGTCGGCGCTGTGCCTGGCGACGTTGGCCGGGGATCGCTGCGTGTCCGAGGCTGTCCACTCCTGGATGTCCTTGGGGATGGTGATGTGGGACACGCCGCGCTGGGAAAGGGCCGTCTTGACCGCCTCGTCCACCACGTTGACGACGTGCGCCGGCCCCATCACCCGCTGGTTGTAGACCGCCACGTCCATGAACAGCTTGTCGAGATCGACGTCCTGCTGGTAGTGCGTGCCGATGAGGTCGTGGAAGGTGTGCCCGGTGATGGCCAGCACGGGCACGCCATCGCATTTGGCGTCGTACAGCCCGTTGAGCAGATGGATGCCGCCAGGTCCCGAGGTGGCCAGGCAAACGCCGAGGCGGCCGGTATACTTGGCGTAGCCGCAGGCGGCGAAGGCGGCGGCCTCCTCATGGCGCACCTGGATATAGCGGATCTTGTCCTGGCGCGTGCGCAGAGCCTCGAAGATGCCGTTGATACCGTCGCCGGGAAACCCGAACACGGTGTCGACGCCCCAGTCGATCAGACGCTCGATCATCATCTCAGCCGTTGTCTTTGCCATCAGTCTCCCCTCCTAACCTGTGTCTGTGCCCGTGGAACTGTGCCATCGGCCCGACCAGTTGTGCCGCCCGTGAATGCCAGCCACGTCAGCGACTACCTCCGAGCATAGCGACACTATCTTACGCAGCGGTGACAAAGATTACGAGAAGATGACAACCTGAGAGTTCTGACTTTTCGTCCGACAACGGCGAGCATAGGCAAAGCAAAACGTTCATCCTTCCGTAATCTTCGTCACGGCCCCGTAAGACCCTGCCGCTATGATCGAGAGTAGGCGCCAGTTGTGGCCGCCTCCGACCGGCCCTTCGCCAAGGGATAGCAATAACAGGAGTTCTCGATGCCAAGGATACCCCACCTCAAACACACGGTTGCCGCGAGCGCGGCGGCGCTCGCCCTTCTCGCCCCCGTCGCCCCCGTCGCCCTCGCCGGGCACGGCCCAGCGTCCACCAGCGCCGCCTTCACGACGGCCCGCGGCGGCGCCCCCCTGTCGGGCGAGGCCACGGGACTGGGACAGATGAGCGGCCTGCTGCCCCGCACCCACCTGTTTGAGGAGAGCGTCATCCAGGTCAATCTCAGCAACGAAACGGTGCGCCTGCCGCTGTACCCTGGCGTGGCGTATGGGAAGAGGGTGTGGTATGTCCTCCTCGATTCCTCGGACGTCGGGGCGGCGCATACCCTGGGCGTGAACTATGCGCCCAAGCTCGCCAACATGGGGATCGGCTGCCCCGCCTGCGTGCAGACGGTGACCCTCGGGAGCCCAACGGTGAAGCAGAATCCGTTTGGTCCCGCGGTGGTCCACTTCCAGGGCGCGCCCGATTTCAGCCCCAATCGGGTAGCGGTCCCCGGGCCGCACGGCTTCCCCCTCGCGACGTTGCAGCCCGGCGCCGTGGCCGGCCCAGGCTACAGCCCCTTCATCCGCATCGCGGGATCGTCGACCGTCTACAGCGCTCCCATCGTGGCCACCGGCGACGGCCCCTTCGACGTCGTCCATCACACCAACACGGCCGATCGGGCCCTTGGCATCCACATCGCACCCGCGACGGCGCCCTCCGGACAGTTCCTGGAGTCGTGGGTCGATATGTTGTTTGTCAAGGGGTTCGACGCCGGTCAGCCGATTCTCTACCTGAGCACCGACGCCGGCCAACCCCTCACCGCGGTGCTGGAACGTGCGACCTATGTGCCCGCGCTCGACCACGCGGCGTTCAACGGCGGCGACGACTTCCTGGGGTCTGCCCGCGAGCGGCTCTTCGGCTTCATCAACGGCCAGACAGGCGCCAAAAACTCCCAGGCCCAGGGGTTCGTGCATCTGGTCCTCGACGGTCAGGCGTCGCAAGACGCCTCGGCCGCCAACGCCACCCTGATCACCGCTCTGCGCAACGGCGGCGACCTCCTCAACGTGTTCGGCGATCTCCCCACCCTGAGAGACCCCCGGCACGCCGATGCCTACAGCCCGTTGTGGGACGCGCAGCTCGGCCTGTGGACCGACAAGGCGGTGCGCGCGGGACTCAACAAGCGCCAGCTCGATGAAAACACCGTCTTCAACCTGGCCGCGACCCGGCCCGACCTGATGACGGGCGTCGACCCGGCCACGGGGCTGCCCAAACCGTACGGCTCCGCGGGCGTCAACATCAACTGTGCGATCATCGGCTTCACGGCGAAGGCGCCGACCGCGAACCTTGCCTCGCCGGTCCCCCACTCGCAGTTTCCGCCGCGGTAGCGTGATGAGAGCCTGTCGCGTCAGGCTGAGATGAGCGTTCGCGTCACACGTGAGCGGCGGCGGGACCGGGATGGTGTCGATACCATCCCGGTCCCGCCGTTTTGTCATCCTGGCCTATCATCCACCGCTACCTCAGAATTAGGGGGGGTTGACACAGTTTTATTTTGGGTGTAGAGTAAGACTTAAATTAAGGCTTGAATAAAGCGCGGGGACGAAAGGTGGGCGACATGGCGGCATCGCGGTCGACCGTCCGGGATTTGAGGCGGCGTCATCGGCGCCTCGTCCTGCAACACCTCTATGTCGACGGGCGCATGAGCCGTCTGGAGATGAGCCAACGCTGCGGCCTCAGCGCCGCGACGGTCACCAATGTCGTTGCCGAATTGCTTGCCGAGGGTATCGTGGTCGAGGCCGGCAGCAAAGAATCCGAGGGCGGCCGGCCGCGCACCATCCTCGCGGTCAACCCGCGGTACGGCTATTTTGTCGGCGTCGATGTCGGTGAGACACTCGTCCGCATCGAACTCTTCGACCTGACGTTGCGCTCTTTGCGCACGGTCACGCACCCGCTCACCGCCGCCGACAATCGCCCATCCAGCGTGGTGCGCCACATCGTCACGGGATTGGACGCCGTCCTGGCCGACGCCGCCATCCCCGCGGACAACGTCGTTGGGATCGGCATTGGCGTCCCTGGTGTGGTCGAGCGCGCGGGGAGCGTGCTCGTCCACGCGCCGAGCTGGGGCTGGCGGGCAGTCCCGTTGATGGCCATGCTCGACGAGCAGATCACGCTGCCCATCGCGCTTGATAACGGCGCCAAGGCCATGGCCCAGGCCGAGTTGTGGTTCGGCGCCGGGCGCGGCGTGGATGACCTCGCCGTCCTGCTCATTGGGACCGGTATCGGCGCCGGCATCATCACCCAGGGCGCGCTCTACCGTGGCGCGACGAACGGCGCCGGGGAATGGGGCCATATCACACTCGCGCTCGACGGACGACTCTGTCGCTGCGGCAGCCACGGGTGCCTGGAGGCGTACGCCGGCGCGGCTGGCATCATGGCCTCGCTGCGCGAGGCGTCCCCGCACAGCCCTCTGATCGCGGATAACGACGACCAGGAAGAGACGATCATGGCCCTCGCCGCCGCCGCCGGGCGGGGTGATCCCATCGCGGTCCGGGTGCTGGAGGAGACCACACACTACCTGGGGGCCGGCATCGCCAACCTCATCAATCTGTTCAACCCGCGGCGCATCGTGGTCGGCGGATGGGTCGGCCAGCATATCGGCCCCTCCATCTTGCCACGTCTGCGGGAGGTCGTGGCTCGCTATGCCCTTGGGCAGCCACTGAGCGCGGCAACGGTCGTACCAGGACAACTGGGACCGGACGCCGTGGCCATGGGCGCGGCCACGCTCGCTCTCGACGTTTTCTTGACCGAGGCGGGCGACGACCGCCGCTGGCGCTCACGCCAGGTAGCGGCGCGCGTCACCGCGTAAGAGGGCAGGCCGTGAATCGCGGTCGCCCGGCAATTCCAGAGGGAAAGGAGGGTCCAACTCGTCCGCATTGCAGGATACTATCGCTTGCGCCCCTCATGGTCAGGCGCGCGACACGGGCGATGGCCGTCTAGAAGATATACCGCATAGACGCGGGAGGAGTCACAATGAAGATGTTGTTGACGAAAGTGCTGTCACGCGTTGCCCGGCGACGCCAGCTATCTCTGGTCGTTCTACTATGCGCGATGCTGGGGGTGACGCTGCCCTACGCGGCTCCCGCCGCCACGGTCCATGCGGCCGGCACGCTGCTCTCACAGGGTCGGCCGGCCACCGCCTCCTCGGTCGAGTCGGCGGGCACCCCCGCCTCCGCCGCCGTGGACGGCAACACCGGCACGCGCTGGGCCAGCGCGTTCAGCGACCCGCAGTGGATCTACGTCGACCTGGGACAGGCCGCCACGATCAATCAGGTCGTCTTGACCTGGGAGGCCGCCTACGGCAAGCAGTACCAGATCCAGGTCTCCAACGACGCCTCCACCTGGACCTCCATCTACACGCAGGCCAACGGCGCGGGCGGCACGGAAACGCTCAACGTGAGTGGGTCCGGCCGGTACGTGCGCATGTACGGTACCGCCCGTGGCACGGGCTACGGCTACTCCCTCTGGGAGTTCCAGGTCTACGGGAGCAGTGGCGCGTCCCCGACGGCGACCCCTCCCGCGGCGCCGACGAGCACGCCGTCGGCCAGCGGCTGCGGGACCACCAATCTTGCCCTGAACCAGCCAGCCACGGCCTCCTCGCTGGAAAACGCGGGCACGCCCGCCTCCGCCGCCGTGGACGGCAACACCGGCACGCGCTGGGCCAGCGCGTTCAGCGACCCGCAGTGGCTGCAGGTCGACCTGGGCTCCGTCCAGAGCGTCTGCAAGGTTGTCTTGAACTGGGAGGCCGCCTACGGCAAGCAGTACCAGATTCAGGTCTCCAACGACGCCTCCACCTGGACCTCCATCTACAATCAGACCAACGGCGTGGGTGGCGTCGAGACGCTCAATGTGAGCGGGTCCGGGCGCTACATCCGCATGTACGGCACGCAGCGCGGCACGGGCTACGGCTACTCCCTCTGGGAGTTCCAGGTCTATAGCGCCGGCGGTGGCGCGCCCCCGACGGCGACTCCCACCACGGGGCCAGCGGCGACTCCCACCACGGCGCCGACGGCCACCCCCGCCGCCACGACGATCCCGACGAGCAACCGGCCGGACTTCGGTCCGAACGTGTTCATCTTCGACCCGTCGATGTCGAGCGCGACGATCCAGAACCAGTTGACCTCGGTATTCACCACCCAGCAGTCCAACCAGTTCGGTACGCATCGCTACGCGCTGCTGTTCAAGCCGGGTAGCTACAGCGTGGACGCCAACATCGGCTTCTACACCTCCATCGCCGGTCTCGGCCTGTCGCCCGATGACGTCACCATCAACGGCAACGTCCACGTCGAGGCCGACTGGAACAGTGGCAACGCTACCGAGAACTTCTGGCGGTCCGCCGAGAACATGGCGGTCGTCCCCTCGTCGGGTACCGACCGCTGGGCCGTCGCCCAGGCCGCGCCGTTCCGCCGCATGCACGTGCGCGGCAACCTGGACCTCGCCCCCGCCGGCGAGGGCTGGGCGAGCGGCGGCTACATCGCCGACACCAAGGTCGACGGCCAGGTGTCGTCCGGGTCACAGCAGCAGTGGATCACCCGCGACAGCACCATCGGCAGTTGGACCGGGTCCGTGTGGAACATGGTGTTCTCGGGCGTGTTAGGCGCCCCGGCGCAGCACTTCCCGAACCCGTCGTACACGGTCGTCAACCAGAGCCCGGTGACCCGCGAGAAGCCGTACCTGTACATCGACCAGAACGGCAACTATAACGTGTTCGTGCCGTCGTCGCGGCAGAATTCGTCCGGCATCACCTGGGCCAATGGCCCCACGCCCGGCTCGTCGATCCCGCTCAGCCAGTTCTACGTCGCCAAGCCTGGCGATAGCGTGGCCACCATCAACGCCGCGTTGAGTCAGGGGCTCAACCTGATCTTCACGCCAGGCATCTACCACGTGAGTCAGACGATCAACGTGACGAAGCCCAACACGGTGGTCCTCGGCCTCGGCTTCGCGACCATCATCCCTGACGGCGGCGTCGTCCCCATGCAGGTTGCCGACGTCGACGGTGTGAAGCTGGCCGGGCTGTTGTTCGACGCCGGACAGACCAACTCGCCGGTGCTGCTGCAGGTCGGCCCAACGGGCGCTTCGGCTGGCCACGCCGCCAACCCGACGTCCATCCAGGATGTGTTCTTCCGCATCGGCGGCGCCGGACCCGGGTTGGCGACGACCAGCCTGGTGGTCAATAACAACGACACGATCATCGACCACATCTGGGCCTGGCGCGCCGACCACGGCGCGGGCGTTGGCTGGACCACCAACCCGGCGGACACGGGCCTGATCGTCAACGGCGCCAACGTGATGGCGTACGGCCTGTTCGTGGAACACTTCCAGAAGTACGAGGTGATCTGGAACGGCAACAACGGCCGAGACATCTTCTTCCAGAACGAGATGCCCTACGATCCGCCAAATCAGGGGGCGTGGATGAACGGCTCACTCAACGGCTACGCGGCGTACAAGGTGGCGAACAACGTCACCAGCCACCAGGCGTGGGGAGTCGGCAGCTACTGCTACTTCAACGTCGACCCCACGGTCAACGCCTACCACGCCTTCGAGGTCCCGAACACGGCAGGCGTGACGTTCCACGACCTGCTGACCGTCTCCCTCGGCGGCAAAGGAACAATCACCCACGTCATCAACGACACTGGCACCACGGCCCAGGGCACGTCCACCATCCCGGTCTACCTGGTCAGCTACCCGTGAGCTGAATCCGCAACGAGCATGTTCTGAGGACAACAGAGCGCCGGCCGGCCCGACAGCGCGGGTCGGCCGGCGCTCTGCCGTGTGGAGGACATTCTGTCGCCGGTTTGACGTGGGCATGGGAACGGAGCCGGTGGCAGGCGCGTCATTGATCCCAGCCCTGGGCGTTGAGGACCACCCCTTCGATACAAACCGGTCTCGTCGTGGTTGGATTGCACGTCGTCGGGTCCTGGAGTTTAAGGAGGTAGACGGCGACGCGGCCGATCAGGGGGCGTTGTTTCCGCGGAAGGATATCGCGCAGGTACGGGATGCGGTACAGCGGGTCGAGCCATTGGTTCGACGGCCGCGGCGCTATCTCTAGCAGGTCTTCCTCAGTAATCGGGCTGGGTCCTGGGATAGTGGGGCCGAGTTCGTCGACCCAATGGGCAGCTACCCCGCCGCCCGACTCGTAGCCGCTCGTGAGTATCCCGCGCACCCGTACGGTGCGTCCCGACCAGGACCGCGGATCGGCCGACAACGCGGTATCTAGCTGAGCCGGTGTATAGATAGTGCTCGACACTCCTTCGTCCGGTCCATGGACGAGAAAGGTTGCCGCTAGCGCAAGGCCAAGGAGAGTCAGGAGGACAACGATGACAAGCACTCTGAGCAGGACGCGTCTCATGGTCATAGTCTACGGGATGTGTCTGCTTCGTCGATGACGCTTGCCCGGCGACTCTCTCGACCATGGCTAACGGCTAA
>JAABUX010009707.1_pt1 | contig 10858 bp, 21 predicted proteins | sample 5561851 | NCBI WGS metagenome assembly JAABUX01 (sample SAMN10711883, study PRJNA513361) | rock metagenome | isolation source: Antarctica rocks | place: Antarctica: Victoria Land, Richard Nunatak red sandstone | collected 2016-01-03 | reverse complement strand
CCTTTTGATTCCATTATATTAAGGAGGAATGGCTGAGTGGCTGAAGGCAGCAACTTGAATCACGGGCGCCCCCAGAAAGGTGCTCGCCTTCCTTGGCGACTGCCGCGGCCTTCTTGAACTTCTCGATGCCCTTGAGCAGCGTGCGGCTGAAGGAGGCCTCCTCGTCGCGGATGACGGCGTAGATGGTGTCCCGCGCGGCGCACAGCTCAGGGTAGAAGCCCCCGAAGCTGCGCACGACCGTGTCCACGAGGCCGGCGAAGAAGCCCTCCTTGGCATCTGCACGTGGGCAAGACATGGTGTCTTCTCGGATGTGAGGCTGCATTTGCATGTTAGTCATTGGCATCAGTGCCCTCGCCCCACAATCGTCTCAAGCTGCGCAATCAGAGACACACGGGCCAGTCTGATGAAGCTGGAGGCAGGCACTGCACTGCTAGCAATCGCAGCGGGGACGACGACCTTTTCCACAACCGTCACGCAGCTCCAGACCGTGAATCGGCCTGCTGGCATACGCTGTGCACTTGACGCTGAGCACTGGGGTTCTGAGAGAAGGTACTGGCGCACTGAGGGTCTGGCGACCGTAGCGCACGGCTCGACGGAGCACCCGCCTGAGCACGTAGTCCCGCCCCTCGTTGCCAGGCTGGAGTGCAGCAATACTTGGGTGGCAAAAAGTGGGTAAATCCCGATAGTCGGCAAGGGCACGCCAGAGGCCGGGGACACGGCACGCTGAGAAAGGTAAAGGCGATGCAGCCAACGCACACACTGCAGAGATGGTCTGGCCATGTGCAACCGATGCTAAGGCATGGCGAATCCTGTTTTGGCCTGTATTGTGACGCAGCTCTCCGCCCACCTCAGCGCCGTCGGCTATGGCGAAGCACCGCACCAAGCTAAAGGTTGTCGCGCAGGTGCTGCCAAATACTGTGATGGGCACAACATACGGCACTGGAAGCCTTGTGCTGTTTGAAGTCATGTCACAACCCTGCCTATGCGCCGCTGTGATGTGCAGCTCAGCTCTGCGCCCACCTGGGCGCCGTCCGCGATGGCGAAGCACAGCGTCCGGATGTGGTCCGCCACCACGCGGTACGCCATGTCCTTGCCGTCGTCATCGTCCGGCCCCACCCGGTCCTCGTACGGCAGCGCGCCGCTGATCCGCCGGATCTCGTCGAAGATGGGGCCTGGTTCGGGGGCGGTGGGACGTGTTGGAGTACTGAAAGCCTTGACACAAGATGGCCGGTATGCGCTTGGGTTTTGTCAGCCGCAGCATGATGAGCGGCAAAACAATTGTGAGCAAGGCGCAAGTCTGGACGTTCATTGACTCAGGGTGCAGGCGGCCGAGCTGCGCACCGAAGATGTCGGTCGCGTAGTTGGACACCTTGCCCTGCAGCACCGACGTGACCCGCTCCATGCCCATGCCCGTATCCACGTGCTTGCTGGGCAGCGGCTTGAGGCTCTTGTCCGCCTCCCGGTTGAACTGCGCACAGGCGCCGGCGCAAGTTGGCTCGTCACGGCATGAATGTGACAGGGGAGCATCCATCTGCTGAATGTCTGAACACTCACCAAACGACCTCATTAACTCATGCAGAGGGGGTGTGCTTAAGATTATGGGCAAGTGGGAGCGCTGCACGACGTGTATTCTGCAGCGATCGCAACCCTCAGTCTGGTACACTGGTGATCATCGAGACGCAGCACCTCACACAAAGCGTCAGACCATGGACTTACTCTTGCGTGCAGATATTACTCTAGCCCTAGCCCCACCTCCTGACCCCAAGCTTGATCCTGACTTAGCCACAAGGGGACCTCCTTGGGCCGCGCCTGGATGAAGACGAGGTTCCAGATCTCCAGGACCATGGGGTCGTCCATGTTGACCAGCCCCGCGGCGTCCCGGCCGCCCAGCCGGTCGTAGTGGATCTCCGTGCACGGGCCTGTTACACAAGACAAGCTCTCAGAACGGGAAACCGAGATACAAGACAACAGACACAAGAGACAAGACACAAGAGCAATAAGATGACATCACAGACGACCAAATATTCAAAAAGGTCAGTATGAATAAGCGATGCAGTCAAACGGAAATGTTTACCGCAGGGGCCCTGGTCGCCCATCTCCCAGAAGTTGTCCTTGCAGTCGAAGGGCAGGATCCGCTCCGGCGGCAGGTACTGCGTCCTGTGACCAAACTCAATTCTAGCATCAGGTCACGGGAACCTGCATTTGTCACCGTCTCCGAGGCAGCTGCAGGACGCCGAGAGCAATGAAAACTCCGTCACAGCGTCAGATCACTGCAAAGCCAAGCTATCCCTGCCCGAGAAGGTGCAGCAGACACCGTGAAGGCCATCGAATAATGAGGAGGCAGTTGGATGTTCCAGCAAACTGTGGAGCACAAGCAAAAATACCTGGAAATCTAAAGAACTGCCATAATTCCTAAAGCTGGCCTAAAGCTGGAATATGAGAAGCTCCAGACATAGATGTCATTGGAAATGGAACCAGACTTGGAAGTGAGCGGGTCAAACCGACGCGCACCAGATCTGCCGGGCCTCCTCGTCCGGCTCGAGGCCCTGGCTGGCATCGCCGCCGAAGTACGTGGCGTACAGCCGCGACGAGTCCAGCTTGTACACGCCGGTCAGCAGCTCCCAGGCCCAGCCGATGGCCTCCGCCTGTGCGTACGACACGCAGCACTTGATGCAAACCTGGGTTGGACTGGCCAAACCTGGTTCGTTTGCCGACCGAGATCACAGAGCATTTACACAGTGTGCAGTAACTGTCGGAGCTTACTGCCATGCTCGTACATCGGTCATGTTGAGCCAGTAGACAGGACACAGAAACAGGAGAGTGGGAGTCCATCCCCCAGCCCCGAATGCAGTTGTTCATACCTTGAAGTAGTCGCCGAAGGACCAGTTGCCAAGCATCTCGAAGAAGGTGTGGTGGTACACGTCCTTGCCCACGTCGTCCAGGTCGTTGTGCTTGCCTCCCGCCCGGATGCACTGCGTGAGTCATGAGGGTTTCGCATGGGTCGCGCACTCACTCAGTGAGCTTACAGGGCAGCGTCCTGCTGCGGCATCAGGATGTGGTAAGCTTTCAGGGTTCCAAGGTTGTGATGACGCCACTGTGGTTTCACACAGGCTATCGGCAGGAAGCACGCAGCGCATCAGAGCGGGGTGCTGACCATGCTGAGTGACTCAAAGGCAGGAAGGCCACCCACCTTCTGCGAGTCGGCCGCCCGCTTCAGCTGCGCAAGGCCAGAATTCGGATCCGCTGTGCCCAGGAACACGGGCTTGAACTGCGTCGAGTGTGCACGCTCATAGTTAGAGCGTTGTCAAGAGTGCCATATGCTCAGATCCTGTTTGAGATTCAATGATCCAAGGTACAACATGCTGCCACAAACGCTGATATGCAAGAAGCTGCCGTAATATGCTCGCATTTAAGCTTGCAGCGGGGAAATGCGTTCCCATAGCAAACAAAAAGAGCCCGCACCTGGTTCATGCCCGCATTGGCGAACAGCAGCGTCGGGTCGTTGTGCGGCACCACGCTGCTTGATGGCACAACCGTGTGACCCTTGGTCGCGAAGAAATCCAAGAACGCCTGCCGCACGCGGTCGCCTGCACAGACGCACACACCCATGCGCAGCTGTGGTTGCATGGCCAGCCTGGCAGCTTGCATGGCCGAGTATCGACTCTAGGACCCACAGGATGCAGTGCTTATGGCGTGCTTCCAGAGCCCTGGTTGGGACAGCACTTCGCTGTGGAGCTGCACAGCTGCTGGCTCAGGTTTTGTCAGCTCGTGCCCCATGACCCCAAGCCGCAGACTGCATATGCGGTTGCGGGTTCAGGGCGTATAGTCAACGGAAGTACCTGACTCAAGACTTCGTGGCATCTCAACACACCCTTCGGCACAACGCACCCGACCAAGCTGTTGGCCTGTAACGCTCCACGTGCGCCGCAGCGTGCTGCCCGCCGTCCCTCTCGAACGTCCTGCCGGCGACCGCGTCCGCGAAGGTGAACGCCTTGGCCGGCGGCTCCGTCGGCGCCGTCACCGCGGCCAGCCACGCGGGCTGCGAGTACACGGTCGCCAGCCACCGGGCCGCATGCGGGTACTGCTTGCGGAACGCCGCGTCGAAGAACTGCGCGGGGCGAGCGGACGGGGCTCGGTCTTGCAGCTCTGAGCATGCGGCACCAACCGGATGCGGCTCCCATGACGACAGGTGTGATTGCCGGCAACCCAACTCCTGTGTTGGCGGGTCCTGCTGACTCCGGCAAGAACGCGGCGAAAAATGCTCCCCGAGTCTAAACAGACGCTGGACACATGAGCACTGGTCTGCGCAGCGCTGACGCACCACATGACCGTGCCTGTGACGCTGCGGTGCGCTGTCTTCTGGTGCGATGTGATGGGACGTCAGGGGGAGATGACGTGTCGACTTGGGGTACGGGGCAGGTCGGGGGTCCAGGGCGCACCAGCTGGTAATAGCCGCGCATGGCATATGCGACCAAGACATCGGCCAGCGTCAGGCGCTCGCCGACCAGCCATGTCCGGCCGGCAAGGGCGCGGTCGAGGCCGGCGATCAGGGCCTTGAGCTCCTCGAACCCGACGTGCCACTTCTGCAATGGTCAGCGCGAAGGTTGACGCAGCCAAACTAAGCTGTTGGTGGCGAATTCCAGTTGACTGTGTCTTTACATTACAAGCGAGACGTGCTTCCACACGCAGATTACCCATAGCGCGTTGTGTGTGCACACGCAGCCAGCAACGAGATGAAGCAACAGCGATGCAGGCGTTTGCTCCTATGATGGTCGCAAAGCGGCGACGGGCCATGCCGACACAGTATTGGCGTTCGTGCAAGCGCGGACGGTCCAGCAGAGCACCTTTCTGGCTTCCTTCTCGTCGGTGCCCGCGTGCAGGCCCCGCCACAGCGGCGCGCCCACGTCGTTCAGCCTCGCTTCCAGTTCTGCGGTCCAGTCAATCCACCCGTCGATAGCGGCGCGGACGTCGGCGCCCCCGTGCACCGCGGTGGGGTAGAGTCCCTTGCCAGATTGCCCCGCGATGTAGCGGCAGATGGCGCCGCTCTCGTAGAGCGGGCCGTGCGGCGTCTCCAGCACGGGGATCTGTGCACGCAGGACTCTCAGGACACTCGGCGCAGGGTCAGCGCTGCGGAGTAGCCTATGGCTCAGGCTCAGTGCTGGGCTGATCCGGTGGCGGAGACCCAGCAAGCCCTCGGGCTGACGCTCAGGGAGCGAAACGCGCATGCAGCTTGACTGAAGCAATGGATGTCATGCGCGGGCGGTGGTGGGGCCGTGTTGAGTTGCTAGGAAGCAGCTACGCAACGCAAGCACATACATGGTAGCGCACATATATGGGCCCTAGCACGCCTTTTCGTGCCCGTGGGTCGAGTTTGTAGGCTGCAGATGCCTACTTTTAAGACGCATGACGCATGAGCGGCGCAAGAGCCGGACGGGATGCGCACTAGATGGAGTGCCGCCACCTAGGGAAACACACCTTGCCCCGGGGATGGGCTTTCAGGAACTCCGGCGTCTTGTTGCTCACGCCGAAGGTGAAGGTGCGATCCAGCTCCAGCGGAACATCGTCGGCAAACGCCGCAACGAACTCGACTTTGATGGCCCTCCCGTTGCTGCCCCGCAGCCTGAGCTGCTCCATCGCGTTGCGCAGCAATCCCTCGCAATCGATCCGGAGCGCAGCAATGCATAAGGGGGAGTCGACTCAACCAGCTGTGCCAGGTGGTCGGCTCTGCATCGGATCACTGCGAACCTGCAACACCTGACTTGCACTGCACGCCGTGCATGCGAGCCGCTGCGCATGCATGGTCGGCCCCTCAGCACGAGCGTATCCGACTCCATGAGAGACTGAGCGTGCATCGGGATCGTCCTCAGAACGGTCGTCGTCAAGCCCCGGATGGTCCACTCCTGGACAGCTGCAGAGGCGAGGGCGCAATGCGAAGCTGCCCAATACAACAGGTACCTCCGCCTGGCTTCAGGCGACGAGCTGACGTTCGCGGACGTCGGTGATCCGCAGGCGCGCCTCACCGTCTCCATGGACCCGCGCCCCACCTGCACAATCAGACGCTGCGGATGCTGCAGTCCATGCATGCCCACGCAGATGCGGATCGGCATGGAGCTGGATAGCAGTCACGTCCAGCACGAGCTCACCTGCATGGTCGACGTAGGACGGCGCACGCTTGAATCATCGCCCACGCGGGTCAGGGTCAGCCGGTGCTGTGGTTCTGGGGCCTCAGCGGGCACCGCTACCTGGCACTCCTGCTGCACGGGGCGGCCCTGGCGCGCCCTGCGGGTGCTGTGCATCGACCGGCCGGGGCAGGGCGGCTCGACGGCGTCGCCGGCCGACGCGAGGGTCCTGGACTGGCCAGGTCAGCTTCCGGCCCCGCCTGCTTGTCATGCCGCACAGCAGACGAGCTCGCGGTATCCGCGTTCGACCATGGGATGCATACTGTCGATCTGGCAACACGAGAATTGGCCGTACGCAGGAGAGGGCAGCCGGCGCATCCGACTGCTTTGTCAGCCATCTCCAGTCTATCGCTTACCAGCATCACAATCTGCTCTGCATGCGGCGCGTCCTAGACTGTGTTCACATTGCCTGCTTGCAGCACTGATCATGGAGCTTGCAGATCAGCTGGGCCTCGAGCAGTTCAGCCTGGTCGGCCAATCGTGCGGGGCGGTCTTCGCGATGGCGTGTGCCCTGCCGGGCCAGCCGACATGCCGTGAGTCTTTGCAGCGACCCCGGCGCAGCCATGCTGTTTACTGGTTATGACCCGCGAGCCGGATTGCAGCAGGCAGTGTACCACTGCACCATGTGTAGCACAACAGCATTTCAGCACCAGTCGCAGCGTCAACGCTGCATCACGGGTGCTCGCCACGCCACACTCTGCGCGCGCTCGGCGTAGATCAACGTGTGTTGCGCATGCAGCAAGGATTGTGGGGCCGGTGGTGCTCGTGTCCCCGTGGGTGCCTCTGAGCACAGGCGCCGGCAGCGCCAAGTGCAATCGCCTCGCGCGCCTGCCCGGGTTCGTCCACAGTGCCATCGGCTCGCTGCTCAGCGGGAGCATCCCGCTATACATTGGGTGCGTGTCCTGCTGCACAGGCCGCCGCAGCCTGAAGTGCCTTGCACCCCCATGCGCTCAAGACGCTGTCTGATTGCTTCGTGTGGTTGTCGTTTCTGGGACGGGACCAACAATGTCGACTCACAACCGTGATGCCTTCGTTGCTTCGGCGGTTGGTGCGGTGCCCAGCCCTGTCAGCTTGACTAAGAGACTGCTGTGTCACGCAGAGGCCAAGCGTCTCGCAGCTGGTGGGCTCGCAGCGCTGTGCCGGGGCCGCAGAGCCCGGAGGAATGGGCGGCGTGGGGTTCAGGGCTCAACGCCGGCGTGGCGGAGGCGATCGCCGCAGCAAGGCAGCGGGAAGGCGGAGTGCAGGCGCGGCTCACGAATCGCTGGGTTGTAGCACGAAACAAGTTCGCATGCAGCATGCCAACTGAGAAGGCAATGCTGTCTGACTGCTCCTCTGCTGGCACGGCTAGCAAGGCTGTGCTGGCTTTGTTGTTGCCGAGGAGCTCGAAGTGAGACCACGCTTGTTGCCCCAGCAGAGCGTCACCGCCGACTTGCATCTGTGCCTCGGCTCCGGTCGGCCCCTCAGCTTCGACTATCAGGAGGTGTTGAAGCGTGTGGTGGTGTACCATGGCGACCAGGTGAGCCTGTAGTCATCGATGCCTGCTGCACGTGGAGTTGGCAGGCTTCGACGATCCTATAAGCTCGATCTTTCAGCGCGGCTGCCCCTGCATGGTGACAAGCGCTTTCATGGCACGGCGCTCTGAGTGCATCTGTGGCCTGCGGCAGGACACTCTTGTCCCGGTGACAGCAGCACGATGGCTCGCGACGCACCTGCCGGACTGCAGCCTGGTGGTGTGTGCCGACGCCACGCATCAGATGTACATCGGGCAGGAGCCGCTGGCGCGCGTGTGCGGACAGCTCGCGGCGGCTGCAGCTCCCAGCCCCCTGACCTCGACATGAGCTTCACGCAGTGTCGCGCAGGTTAGCACCCAAGCGTGCTCAGCGCCGGACAGCTCTTGCGTGTCTTCAAGTTATTGATATGTCTTAAAGGCAATGCCCGGGGAGCTAAATCCAAATCTGCTGGGTGCATCTGCAGGGCCATGTTTCTTCACATGCAGGAGGGCTCGCTTCAGTCAGTGGTGAAACTCATGCTGCATCAGCTGGTTCAATCACCCTGCATGTGCCACTCATTACTATGTGGTTGCTGCCTCAATATGTAGCTTCTGAACCTCATAGTGTGTTGCAATCGCAGGCATAATGCCAGCTCCGGGATCAAGCCCACCTGCAGCGTTAACAGGGGTTGGACTGCCAGGCGGTGCGTCACATGCTGTGCTCAGCTTCCACTTGATGGTTCACTACGGACAACTACGCGCAGCCGTCTTCGAGCCACGTGTGATGGCCGCTCACGTTCAGAAAGCACTTCCTGTCAGCCGTGTGTGAGAGGATGCAATGCGCTGCAGGCGCCAGGGAAGCATTAATGGGGTTGCTGTGGCTCCATTGCAGGCTCGGGAGTGCTCAGCTGCCGCAGCGGCCAGCATGAGCGGCACGGTGCGGACTGGTGGGTTGCAACGACGGGTCTAGAGCTTGAGAGTGCAACAGGGTTTGAAGTGGCATGCACGAGATGCTTGCCTACGGCCAGGCGCAGCAGAAAGGGCCGACTGGGGTCGTCTTGCCAGCGTGACGATTCGCGCTGCTGTATGACGCAACATAGACAGGGTGCCAAACGCCGTAACGCTGACCAAAGGTCCCGTAGGCTCAGCATGGGTGTGCGCCTTGATAAATCACTGCCCCCTGCATAACTTCCTGCGTACTGCACATCATGCCACCAGTCCTGGTTGTCTAGTATGTGCGGAGCTTATGTCCAGCTTTTACTCTGTGGAGACTGCAGAGACACCTCTACAAGGTCAGCCTCATTATAGCTGAAGGCCCAAGCTCAGACTACCAGACGCTCAATGTGGGCTAAACGACATCTCCCTGGCGAGTGGAATAAAGCGGAGGCCTGTCCACCTGTATGTTCAAGATTACGATAATGTTATGACGAGTAAATCAGACTGCAAATCGCTTGGGCACTACTTCATGAACTTCATGCTTTCCACAGGTCCTGCACTGAGCATCAATTGGAACGAAGCAGCGTTCGACCTATCAAATGCGTATCAACGAGTAGACGTCTGCTGCAATGGTGTTGCGCCCAACAAATGCTGTTGCGACAGGTCCGTCGCTGTGCAGCCACGATCCGGCCAGACGCAATGCATGGTCTCTGAGCGAAAAGCATGATGCCATCTGTGCAGGGCGCAGTCGAGTGCATCGTCACAGAAACCAGTGAGCGTGAGCTAGACTGAAGGCCAAACGAGCGATCTTTATACGTGCGCCATGATGCGCAGGATGCAGGTCTGTGCGCCGTCGCACGCACGATTTTCAGGTCCAGCTAGCATTCCGTCTGAATGCCGTGTTGGTGTGGACCACGTGCACCGCTGCCTGCCGCGCAAGCCGGACTCACTCCGGCGCGAGCCCCCTGGTGCCCAGGGCTGCATGCTCGTTGAGCAGCAGGTTGATCATGACCGTAGTGAGCAGCCGACCCTGCCGCACAGATCCGAACAGATGCACCATCAGCACGAGCTTATCACGAAGGAACTTTCGCCGAACACAATGACGTTCTTGGAGCATGGCAACACTGGCTTGCCAGGACGTCATGCTATGCAGTGTGGTCTTCGAGCTCAGTCACCAGGCGGTACGCGATGCACGAACTGAAGGCTGGACATGCAGCTGGTGCCATCGTCGGCAAGTCATGAAGACCAACCTGGCCGCAGCCCACCCAATCACTGCTCAAATCGTGGCAATCATTTAACACGATGACACAGGCCGCCCCTGGCACGCACCAGAGGGTGGAAGCCGTCGGAACGGTGCGAGTGTGCCGTGGGCAGCTGCAGCATGATGCTCTCGTAGTCCATGAGCGTCAGCGATTCCTCGGCCGCCACGTGGCGCAGGGCGCTATTCGCAGCCGCAATGTAGCGGTTCCACAGCAGCTGCCTGCTGTGCCCGGCCGTCAAATTCACCGCTGCAACTTGTGGCGTCCTCTTGTCGAGAGCTTCTTCCACCAGCAAGGCCCTGCATGCGCAGTTGCGACGCACCATCAGTGAAATACTCCGCCAGCGGGCGAAGGAAGGACGCAGCAACAGCCAAAACAGTGCATGTGCTGCTGGGCACCGCAGCAAGCACAGGGCCGGCATAGATCAGCTCAGCACACGGGGCAGTGCCGGACAGCGAGGCAAAGCGCACACAGCAGGTCGTCGCACGCTGGTGCGATATCGCAATGCTCGATGCGACTCGCAATATGGCATTGCACACTGCCTCCGAGTCCCTAACACACTCCGAGTCCGCGGCAGAAAGGAAAGCAATTGCCCTTGACAGCGGGGACGGGGCGCAGATGGCCGGGCTGCGACCTGGGGCTGCGCTGAGCCATGGTGTGGACCGCCACGAGTCGGGTGTCCGGGTAGCCAGCACGCAGCATGTGCAGGTAGCCCGTCAGGTCCCTCATGTATTGCTGCGCGCGCTCCCCGCCCAGGTACGGCGGCGCATCATGCTGCGGGTCTTTCGACCAGAACGACTGGTTGTGCATCCAGTGCTGTATGTCCCTGCAGGGAGACGGCACGTGACAGAGAGTGTCGGGAGGTTTGCCTTCTGCTCCTGTCACCCACGGTCGTCTCGTTGGCTACGGAAGCTGCATGGCACATGTGCGGGTGTGGCGGCATCTGGAAGGCGGCCCGCGTGCTCTGCATAGCTGCCACGCATGCATATACGCGC
>JAABUX010009706.1_pt1 | contig 10860 bp, 8 predicted proteins | sample 5561851 | NCBI WGS metagenome assembly JAABUX01 (sample SAMN10711883, study PRJNA513361) | rock metagenome | isolation source: Antarctica rocks | place: Antarctica: Victoria Land, Richard Nunatak red sandstone | collected 2016-01-03 | reverse complement strand
GCGTCGCGATGACCTCATGCTTACTCTCTTGCCTCACAGCCATGTCCTCCCCCTTTCAATAGAAAGACAGATTTTGTTATGAGGCAACGACTATCCCTTCGAGCAGATTATTTGTGAGGCAATGCGCGGTGTGGCGTTGTATACCCGATGGAAGTATACTCTACGGTGATTGGCCGTCGGGGCCATCGTACACGATCCACCACCAGGCGCTCGCCAAGCGTCGGCGCGCGCGATAGCCTTCAGCGTGGATAACGGACGCACGGGGCAACACGGTGATGATGCGACAGTCGAGATCGAGATGGGCGCTCACGGCGCTGGCCACGGCGCTCGCGCTGGTCCTCGTCCTGCAGCGCCCGCTGTCATGCACCCCGCACACCCCCGGCCTGTATGTCGCCGGGCATATCGTTCCCCCGGCTATCCGCGAGGGTGACGGGCCGCGGACGCTCCGTGCGGCGAGCCAGCGGATGCCGTCCTGCCCTGTCGGCGATCAATCCTGCCCCGTGCGACCGTCCGTCGGGTGCGCTCCTCCCCTCCTCGTCTCTCCGGCCCCGGCGGCGGCGATAACCATGGCCGAAACGCCCGGCGCTATCTCCGTCACCCATCCCCCTCAAGCGCCTCCCGAGGGAGCCGCGCCGGCCGGACCTGCCGGCCGCGCCCTGCCCCCCCTCAAGCGGCAAACTGTCCTCCGGGTGCTGCGCCTCTGAGGCGCGAGCGCCACGCCCCGCGGCTTCACGGCGCGCCATCGCGCCGGGCCTACCGCCCCGCTACGGCCCGTCCGGCGCCATCCATCTCGAGGGCGGCCGATGGCGTGCGTCCAGGATGGGACGGCACCCCCGGACACGATTGAAATCACGGAGATCACGAAAGGATGGGAGACATGGTTCTCGGACGATGGACTTTCTGGAAGGCGACGGCCCTGACCATCGGCCTCGGCACGCTCGCGCTCCTCGTCGCCGGCATCCCCACGGATGTCGTCCCCAACCCCTGGTTCACCCGGATGACGCCGGTGCGCCCCCAAGACTATCTCTTCCTGGGGCTCACCGCGTTGCTGGCCGCGGCGCTCGGGGCGACCTACGCGCGCCCGGCAGCCTGCCCGTTGCAACAGGGCAAGCTGACGGCGGGCGGGTTCCTGTCCGTGCTCGCGATCGGGTGCCCCATCTGCAATCACGCCGTGGTGCTGCTCTTCGGCGTGGGCGGGGCGCTCACCTACTTCGCGCCGCTGCAGCCGGTGCTGGGACTCGCCTCGCTCGCCACCCTGGGCGTCGCCCTCTCTCTCCGGCTCCGCGCCCTCCGCGCCCTCCCGCGCCCCGCCCTGGGCGACACGGCGGGAGCAGCCTGAGATGCGCCGCGCGCCGAGGGTGCATGCTGGCGTCCCACATCGCGCAGGACCCCGCGCATTATGCCGGGCTCTATCTGATCGACCCGCGCGGGCGACTCCACGCCTGCTATGACGCCCCCGTCCCTGGCGCCGCGGGTGGCCGCGTCCGTCCGCGCGCCGCTGGCCCCATCCGGGTGAGACGGGCCACGCGCGCACCGTTGTCGGCGCCCCGCGCAGCCCGGCGGACCACACGGCCCGTTATAGATTAGGAAGAGAGGCCGTTGGCCCTGGCCGCAACGGCGTCGATCGATTAGTAGACCGTCCGAAAGGGTCGTCTCCATGAAGAAGCGCACCATCCCCGTTCTCATCGCCCTCCTCGTCGTCATCGCCGGCGACTATGCGTATCACGGCCCGAGCGCGCCGCACGCACAGGCGCAAGGCCCGCGCGCCACACCGATGCGCCCGCCACGGGCGCCAGGCGCGCGCGCCACCGCCAGCCCCACAGCATCACAATCGACGTCCCCGATCACGCCGCGCGCCCGCGTGATCGGCACCCCCGCGCGCGCGACAACGGCGGCCAGGATGCCCCCGCGGACGCCCACCGCACGCCCCACGGCGACGACCACGCGGGCGGCGCGCCCGACCCCGACCCCGACCCTGGCCCCCTCGCGCGGCCCCGTGGAGTTGGGCGATGTCCAGTTCTCCCTCTACACCATCAACCCGCACTTCACCCGGCAGGATGTCTCCGTCAGCCTGTCCGCGCCGGCGCGCGTGCGGGTGCGCATCGCGCAGCCCGGCGACGTGTCCCACGTGCGTACGATAGACCTGGGCGTCCGGCCGGCGGGGACCATCGCGCTGGAATGGGACGGGCGGGACAACGCCCACCGCCTGGTCCCCGCCGGCTCCTACACCTACACCATCACGGCGACGAACGCCAAGGGACAGCGGCACACCGACACCTATAACATGCTGGCCGTCACCTACAAACGCATCGTCATCTCGCTCTCCAAGCAGCAGCTGTGGGCCTTCGACGGCTCCCACTACGTGCTGAGCTCGCTGGTCACGACCGGCAACCCGGCGCTGCCCACGCCGCTGGGCCACTTCCCCATCCTGGGCAAGTACAGCCCCTTCACCTTCGTGAGCCCCTGGCCGCCCGGCTCCACGTACTACTACCCGCCCGCGCCCACGACCTACGCGCTGCTCTTCGACAATCGGGGCTACTATGTCCACGACGCGCCGTGGCGGAGCAACTTCGGCCCGGGTAGCAACGCCACGACGGGGACGCCGGGGCAGAACTATACGGGGACGCACGGCTGCGTCAATGTGCCGTTCACCATGATGCAGCCGCTCTACCAGTGGGCCACCATCGGCACCGTGGTGGACGTCGTGCCCTGAGACGACGGACCCTCCCCGGCCCGACACCACCCGCGTCGCGTCGGCGGCGGTAGCGGTAGCGGTAGCGGTAGGGCGAGGCGGCGCCGATCAGCCGCGCAGGAGGTCGTGCTCCCGCAAGAATGCCCGCGTCTGCTCGAACGAGGAATCGGTCGTGGGCACGGTGTGGCTAGCTCATCGGCCGGGGAACCGCCGTGGGGGTTTGTCGATGGCCCGCAGACAACCGGCGAAGGCGCCCGCTCATGCGGTCGTACCGAGACCGAACACCGGCAGGTTGTCTCGCATATACGTTATCGCGTCGATCAAGGTCCTCGCAGACGCGGTCGTGCCGCCCACGTCCGGATGTCCACCGTTCTTCATGAGGGCGCGATAGGCGACCTCGCACTGCGCGAGGCTCGTTCCCGGCTCCACATGGAGGGCCGCGTAGTGTCGCAACATCTCGCGCGGATAGCGCCGTTTCGACGCGTCGATACGCGCGGAGGCCGGTGGCGCATCGGCCGACGTCTGCCGCCCCTCTCCCCCGTCCTCCCCCGCGCTCCTCGTGGCGCGCACGTGGGGCCGGTAGAGCGGCTTCCCCGCACGCCTCCGCTGTCGCGCGGTTTCAGCCTTCGTCGGGTCGACGGACAGATGGCCTCGGACATAAGCGACCTTCCTGCGGACGTAGGGCTCCTCGACGCCCCTGATCAGGATGTCGCGCACATCGGGACGCCCGCCCTCGAGCCACGAACTCCCGAAGATCAGCTCGGTGATCGACTCCCGATAGTACCCCGACAGCACGAGCATCTGGCCGTGGAGCGGGATGTACAGGGCACCCTGCGGACGCGGTTCGTGCCGCTGGAACAGCGCGATGGGGTGATGTTGCGCCGGCCAATGGCGGTGCAGGACGCGCGCAGCGTCCCTCGCTATCATCCCGCTCAGGCCGGCATCGACGCCGAGAAGCTCGAAGACAACGATACGCCCGCGCGGGCCGGACCATGTACGATAGTGGATCTCCCCGACATGCGCGATCCGCCCGTCACTACCCCCGGGTATGCCCGCGAGGAAAGCATCGAAGGGCAGCGAGCCTTTCCGCAACCCCTGCTCGGCCAGGCGACGCTCCACATCCTCGCCGGCCTCATCGGGGTCGACGAAAATTTGCGAAAACAGATCATCGTCCGACATGTCCGCCCCTCCAGATCTCCGACGTCCGTCCGTCGGTATCCCACAAATCGCCGATAGATTGGGCCAACCCGCGCGTATCGTGACGCCGGCAGCCACTTTACTGAAGGCCAATACTGCGTCGCATAAAAGCGAAGCTCAATCTCTAAAATAGAACGGCTGTTCGCATAGGTCAAGGTGTTATACGGTTAGGCCAGGAGGCGTGGTGTGCGAAAACTGGAGCTAACCACGTATCCACACATGGCGCTTTATTTTATGTCGAATAGGTAAACGCTTGTTGTGAGTTATTTGGCCGGTTTTCGGGCTGTTTTGGTCGTCAGCAGGGCGCCTTTGCAGCCAATGTGCGTCTGTGTGACAAGAGGCACCGCATAGCAGCGACGACCTTCCATGACGAGGTGCTGTGCCACCTCGCTAGGGCGCATCCTGACCGCAAAATGGCCTCCAGAGCCCATCTAATTCACAACAAGCGTGTAACCCTTCCGACTACCAAGAATGAGCGTCACGGGCTGTCCCCGCAATACGATGTGGTGGGGAAAATCGCATTCAGGGTCAGCACCCCCATAAATAGCGCCCCATGCCGCGCCTGACCGAGCCAACTGGCAGGCAAGCCGGTTACTTCCCCAACAATATTTCTACGCGCTGTAGGCGGCGCGCCAACGCCAGATGACGGAGGAGTTCAAGGCGCAGTTGTTGACGTGGGTCGGGTCGCGCTCCCGATCGTGAAAGCGACCCGTATATCGGGCGCGACGCGTCCCAGTGCGCGCTCGATCGCGCCGCGCAACCTCCGGTCGAGCCACTGCTGATGGAACGCGTCGGGCACAGCAACCTCGAGCAGCACGCCCGGCTCGGGGTGGTCGCGTCTCGCGGCTCGTGTCGGCTCGAACCATCGCGCGTAGTTCTCGGGGGTCATCTCGCCGCGGAGGTCGCGCAGCGCCGTCGACCAGAGCTCGTCGCCGCCGTCGACCTCGGGCGCAAGCGACGGCGCGTTGGTCGAGATCGCATCACCCACCTCTCGCGCGTGCCCGCGCGGTTGCGCGGGCCTCCTCCCCGATCGAGGCCTCCCCGCGCGGTCGCCCCCTCGTGGCGGGGTCTCGACTGGGGCGATGAGGCCCTCCAACGTCGCGAAGAAGTACGCCATGGGCCGCCGCGCGTCGCGGCCGCGGACACGGGCGAGCGCCTCGGTCAGGAGAGGCGCGAGTCCTGCGGGCGCGAGGTTCGCCGCGCGCATGTGGTTATATGCGCGGGTCGCCGAGGACCGCTGGGTGCGATCGCCCAGCGTCGCGCTCACCGGCGCCATGAGGTCGGTGACGAGGTGATAGGCGGGGTCATCGTAGCGGGGGATGGCAGGGATCTCGACCTTCACGCCGTCGGCCTTGGTCACATCTGTGCGCGGGGGGGGTAAGGGGGTCATATCACGATCACAATCTGTCTGAGTTACGGGTTGGTCTGATTTAGCGGGCGCCGGTGTCCGGTCATTGTCGCCCGGATTGTCCGCCGGTTGTCCCCGACCGCTAGCTATGTCGAGTGCGCCGAGTGCGACCCACAGCGGGCGCAGGTCGTAGGCGTTAGAAGGCACCCTCCCCCCTTCGCGTCGCTCGACGATATGCAGGAGACGTTTCGTGACCAGGCTCGTCGCGTAGCGGCGCACCGTGCGCACGTCGACCTCCAGGTCGCGGGCGATCGTTTCCTGGGAGGGATAGGGCGGCTCGTCGCCCCATTGGTAGGATACGACGACCGCGATGAACGCCAATTCGTCGCGTGTGATGCCCAGGCGGGCGTGGCGTACGAGCAAACGGGTGGGCAACGCCGTGAATCCGTCGGCGAGCGCGGGCGCGCCGAAGCGACGGGTCACGCGGGAAGCGCCCTCACGCCCGCTCGGTTGACAGTCCGTTTCGGCGACGGTATGCTGTTGTTGGGACATAGAATCCTCCTCGAGGCGCACAAAGCCTCCTGGGGGAACCGATCACCCTTCGACAAGGTGATCGACCCACTGTGGGAGTTTCGGTCTCCGGTCTGGCAACCGTGGGGGACCGAAACTGACATATTAGACTCGTACGTGGCCCGTCGGCTCTCACCGGCGGGCTTCGTGCATCCCGCACGCTCCCCATTCTTCCCTTTGGCCCTCGCCCTCCTCGAATCGCCCCGCCGCGCCCAGGTTCAGCGGCCGGGGTGGGCGGCTCTCTCGCCGTCCATATTTCGTACGGTCCGCGCCTGGTTTGACTCGCCCTATCGACGACACGAACGTCGCGTGGGGCGCCATTGGGTGGCGCGCGGCGCCGCTAGCTCGCGACCGCCGGGCCGTGGCCAGGGACGGATCGCTGCCTCAGTATTGAGCGAGTAATCCGCGGTGTCAATGCCGCCGCGGCGCGGCTCCATGGGGCGAGCGTCCCATATTCAACTCCGGGCGAGCTGTCTCGAGTGCGTATCGAACGTCCCGGATGACGGGTCGGCAAAGGAGTCGCGAACGCGGAGCGAACGTCCCATGCGCCCAGTGATGTGCCGACGCGCGAGCGCGTATCGAACGTCCCGTAGTGTCGCGCCTCACGACGTGCTGCGAGTGCGGAGCGAACGTCCCGCGTCGCCGATGACGGGCCGGGGCCGCGCGCGCCGCCCGACTGACTCTCGAGGGGTGCTGCACGGATGATCAAGGGGCGGGAACCGTCGATTTTGACCGGGTCGCCGCCGGTAACACCGGATGCCCGCGCGCTGTCTCCCTCGCGCCGGCCCATGAGCAGTCGCCACGAGTGCGGGTCGAACGTCCCGTGTCATGGGCAACGATGGCGTCCCTCGTTCCGCCGGGAGCGCGGGACGGGCGTCCCGCGCGGGCATCTTACGATAGAATGGGAGCGCGGGACGGGCGTCCCGTATGGGCATCAATTGCGCGACCGCCAGCGCGGATCGGCCGCCCCTTTTTCTCCGACCGGCGCCTCATTGCGAGTGCGGAACGAACGTCTACGATAGGGCGCTCCCGGCGGGCGAGATGTGGATAACCTGTGGGCGGTGTGTGGAGAGTGCGGTCGTTTCAGGGCTGGGAAGGCATCGGTTTTTTGCTGGGCCGGCCGCGCGTGCGTGGGGGGGCGATGGCCGCGGGTGGGGTGGTGACGGGCATCGATGGGGCGGGGAGCTGCTGCGCCATGCTAGGCAAGGTCAGACACAGTGTCGCCTGTTGCCACTTCTCGGCCCAGTTATAGCGCGGCAGGCACGCGAGGATGTCCTGGGCCTCCGGTGTGTATGTCCAGGCAGCCGCCAGGAGCGCCCCTCGCCCGTCGACCTCGTCGGCGAGCACGCCGTCATCGCGCAGGCGGTCGAGCGCTTTTTCCAGGCGGCGGCGATCCTCGCCCGGTCGTCCAGGATTGCAGTGCGCCACGAGTTGCGTGTCATCGAGCAATCGCTGGACCGTGCAGACGATCTGCCTCTTGCGCGCGTGGGCGTCGCCACAGCCGACCAGCGTCACGAACCGTGCGAGACGCTTCTCCCACAACTCGTTGTGACGGTCGTACCGAACGGCCTTGTGCAACAGGGCGGCCAGGTGGGGGTGGACTTCACTGCCGGTATCGATCCACTCGCCGAGGCGATAGCGCCATGAGAGGATCTGCCGTTCTCCGGTCTCCAGGCGCTTCTGCACGGCCCGGCCGATCACGAGCATGAGCTTCGTCTCGTACGCGTCGGCGTTCGCGCCGTTGCGCCGCTCCTGCAACGTCACGAAGAGCCGGTCGAGGTGTTCCATACTGGCGGCGACATCGGCGCGGTCCTCGGCCCGGTGGCCGTGCCGCACATACCCGCCGCCCTTGTTGCGCCGCATCTTCGGCACCAGGTTGCGATAGTCCAACACCGAGTCGGCATTGAGCCAGACCGTGCCGTCCGGCTGGTGGCGCTGGTGATCGATGGCATGGGCCAGCGCGATCAGGAGCACGTCGCCGTCGTTGTCGTCGAGCGAGCGCGCCACCGACCACAAGCTCGATTGCAGGGCAGCCTCATCGTCGGCGGTGAGCGCGCCGCGCACCGTCGTCATCACCGTGTTGCTGGCCCCGCTCCACCAGTAGTCGGGCGCGCCGTCCGTCCCGAGTTCCCAGCCGCGCCCACCGCTCTGGATCGCGGCGAGGACGCCGCGCACGGCCTCGAAGCCATAGGGCCGCTGGCGCGCGCGCGCGGTCGCCAACTCGTCGGTAGCCGCGGGTGGAGCCTGGGGCGCGGTCACGAACGCGTCGATGACGTGCGGCGGCGGCATCGTGCGCGGCCGCCAGAGCCATTGGTCGCCGACACCGTAGGCGATGAGGTTATGCGTTTCCCACCACCAGCGCACGCCGGCGTGATCGTCGTCCGCATTGCGGCACGCCTCGGCCCAGGCGTCGACCTGATCGGGGGCCGGCTCGACCGGTATGGCGTAGCGCCGCAACCACTGCTCGGCGCGCTCGAGGCTCGCGTAGAGGGCGAGCGTCTCAGGGGAGAGGCGCTCGAGCTCGCGCGACGAGAGGCCAATCTGCTGGAGATACGCATCGGACGGATGCTTCCGTGACTCCCGCTTCGCCGCCACCTATCCACCTTCCCATGTCGCACGCGCTTTCTTGTATGATACAGGACAGATAGAGGCATGCACCAAGCATCGTCCACAACACGGGCGTGACACGAAATGGTAGAACGAATGAGACGAGACCTGCAACATCGTTGCGCACGACCATTTCATGTCCGGCCATGAGATGGTTACCGTCGCTGGCCGCGCCGCAGCTTTGATGCCGCTCCTGAGGTCGCGGCGCCGTATCCTCGCGGTGACGTGGGCGTACTCGAGCGCGAAATAGCTCGACTATCTCGCTGTTAGCATTGGTGCGGTCATCGCGCGCGTGGGCGTGTTACCATTTAGGTGGCTAGGGGCGTAAACCCTAGAGTTTAGCCGGGGATATAAGCCCGTCACCGGCTGAAGCGGCTGTTAGACGCGCTGCGGCCATTGGTTTTTGATGATGTCGGGCATGTCATGAGTCAGCGGGAAGCCCAGCCCTCTTTAGGGCGGGATAGCTCACGGAGAACGTATGGGAAGGAGGTGCCGCGGTGAACGATGACACGACGCAGACCAAGCCAGGCTCCCCGGGCGACCACAGATCCCCGTTCGAGGCCATTAAGCAGTTCGATGACAACCGAAACGAGTGGTGGTCGGCCCGCGCCCTCTCCAAGCTGCTGGAGTATTCGCAATGGCAGACCTTCAAGGCGGCTATCGAGCGTGCCATGGTAGCGTGCGCCAATGGTAACGTGGCGAAGGTCGACGACCATTTCATCGCTATCCATGAGATGGTCCCCATCGGATCGGGCGCCAAGCGCAGCCTCCCCTCCTACCGGCTCTCGCGGTACGCCTGCTACCTCATTTTCGAGAACGGCGATTCCTCCAAGCCGATGGTCGCGCTCGCCCAGTCCTATTTTGCTTTGCAGACGCGCCGCCAGGAATTAGCGGACCTGGCGCTGCTCCCGGAGAGCCGCCAGCGCCTCTATCTCCGACAGCAGGTCAGGGTAGACAACAAAGACCTGTCGGCGGCGGCGCAGGACGCGGGCGTCCAGACGCCGGCCGAGCACGCCGTCTTCCAAGATCACGGGTACAGGGGGCTCTATAATGGTCTATCGCGGCGGGGTATCCACAAGCGCAAGGGGCTGACGGGCGGTCAGGACATTCTCGACAACATGCAGAGCACCGAGCTTGCGGCCAATTGGTTCAGGATCACGCAGACGACGGATAAGCTGCGCCGCGAGGGCGTCGAGGGCAAGGACAACGCCAATCGGGCACACCGCGAGGTGGGCCAGGTCGTGCGTGAGAGCATCGCCCAGTTAGGCGGCGCTATGCCGGAGGATCTGCCCACGCCCGAGAAGAGCATCCAGCAATTGGAGCGGGAGCAAGCGCAGCGTGATATGTTGCAGATACAACCCGCGCTCTTCCAGGAGATCGTCCCCGAGGAGTAGGCGCCCTTGCCGCGACGACCATCCGCGGAGCGTGTCCACCAGCCGCCCGACCTAGCCTGGATTATTCACGAAAACATTCATCGAATTGGATTGGCTACTGATGGCGAGCCCCGAGGGCTACTACAGCCCGTTTTAGGTGCCTAAATCGGCTCTCCAGCCCATTCAGGCGGCCTACGTCAGCCGACGTGCAGCCAGATACGGCCGATCTGATTCGACAGAAATGCTCATGAATAATCCAGGCTAGTCGTTGTCGTCGGGATCGTGCTCAACAGGCGGCCGACGACCCCCAGCGCATCGCGCTCCTCGACGGCCCGAAGTGACTTGACATGATCAGCTACACGTCCAATAGATAACAACTTCAAAGCCTTACGCGCGTGTTCATGTTGGCCTTTGACACGGCGCAAGCAGAACGGCGGTTTCAACTGACACCGAAGGTTAATAATAGGGTTGCTCCCTGCATTGTGCCGCGCGATCTTTGGCAAGTGGGGACGCCGCACCGTGCGCGCCGACCGAAGGAGGGTAGGACGCGTGAACACCGCGCTTGTCGCGGCTGTCGCCGTCACGGGTAGCGTCGCTGGGACCCTCGCCGACGCCGTCGCGGCGTCCTTCGCGCGCGACGCCACCCTGCTGCCGCGCGACCTCTGGCCCACGCGCACGGGCGACCGCGCCCTGGGGCTCGCGGCGAGCGTCGCGACGGCGTGCGTCTTCGGCGCGCTGGCCGCGCGGTACGCGACGGAGTCGTCGCGACTGGCCGTGAGTCTGGGCGAGACTACAGCCCTCATCGCCATCCTGTCCTGGCTCCCGTCACCATCCGGGCATCGATCGTGCGAGTCTTGAAGCGCGCAATGATCGAGGGATGATTGGGCGGCACGCGCGTCCTGATCCGTCGGGATACGCACTGGATATAGGGAGGGCGTGACCTGGTAACGCGAGTTCTTGGGGCAGTCAAACGGCGTGGGGCCGCTGTCCTCCGGGATGCCCATCGCTGGCTCCTCGCGCAGACCAAGCCCGCCACGGGGACGCTTGTAGGCGGAGCGATTGTCGGCGCGGCT
>JAABUX010009704.1_pt1 | contig 10861 bp, 18 predicted proteins | sample 5561851 | NCBI WGS metagenome assembly JAABUX01 (sample SAMN10711883, study PRJNA513361) | rock metagenome | isolation source: Antarctica rocks | place: Antarctica: Victoria Land, Richard Nunatak red sandstone | collected 2016-01-03 | reverse complement strand
AGGCTGCACGCCTGTGCGCTCCATCCACAGCCACAGCGACATCCACTGACAGGCCGGTCCACAGAGCGTGTGCCTCCCGCTGGCTGCTCCCGCCCCAGCCGCACGGGCGCTGCTGCTCCGCCCGCCGCCGCGCAGCCGGCGCTCCTCCCCACCCTCCGCCACGACAGGACGGGCCTGCCACGGCCACAGACGCTGGGCAATTGATCCGCACAGGCACAAACGCTTGCAGGACTGGCAAGGGCGGGCGGCAGCCGGCCAGGCAGCTGCCGCGGCGCGTGCGCGCATGCAGACAGCCGACGTTGTGCGCGGCGCGCGCCGCCGCGCCCGCCGGGGATCCCGCCGTGCTTGGGGTGTCCAGGCCTTGATGTGCATCCTCTCCTTGTCCGCCACTCTCCTCCCGCCCGCTAAGGTCCTGCCGCAGGCTCCAAGCAGAAAACAGCCGCCGCGCACTGCCCAAACCCTCAGCGGCGCTGCTGCAGGCCGCGCCGCCGCCGCGCACTCGCGCCCGCCGCGCGCAGCAGTAGGGCGCATCGGCCGCCGCGCCGCGCCCAGAGTGCGCGCCAGACGCGCGCCCGCCGCGCCCCGCCCTCCACTTTAAACCTCGTCCGCGGGCTTGTCCGCCTCTGCAGGCTTGTCGTCATCCGCCGCGGGCTCGGCCCCGCCCGCGGGCTTGTCCTCCTCAGCGTCGGCATCGGCGACGTCGGCGCCGGCATCGGCGCCGTTCGTCGCAGGCGCATCCGCCTCGGCCGCCGCCGGCGCATCCTCCATCTCCTTGTCGGCCGGCGCGTCGTCTGGCACGCCCTTGTTGTCGGCCTTGTCCTCATCGTCCGCATGCTTGTCGGCCTTGCCCTTGTCAGCCGGGCTGCCCGAGCGCGAGCGCGACTCCGACCTGCGTGCGTCCATGCCAGCATCGCCCGCACATCCTCCGCGGCCTTGCTGCTACCGGCACAGCCCGTCTATCTTCCTCGCCAACCTAATGTCTGCAGGAACCCTAGCATTGCAGCAGACAACACCGGCGTACCAGCTCCCTTCACAGCGCAGCCTTTTCAGGCGCGACAAGCTCAACGTTGGCTGAGCTTGGGAAGATGCTAGTACATCTACCAATGCACAGCGTTTGCACTGCTGCTGGTAAGCATGGCACTCACAGAAGCCGGACCCAGGGCCCCAGCCTGCGGCCTTGGGAGGCAGCAGGGGCCCGCCCCTGCTGCACAAGCGCAGCATGCTGGCGTGGGACCGCTCCGCATCTCGCAGCAGCAAACCGCAGCGGAACGGCATCGCATCTCGCAGCATAACGCAGCCGAACGGTGACTACGACCAAAACGAGCACACGCGGGAGCGGCTCGCGGCCATGCCAGCGCGCACAGGAGCGCGGCCGGGGGGCGCGCGCACCGGCTGCGCGAGCGCGAGGCGGAGCGCGAGGCGGAGCGCGAGCGGCTGCTGCTGCGGCTGCGCGAGCGGCTGCGGCTGTCGCTGGACGCCGAGCGCCCCCTGCCCGCGCGCGCGCAGTCAGCCACCGCTTGGGCTTGCGAGCTTCGCCCCGCTCGCAGCTGGCTGAAAACCACTCAAACAAGCGCCCCTGGAACGCCAAGAGTGCCCGGCACTCATACGCGCTCGGCCACCTGCGCCCTGCGCCTCACGCGGGTGCACATGCATGTCTCAGCCAGGCCGCGGAGGCGCACCGCGAGCGCGAGCGCTCGCGCGAGCGGTCGCGCGCTTTGATCCGCGACGAGTCCGAGTCGTCGTACACGCGGATGTACGCGCGCTCAAAGGGGTTGCGGAACTCTGTATCGTCCAGCTTGCGCACCTGCCGCATGCGCACACCCTCTTTCAACAAGAGTCAGATTGAATATGACCTTGATGGCCGCACGGCCAGCTTGCGCTTCTGGGCGACACACAGCTCCTCTCACGTCTCGACTTCCTCACGCATCGGCCTTCAACAGCTCCCGCACGTTCTTGCCTCAATCCGCTAACTCTTCACACCGTGCACGTACATTCCATGGCGCGCAGGCGCGGACACGCCAGGGCACCGCCCACGCTGGCAAGCCTTTGTGAGACGTACTTCATAGACTATGCCTCAGCGTGACACACGGCAGGCGCCGGGGGCCCCCGGGGAATGTGCCGGGAGTCTGGGCGCGCGCCGCGCGGTCCAGGTCGTCGGCCGTGTCAAACTCGACGACGCCCATCACGCCGCCGCGGTCGCGGTACACGTTGACGTAGTTGGGCTGGCACACCTTGCGGAAGTGGTCCTGCGCGGCGCGCAGCCGGAGCCCCTCGCATGCGCGCGCCTCCTACCCTAACCCTACCCGCACGCGCACTGGGCGGTTTGCAGGGTTGGTAGAATGTGAGGCGCCAGCATGGCCCGGGCTCGCCAAGCACGCAGCCACGTGCTGACCACGCACACACAGCTTTTTGTAAAGAGCCAGGGTCATGTCGGCAAGCAGCTCAGACAGGCGCGCGCCCGCAGGCCCTGCCAGGGCGCGTCCACGGCCGGCTCCATGGCCGGCGCGACGCACGTGCCCCGCCTGGAGCGTGCGCGGCAGGCGAAGGGAGAAGTGCGCAGCAGGCGGGCTGCGTCATGGGTGGGGTTAAGGCCGGGCGCGCGCCTTGAGGTCCTGCCACGACGCGGACATGGGCAGGCCCTTGACCAGCACGCGGTACGCGCTGCCCTTGGTGCGGAAGTTGGGCGGCGCGATGGGCGGCGGCGGGCGCCCGCCAAAGCCGCCGCCGCCAAAGCCGCCGCCGCCGCCGCCGCCGCCGCCGCCGCCATAGCCGCCGCCGCCGCCGCCGCGGTCGTACCCGCCGCCGCCGCCGCCGCCGCCGCCGCCGCCCATGCCGCCGCCCATCCCGCCGCCCGTGCTGCCGCGGGAGATTTCTACCCGCACGCGGCTGCCGCCAAAGTCGTACCCATCCCTCCCACGCACGGCCTCCTCCGCGTCCCTGCCCCGCGCTCCTTGCTTTGAGCAGACTGGTGACTGCACGCTGGGCGCGGTGTGTTGTCCGTGCGACAATGGCCAGTAAGATGCTGCCCAGACACCCCAACTCCCGGCTCCGCCTCGGGCGGATGCAGAGCGGTCAGCACACGCACGCTGAGACGATGCAGAGGGTCTGTAAAGTGGTCTGAAGTGTGCCAGGGCGCTCAGGCTGAGCAGGCAGACCAAACGCGTGCCAAGCAGGTAATCGCACATTCTGAGCAGAGTTATGCGCACTCACAGTCTAAGCAGGAGCTGCACAAATCAGCCTAACCTCTCTGATAAGCTCAAGCTGAGCAGATTCATGAAAGTGCAGGCCGGACAGAGGCAGGCGCGCAGGGCGCAGCCAGCACAGCGGGCGTGCCCGCAGTGGCCACCCCTGGGGCCCCCCCGCTTCAGCTCCACATGCAAGGTGCAGCCACTGAAGTCATAGCCACTGCGGGCCTTGGCTGCCTCCTCAGCATCCCTGGAACCGCGCTGGCGATGGGGAGCCGGGGCGCTGCTCATACCTCCCAGCAACCCCCGCCGAACACACTACCTGGCCGGCCTCCTTGGCAGACAGCACTCGCAGCGCACGGCCGGGGAAAGGCTGTGTGCGTGCGCAGCGCCGACAGGCGCATGGAAGGCCCTCCGACTGCCGGCCAGGATGCTGCCCGACACACCTGGGGTTCTCAAACTCGACGAACGCAAACGCTGGCGGCCGCGGCGGTATCTTCAGGTCGATGTTGCGGATGCGCCCGTACTGCGCGCCCAGCCGCCGCCATGTCAGGCAGGCTTCCTCGCTTTTGCCTGCTGATAGCTTGCATGGAGCGCGGCAGCAGGCTGCTTGCAAGCACGGCTGGCCTCACTGCACCAGGCATGCTCCCCAGGGATCAGCGGGCACCTTGTAGAATAGGTCCTCGATTTCCCGTTCCCGCACGTCGCCAGGCAGGTTTCCTGCGAGCCAAACAGTCAGGTTGGTGCAGGATGCTTGAAGCGCTTCACAGGCACGGCTGCAAGCTGAGCACGCCACAGGGCGCACCAACGAAGCATATGCAGCCGCGAGACATTCTGCACCTTGTTACAAGCAACTGCGCGCTGGCTTTTGCTCCATCGACGCCCGGAATGGTCCAACGGCAGCCAACGCCTACCCGCTTGCCACTCACCCCTGGCTGGCTCCACCCCTGTGGCTGTTGGTGCTTGGGCCTCAGTAAAAGGACAGGACTGTATCTGCTTGATCAGAGCCACTTCCCTGAGCACTCTGTGTGTCGAGTTTCGTGGTCTCGCGGTGCTAATACGTGCACACAGTGACACTGACTTCCGTGCAAAGTTCATACCTGTCCAACGCATCCCTCCCTGCAACGCTTGGTCCAGACCTGGCAGCTAATTCTGTTTGGCCACAGCAGAGAAGCGCTTCACGCTGTTTCACCCAGCGAGCTTGGTGTCATCAATGCTCAACCTGCTAGTTGGCTTTGCGGCTGTGTCGCTCGATGTGTTCATCCAGGCGCGTCAGACACTCTCCGTGTCTCCTAGGTCCTCACAGCACACGCATATTTGTGGCGGATCACTGAAGTATGCATGCAAAAAGTTTTGCACGCGCAGAAATTCTACCTGCGCAACGTGCCCAGCGTGGACAAGGTCGGTGGACCGGCCGATGGCCTGACCTGCATAGTCACAGGCCCCACCAGGTCCCTGCCCCGCTGCTCTTGCCTGCCGCCTGCCTCCGCCAGCCACTGCTATGGCCCGCAGCGCCTGACAGCAGCGCGGCCCGGGCTGCAGCGGCATCGGGCGGGAGACTGCCGCCGCCTTGGTGCGGCGGAGGGCGCACGGTGAGCGCCTGCTGCTGCACCTGGCGTGGCCGCCTGCAAGACTGCCTGGCTTTGCGGCGCTGAGGCAGCAGTGCTTGCTCAGCCTGTTTCCATGTGTACCATACACAGTGTGGACGCGCGCGCAGTCGTGCTGGCGTGTCGCAGCCGAGAGCGCGGCGCCAAGCTGCTGACGGAGCTGCAGGCAGAGGCCGCGCGGGTGGGCCACACAGATGCCAAGATCGAGGCGCGCGTCCTGTCACACGGCGATTTGGCACTTACACAGGCCATTCCGGATGCATTTGCTACTCGAGCTAATTTGGTGATCTGTGTCCAGTCTCTGCCATGTGAAGGTCTAGGTTGTCGGGCCTGCCGTTCGGGACATGCACCAGGCAACTGTGCAAACCAGAGCGGCCAGTCACCAGCATCGTGCAGGTCTTCACGCATGTGCGTCGCAGGTCATGAACCTCGACCTGGCGTCACTGCGCTCAGTGCGCGCATTTGCAGACAGCTGGCGGCGTCGCAAGGCGCCGCTGCATGTCCTCGTCAACAACGCCGGCATCTTCAGCATGGGCGGTGCGTCCAGGGGCGCCGTGACTCCCCGGCATGCCGCCCTGCACCAGGCGCAGGCGGGGACTGCTGCTCGTCAGCACATTGAGTCGTGCCCCATAAGCGCTTGTGTCACGGGCATGCATGCGGGCCACCAACCTGAGCGTTTACCAGGCTGCTGAAAGTGCTCGGCCTTGACATGCGTGTGCTGGTGACCAAGCCGCATGCCGGGCCCGGCGCGGTGCGGCGCCCTGACAGCCGTGCCGTTCGCGCCCCAGCTGGCCGGACGGTGACCGAGGACGGCTTTGAGGCGCACCTGGGCACCAACCACCTGGGCCCTTTCCTGCTCTCCCTGCTGCTGCTGCCCAGCATGCTGCAGACGGCGCGGCAGGTGCGAGGCCCTGGCCGGGCCCTCACGGGCCGGGCCCTGACCAGCAAGCCAGCACTGGACAGGGAGCGCCGCAGCGCAGTTGACATGTAGGCGCCAGTGCATTCAACAGAGCGCACGGCGTGTCACGCGCGGCGCCCATGGCTCCGCCTCACCTGCCCTGCATGCACAGCTTCTCAGTGCTCGGATGTGGTTGCAAGCGCGGCTGACGGTGTCCGCAGCAATGCCCATAACCATGTGTCTGCAGTGCATCAGCTGATGGCAGCTGCAGCAGCACTTTATTCCTGCATGTCTGACGGTTTTCGTTATGCCCCGGGCCTGAAGACCACGGCGCTCTGCATGCTGCCCGCCAGCTGCCGCACGCCCCGCCGCCGGCTCGCCATGCGCCCGATCGGCATCAGCCCGTTCCGTCGGGCGGCAGAGCAAGGGCCGGCAGCCGGTGCGGATCGTGAGCGTGGCGTCCAAGATGCATGAGCTGGCGGCGGGCGTGGACGTGGACGACCCGCACTTTGAGGCCAAGGGCGCCTTCTCCTCGCTGGCCGCCTACAACCGCAGCAAGCTCTGCCAGGCGCGCCGCCCGTCGGCCCCGCGGACCTCCACCAGCCGCGCCGGCATGCTCCCAGCCGGCGGGCATCAGCGCGGACGGCAGGCATGCGGTGCAGCGAGGAGACCTCTGAAGCATAAAGAGAGTGGTCACCCAGCGCGGCACGTGCGGTGCAGGTGCTGTTCACGGCGGAGCTGCGGCGGCGGCTGCCGCCGGGCTGCGGCGTGGTCGCGGCCGCGGTGCACCCGGGCGAGGTCATGACGGACGTGGTCCGCACGCTGCCGGCGCCCATGCAGGCTGTGTACCGCGCAGCCATGCGCCCGTTCTGCCTATCGCCTGCGCAAGGCGCGCCGCCCGCCCGCCGCATGTGTGCGCCGCGGGAGCGCTCGCCCGGCCCCGGCCTGCTGCAGCAGCGCGCGCCATCGCGTGGGCAGTGCGTAGCTGCTCTGCGCCGCAGGCGTGACGCTGCGAGAGGCTGGCGCTGCCGCGCTGGCAGCAAGCCTGCATCTGGGAAGAGCCCAGCGCCAGTATGTCTGCCAGTGCAGTGCGCGGCGAGGAAGGCAGGGGCAGGGACGCTCGAAGCGCTCTGCACGGAGCGCCCGCCGCGTTCGGCCCCCCCGCCCCCGCGCCCTCACCTGGGCGCGCCGCGCAGGCGCGCGCTCCTCGGTGTTCTGCGCGACCAGCCGCGAGCCGATCCTGTGCGAGCACCAGGCGTACGAGGCCGACAACTGCTACTTCGGCTCCGACTGCCGCTGCGCCGCGCCCAGCGCCGCCGCGGGCGACGCCTCGCTCGCCGCCTGGCTCTGGCGCTGGTCGGCGGATGCGGTCGCGCTGCCAGCGCAGTGCGACCTGCCGCCCGCGGCGCATGCGTGACTCGCCCCCACGCTGGCTGACGGCTGCGATCGCGCTGCCGCAGCAACAGGCCTTGCCCGCAATAGGCGTCCAATGCCTGCTCACGGTGGTGGGGCTTTTTGTGCAACAGTGGCGCTGCTTGGCGGCCGTTTACGGAATGCATGCTAACTGGCGGCCTACCTGAGCGGGACTGTTCTGGTGCTTGTTGGCGCCAAGGCAGCTCCGTGGGATTAGAATGATAATGCAATATGGAATGCGATACGAATACGATTCAGTGCGAGAGATTTTGGCGTTCCAATCTGCTGCAGGCACAATGCTACATGCATAGCGCCCACTTCACCAATTGACAACTGACAAGGACGACTGTTGCCAAAAAAAAAGCAAACAATGCTTGTTGTTGATCACGGCACATCGGGTCCTCCTACAATCAGAAATGTGACAGCCACGGCAATGCTAGAACGACGCTTATACAACTCTGCAGCACCCATTTGGTGGCGCAGCTATGGCCAGGCCAAGCAAGATTAGATGTTGTTCAAACGCATATGCAGGTCACCGAGGCCGCAGTGCAACAACACTGCATGTGCAGCAGGAAAGACACTGCATGTGCAGCAGCAAACCACAGCGTGTGCATATGCAGCAGCAAAAGCACAGCATGTTGTAGAAGGACAAAAGCACTGCAAATGCAACAGCCAAAGCACTGCAGCACCTCGGGTTCCCACGTGATTCCTCAACGCAGTACTGATGAGGCCGAACTCAATTTGACTTCGGTGATCGGACGGGAACCGGTATGTTGTGAGTCGTATGACCGCAGCATGCCAAGTGAGCTTCAATACTACATATATCATATACGGCTCCATGTTAGAAATGCATTGTGCCCTGCTCACATCTGTCTGATGTGCTGCCTCACCATGTGTCTCTTGCCACAGGCCGCGTCATCACGCTGCAGCGAGGCAGGTGCTGCCGCTCGCGAGAGGCAGCGTCTGCATGCTAACGCTGCTGCGGCGCATGGGCGCGCCTGCGCAGCTTTGCAGGACAGGTGCATCATGTAGCCGTGCACATGAATAGTCCACCCTCACAACATGCTTCAGGCATCTTTAAGTGGCAGAAGCGTCGCGCACTCCATGTTACCCTGCCTAGCGGCACAAAGCATGCAGTGTGTCTGCTGTGCTCTTTACACAGACAGTATGGCGCATATCCAACAGGTCAACCGTTTCCATGTTCATGCAGGTGCATGCAGGTGCTCAGCAGCTCTGGGGACCACTCAAACAAATGCCCACCAGGCCATATCTTTCACATCTCAATAAGAAATACTTTGGCTCAGCCACAAAGGACGACTTGTCTCAATTTTTGGTATTGAGCCAGGGCAGCCAATGGTGATGCTGCACACCGCTGACAGAACATGCGCAGCATTATACACCTCCCTCACACACTCGCTCTCTCTCTCTCTCTCTCTCTCGCTTCTTCTCTCCCACTTTTCTTTCCTACCATGCATGGCAACGACCACAGCGCAGACACATTGCCATCATAAGAATGATGTGATCAATACACAGAGATGTCGCCCAAGCTGCAGAGCACGCTTGCAAGACTTGACCCATGAATTGGCTCACACATGACCGTCACAACATGACTCCCAACCGTCTCCTGCCGCAGCTCAGGCGCGCCGGCGCGGCAGGATGTCCAGAGCCACCTGCTTGAGCGTCGGCATGTCATCCTGCGTGTGAATCACTCTGAAGCTGCTCGGATCCAGCGGCGTGCCGCGCAGCACCTGCCACGGCCCCGGGTAGGCGCGGAACAGCGTGCCTGCGTACCGGGCCAAGCATTTAATCCACACGCGCTGTGGCCGTAGCTAGTCTGCCTTTCCTGTTCCTGACCACCAAGCAGGCGCTCTGCTTTGCACACAGTCACGGTGACGCGATAGAACGCAAACGGCATGGTAGGTTGGGTAGACCAGGCTCCAGGTCCCAAAAACGCAGGCTGAGCAGCATTGCTGGACGTCCTGATTGCGCGCAGGCGCAACAGGTGCGCACCGCCTCCGCTGCCCTTGAAGTTGTGGATGTAATACACGGTGGTCATCTGCGGCAGGAGGTTCGTGGCTAGCCGGCCGATCTTGGGGTAGAAGAGGGCAGGGTAGTACCCCGATCTGATGCGGTCCACCTCGCCTGCAGCGCCCCACGGCCTGCCCTTGCATGCACCGCCCCGCATGTGAACGCCTCTGGGGCTGTGGCAGGCAATGTGCAATGACTACATGACATGGCGCGGCGCCATGCTGCGATTATTTTGCACAGCATTCTTCAGCACACAATTTGCAGCACTGCACATGGTGAGCGTGTTGTCACGCCGGACGGCATGCCGGCACCCACCGTTGAAGACGATAACAGGTCGGCCGCTGTCGCACGCTGCGCCCGCCCACAGCTCCTCCACGGCGAGCATCTCTGGGGACCACAGGCCCATATATGAGCCAAGGCAGGCATGCCCTGCACGTTCACGCAGTGCCAGCATGGAAGAGTACATCTATCCACCCGGAAAAGACTGGGACTTGGGATCCCGCCGTCGCAGATTCTGCGCATGCACGTGTCTGGCACTGCTACAGAACTTCATGAACGTCACACAGACATCCTGTATGGAAGTACACGCACCGTTCACGTTGAAGTGCGGGTAGGCGCAGACGAAGCGTTCATCTGACGGCTGCGCCCGCTCCGCCACCGACACCTGCGCGCCCAGCTCGACTGGATACCCTCCAGCCTGACTCTGGAGCGTGCATGGCTGTTATGCGCGTGCGTTCAACGCCACGAGCCGCACGCGGATGCAGGCCAGAGCGCTTGGACATGACCCCTGCTGGGGCATGCGGTCAACAGCGTCCGCTCAGGCGTGCTCAGACAAGCGCCTGACGCACACGACCAGTTGGGGGGGGCTGCACGTCCGTGGGACGAGGGCAACGCGGCTCCGCTGCGCACCTTTCCAAAGTCAAAGCCCATGTCGCTGAAGGCGTTGGGCCGGGTGAGAAAGTCCAGCCGAAAGGCGGTCTGCGCGAATACGGGCTCCAGCTGCCGGCTGCCCGCGGCGGGGTCCATGCCCTTGCCCTGGCGGGCCACCTGCATCTCCTGTGCAGGGCCATGCCTTTGTCAGCACGTCTGCATGTCAGCACGTCAGCGCATCTGCGCCACTCGCAACATGCAAGGCATGGCAGTCAGGCTGCCTTTTGCCCGCCGGCTGCACACAGAGGCCTCAGGCAGCCGAGGCAGCCCTTGTGGCCTGCAACCGGCAGTTGGTGGAGAACACAGAGCTGGCTGCTCCACCGCCAGGACGCTGCGTGCGCGCGCGCCACAGGCGCGCCTTCTCGTCTGGGAAGAAGACGCGCGTGGCCGCCGCGCGGTCCTGGAAAATGCGCAAGTACTGCCGCAGGAAGCCCAGCGAGAAGTTCATCTCGTTGGCGCCCTCGCCATCGCCTGCACCGCCGACACCTCAGGCTGTGCCAGCCGCCGTGCACGCCCGCCCTGGGTGCACACTGCGTCGAGGCGGCAGGGGACGCTGAAGCGCGCGGTGCGTGCCTGACACGCTGGCGAGGGAAGAGGTAGGGAACTCGACCTCGAGCTGCGCGCCCCGGCGGCCGCCCCTTTCAGGACCCGCCAGCGGCACGGCGGCCCCCACGCACAGGCTGCCGTGATGACCAACGCACCAGCCTGTGCCCCGCCTCGAGCGCGGCGCGCGTGCTGTCCTGGGCCTGCCTCACGGCCTCCGTGTAGTCGCGCGGGAAGCTCTGCGGGCACGCAGCCTC
>JAABUX010009703.1_pt1 | contig 10861 bp, 7 predicted proteins | sample 5561851 | NCBI WGS metagenome assembly JAABUX01 (sample SAMN10711883, study PRJNA513361) | rock metagenome | isolation source: Antarctica rocks | place: Antarctica: Victoria Land, Richard Nunatak red sandstone | collected 2016-01-03 | reverse complement strand
AGCCCCAGCCCGTCGCCCAGCCCGAGCCCGTCGCCCAGCCCGAGCCCGTCGCCCAGCCCGAGCCCGAGCCCCAGCCCGTCGCCCTCGCCGAGCCCCAGCCCGTCGCCCAGCCCCAGCCCGTCGCCCAGCCCCAGCCCCAGCCCGTCGCCCGGCCCGTCGCCGTCGCCCGACCCGTCTCCCTCGCCATCGCCGGCCCCGCCGGGCGTCGATGTCACGATGCTCTATCTATACTCGGGCCAGCTACCGACGATCTCGGCCAATTTCATTCCTAACAACAATGGCGACCAAGGAAGCAAGAAGAATTACCTTCTCCTAGGCGCCAACTCAGCCAACAAGGCCGCCGTCGTTGCCATGATTGGTCTCAACGGCCAGACGACCCCAGCCATGGTTCAGACACTGTCCGTGGGTCATTACTACGTCGACAGCAACGGCAACAATCAGTATGTTGTTGACGACAACTCGCAGGCGAATTTTCAGGCGTCGGTCGACGGCGCCTATTGCACGATCCAGTGGGTCATGGCCGACACTCAGAACAACTGCGAAGTCACCAAATATCCCATGCTGTTCGACGATAAGAATAAAAACGGTGTCGTCGACCCCAACGAGACGGTCATCCCGTTTGCCAATTTCCCATTCCATACGGTCTGGCAGGCAGATTACGACTCCGCCGTTTCCTCGCTCTCCAGAGATATCAGTGGGGCGTATTATGTCGCCGGCTACTACCTGACCTACAGCCTGTTCACCACATTCCTGAGCGGTGGCCAGGTGCCGGCGTCCGACATCACCGCGGGTACCTACCTCAGCCCGCCCGGGGTGGACACCATCTTGCCCAATGCCTTCCGACTGTCGCACAATGTCGGAATTGTCTGGACGGTACCGACGATGAATTACTACCAGAACTTCCCCTCGGGCAAGATTAACCGCTGGATCATCCCGGCGACCGGTGACACGAACTTCTATTCCTGGAAAGCGTTGCGCCACCCGGATTTTGTCAAGATGGTCTCTAAGGAGATCGCCGGCCACCAGAAGGACCCATCCGTCGTCGCGGCGCTCGCCGACAAGACCAAGACTCACACATTCACCTGGGCACTCCCCATTGCTGTGACGTTCGCGAGCGGTGACATGTACTATGCCGTGAATAACGGGACCTTGGTCAACATGACGGCCACCGTTACGGTCGCCAACGACGGCAATACCATCCAAAACGTCGTTCTGGGGGGCTACATGGAGGACCTCTACGACTTCGACTTCGACCAGGGCGGCCGGATTCACACGGCCACGATCATCCAAGCCGGGTATCCGACGCTCGGCAGCAAGGCCGGAGCCGTATTCATGATGCAGATGAACTTTGGTAAGCTGGACATGGCGACGCCCAACGGGCCCGACGGTAATGGGGCCGGTCCGTTCAACGGCGCGACGCTCAACAAGCTGCCCAACTACCCTTGAGTCGGGCGGGGCCACGGCGAATCTTCGGGGGGAGGCGCGGCGATGGACGATCGACCGATGGGCGACTTGCGAGCGCGACGACTCGTCCGCCTCCCCGCGTTCCTGGTGGCCGCGGCGGCGGTAGGCTTGACCCTCATCGTCGGGGCGTTGTTCCTCGTCCGGTTCTACCTCCGGTGGACTGAAGGGGAACGTGACGCCGACATCCCGCCGGGACGCGCGTCGGCCGAGCTGGCCCGTCGCCTCGGGCGCGATGTCGGCGTCACGATCGACCCCGCCGACATCGTCGTCCTGACGGCGCACGAGACCCGCGGCGGCCGGGACGGCGGCGACGAGTGGTTCCGCGTCCGGCTCAAGCCCGAGGCCGCGGCGCGGTTCGAGGCGCACTTCCTCGCCACCATCCGCGCCCGGGCCAGGCCGGGCCACCTCATCCCCTTCGCCGAGCGCGTCGCTGACTGGCACGCCCTCCGCGGGCTCGGGCCCGGCCCGGACCTTCCGCCGGGGGCACGGGCCTGGTGGCTCGATGAGCGGCGAAGTACCTGCGTCGTGTTCTTTGACGATCAGTTCTATTTCTATCTCGACGACTTCTGAGTTGTCGAGGAGGTCGGCGTCGTCGTCGCCGGCCAACTGGAGGAAATCCCCGGACCCGATACCTCACAGGGTTGGCTCATCACTCTCGGCAGCGTCACGACGCAACGCTTGACCCTAATTCCGGGATCGTTTGCATGCAAATATATTATATAAATTTATTAAGTGTATATTTTATAATGATGTTTTCATGTTCCGTCATGCTTGCGAACGATCGGTTTGGGCAGGTCGTATTCCAGGGATGAACCGCAATGAGCACTTCGTCCTCCTCATCCTTTTTTTGTCGCCGCTCGAATCGTCATGGAATCCACCGGCGTCGACCGAAACATCCCCCGAGCGTGCCGTCCCCTGCTCGCCGACCGCCTCGGACGCTTCTATAACATCAAACTCGACCCCGACGCCCGAACCGTCGCCGCACATGAGGAACGCGGTGGCATGCAGGGCGACGGCAGCGAGTGGTTCGTGGCCCAGCTCGCCCCGAGGTGAGGACCCACCTTCGAGGCCGAGTTTCTCGCCAGCGTTCGCGCCATCTCGGGGACTACCCCGGTGCCGTTCGACGCCACGACGCTCACCGGTGAGAGTATCCGGCACTTCGGGCGCGGGTCGAGGTTGCCGGCGGCGGCTCATGGCTGGCGCCTCAGCGACCGCACAGGGGATCATGTCGTCTTCTCACACGAAAAGTTTTTTCTCTACCAAGCCCACTTCTAGATCCGCCATCCATCAACTTTCCTGGGCGTAGCCATCGTCACCTAGATGGCGACGCTGAACAACGACCCAGGCCACAAGACCACCAGCCTCGTGCAAAACTGTTATATGGATGACTTTTGGAGCCGGGCAGCCTCTACCCATAGGGTTGACCGGGCAAGGGCTCGCGTATGGGCCAAACAACCAATAACAAGCTGACTGATATGCCCGATCGTCCTCGGGCCGACCGGCAGGTGGTCTTGACCCTGCTCTTGGGAGTCGGCATCGCGGGCGTCACCGCGTTGATTGTGTTCGGCCTCCCGATCTTGATCGTCTCCTCTGCTTGGCAGGGTATCGACGCCGACATCCCGCCCAAGCAGGCCCGCGTCGAACTGGCCGGCCACCTCAAGCAACGCTATGGCGTGACGCTCGATCCCGACGCTGTGGTCCTCCGCTCGCACCAAACCCTGACCGTCCTCCAAGGGGAAGGACACAAGTGATTCCTGGTCCGACTCGCGCCGGGTCGCAGGTCCAACTTCATGGCCGACCTGGTGGTCAACGCCCATGATTTGCCCTCCAGTTTGTACCACCCTGAATAGTGTCAGCGCGGAGGATGTTTGATAAGATTCGGTCGAAAGGGTCCGCCCGCGTGTTTGGTTGCCGCCCTCGGCGCCCAGCACCGCCGACGGCTTTAGCTCCGCCCATGCCCTTCGGCAATGACGGTTCCCGCTACCTTGATCCTGAACCCTGCTGTTGATAAACGATCATCTTGAGCGCCCGAAAGGCGAGCAGGGCGCATTGCTGTCGCCGGGGCATGAGCGGGATGTCGATCCACCCGAGCATATCGTGCGGTTCCAGTGCCGCCAGTTCCCAAAGTGTCCGCCCCTCGGTCCGCTCACACAGGATTGAGGCCGCCGCCTGGCTGACGATGCAACCTTGCCCTTCGAAGTAGACAGCCTCGACCCGACCATCGGCCACTAGCCGGATATCGAGGTTCACCCAATCGCCGCAAACGGGGTTGCGTAGATGCTGCGTTGCCGACGGATCGGCCAGCCGCCCACGGTGGTAAGGGTCTTCGAAGTGCGTCAGAAAAATAGAGTCATCAGCATCACGCATGAGTTCTGACCGGATGGGTCATACATAACCTGGTTGGGTTTTGTCGCGTTACAGTCGGAAACAGAACAAATCGTTCCATAAAATTTTTCATGATTTATGTTACATATTTGGATGTGTTAACAGTGCGGATAAATCTCGTATTCGGCATCGAGTTTGGGCCGTTCGACAGCTTCGAAGTCGTTTGAGCCCGAAGTGAGATCTAGACGCCAAATGGCCAATACAATCTCCCTAAAACACCACCAGAACAATACCTTTTTTCCACGGTCCCTCATTGGAAAAATAGAAAGTCACTTCTACTCAATCACAACTATTTAACACGGAGTCAAAAGCGGATGATCCATCATGCTTCAGAATAATCTGCCAACGTCGACATTCCGCGAGGTGTTGAGCATATACTGCCGGATCATGCCCCTCCAGTTGGATAAGTTTTTGGTAGTACAGAAGAACTAAATAGTTTGGCGCAGATTTGATACCATTCTCGTACGCCTTTGTAAGCCAACGCAAAGCGAGATTGAAATCGAATAAAGGGTAAAGTCCACCAGAGTACAACATTCCCAGAACTAGCATTGCATACGCGTCCCCACCATCTGCTAACAGCCCTAGTGCATCACTAGCCCGATCGACTAGTTTATTCGCAACGACTTCATTTTTTCCAATTATGTTCATTTGCTCAAATATACTGCTAATATTTGGGTTAGACAATTTAGCAAGTTCTAATTGCGCAAAAGGGTAATCTTTATCGGCAGAAGCTCGGAGATGAAAAAGAGCTTTCTCGAAATCAGTTTTGGCCAACACACCATCGCTAAAAATTTTATACACGACAAAATTCGCAGGAGCATCATTTGCTACGGTTGACCTATCCAAATGTAATAATATTTCGTCTAGGTATTGCATCTGAATTACCTTGTTTAGATTATGCAATTTTCGTTAAAGTCGGTTGCCTTTATCGAGTGTGCGGCTATCAGTATCTTCTCAAGAATATAGAGGGCAATGCCCATCATAAAAGAGCGCTGATAGACTTGCCCTTAAGTTGACCACGTGACCATCTTTCTCAATCGGCAGAAAAAAAGCAAGGGGTTAGGTGTTTTCCCAGCTGTTGGGACAGATCCGTAACCTAACCCCAGGGCGATTGCGTGACGAAAGTTGATTCCAGTAAGCTACTTACGACGATTTGTGCCACAACTTTTGTGTTTTTGCGGCACTTCGGTTTTCTTAAGTCGTTACCAGACAACGATTTCGCGTGTACAATCGCCCTGAACATAATCCTTTCTCCGCTCAATTACATTTTGATTGGAGGATTCAAAACTGGCTTGTTCGGCATCCCCGGCCTCAACGGTAAACGTCCAAGGGCATCCGGTTCGGGGCAAGGTAAGCCTGCGGCCCAACTGAAGAATACGAGGCCCAAAGACCATTTCTTGCACCGATAGTTGCAAACCTTCCGACCGGGAACGCCCATTTGTGGGAATTCCGACTCGAGTGCACAATCCGGAGATTGTGCTAGATTTTTTCTACATGTCACGTAGGTTTCATCATACCCTCCTCGAATAACAATGCAACCCAACACAGTCACAGTATAGGTGACTGGGACAGTGATGCAGGACCAGACTCCTGTACCGGTTCCGAACGCCCCCGCATTCGCAGCGCACTGCGCCTTGCACCATGCCTGTTGAGCTGGGGTAGAGGGTTTCGGTGCACCGACTGCTACTGTTTGCAGGCCGGTTGGATCCGTTGCACTAACTGGTCTTTCTGAAACGTAACCATACAGGTTGTAGTCGCTGGGCTTGTAGCCGATCGGGTCGCGGCTGAGAAAGAGGCCGAGGTTCGGGTGGTAAAACCGTGCGCGGTAGAAATACAAGCCGGTGGCGGTGTCGAGCTTGCGGCCGGTGTACAGGTCTTCCATCAGGACCGCCGAGGTACCGCTCGGGTTGGTAAATTGGGCGGAGAGGAAGATTGGCTGGCCGTAGGCCGAGTAGGCGTAGCGCTCCTGAACGATGCCGGAGGGGTTGACCACAGCGATGGTGTTGCCGTTGGCATCCTGCATGGCGTACAGGCGCTCGTTGAGCGTGGTGCTACCGGGAGTGGCGCGGTCGCGGAGGACGAGGTCGTCTTCGGCCCGCAGGCCCCAGATGAACTGGCGGTCGGTCGCCGCAAATGAGCCGATCCGCGCTTCGAGGACCTGGCTGACCGATGAAGGCTCGGAGTGGTAGAAACGGCGGTTTTCGACCAGCGAGCCGCCGGAGTAGGTCTGTATGGTGACGCGGCGGCCGGTCCCATCGAAGCTGAACGAAGCCACAATGTGACCGGTGCTGGGGTCGACGAGCTTGACCAGGCGGTTCCAGCCGTCGAACGTCGCGGTATACCGCCCAGTCGGGTTGCTGGGTTGCGGCAGCGTTGTCATATTGCCCACGTGGTCGAACGCGGGGGTCGACCACGCGGGGCCGGTCGAGGTCGAGAGCGCGGTGATCTCGTTGGCGGCGTTGGCAGTCCGGTTCTGAGTCAGGTCCCAGGTCCCGTCGCCGTTGACGTCCCGCTGGTATGTCAACCAATTGCCCACGACGCCCAATGCCCAGCTTTCGGCGAAGGTCTTGCCGGTAATGGTGGTCGGAGTCGACGCCAAAGTCCCGCGCTGAAGCGAGGTCAGGCGGTACAAGCCGTCCATGCCATAAAGTTCGTCAAACCCCGGGCTGGCCGCTTCGGCAACGGTGTCCTGGCGGTATAAGCGGTTGCCCACCGGGTCGTAGCCGTGCTTAATTCGGGCGATGTCGGCACCTGATCCGGTGCTCAGCCAACGCTGGTCTTTGACGCGATCGAAGCGGTCCCACCCGGTGTAGATGTCGCCGGAGTCGGGGTCGTTCGTCCCGCTCAGGTTGAACAGGGCCAGTTGCGTCCCTGGCTGGCTCTGAGCGGCGGCAATGATCATGTCGCGGCCCAGATACGAGTACGCCGCGAGGCTGGTCGAGCCGTCGTTGTCGATCAAAGCCGTGACCCGCGACGCCAAATCGTCGGTGCCTCCTGATGGGCCGTAGCTGTAGCTCAAGACCCGACCACTCGGATAGGTGATCGCGGTCGGGCGAATCGTATTGCTCGAACCGTTGGCGTAGCTGTAGCCGACACTCAACGAGTTGGCGGTCACGGCCCCGCCCGGCTCCTGGGTGTCAATGATGAGTTGATTGAAGGCGTTGTAGGTAAACTGAGTCTGGTTGACGACGTTCCCCTGCCCGACCGTCGCGTTGTCGAAGTTGGTGACGACCGATCGCGCCCCTCGTGGGGTGTAACCCGTCTCAATCCGGAGAACGGTGGCGTCCACGCCTGACCCAAGAGTCGTGACTAGCTCCTCGGTGGTCCGCCCGAGACCATCATACGTGAAAGCCCGGACCGTGCTGTTGGGGTCGGTGATCATGATGACCTCGCCCAACCGGTTGTAGGTGAACGCCGACTGGTCACTCCCGCCCGACGAGTCGGGCATGATTTCGAGCCTCTTCAGCAGGCTCGACGCCACCAGTGATTCGGCGAGGGTCGAGCCGTAAGTGTATGTCGTGACCTGGTCGCCGGTGTCGGCGGAAGTGACGGTGATCGACGCGACCATGCCGTCGGCTGTGTATGTTTGGGTGGTCGTCCGGTCCTGGTCGGCGGTCCCGGTGCTCGGATTGCCATCAACGTAGTTCTCGATGGCCTTCGTCTGCCGGCCGGCGTCGTCGAAGGTGAACTGGTCGACGCGACCGACTGGATTGGTAACCTGGCTGTTTTCGCCCCGGTTGTTGAAGGTGATTTGGGTCACCAGGATGGTGCTTGAGCTGGTCGGAACCGTCGCCGACCGGGACAGGGCCGAACCGCCGTTGGTTCCGTAGTTGGCCAAGCCGATTATCCGACCGATCGGGTCGGGATAACTGGCGGCGTAGGTCGCCCGGGCATAGGGCTGGGTCCCCGGGTTGCCCAGCGGGCCGGTCTGGCTGGCCGCGATGTTGTGGTAGCGCTGGCGGTTCGTCGTCTGGACCGTGTTGCTCGCCGCATCGAAGGCGAACTCAAGCTGCTCGAGGATCGTGTTGCCGCTCGGGCTTTGGGTGGCGGCATAGTTGGCGTCGCTGCCATAACCGTTGTAGGAGACAGCGGCCCGGCCGAGGCTGTCGTAGGCCGTCTTGGTGAAGACCTGCGAGCCGGCAGGTTGGTCCTTGGTCAGATTGCCCGCAGCGTCGTACCACTTCGACGAGACCAGCGAGTTGCCGACCGTCCCGGAGGAGGGGTCGACGCCAAAGGTGGTCGTGGTATAGGTCCGCCCGAGGTCGTCAAACGCGACCTGGCTCCGCGCAATCAAGTTGCCACTGGCCGTGGTGTTGTACCGGTCGGCTTCAACCACGCGGTTTAGGTTGTCATAAGTGTTCTGAAGGTAGTAGTTCACGGGACCTCGGACGGCGACTTGTCGGCCGCGCCAGTCATAGGAAGCGGTCGTCACCCGAGTCGTGCTGGCGTCGACGTGCTCGGTGGTGGCGGTCAGGTAGTTATCGCCGCCCCCCTGGCCGTTGTCGTACTGGTACTCGGAAACGAGGACCATGTTGTTGCCAGTGGTACCGCCGCCGGTCGGGTCGGTCTGCGTCGCGCCGGTGGCGTTGGTTCCGACGTACTTGGCGATGGCGTTGTCGCGGGTGTCGAAAACCTGGAAGGTGATCGTGCCGCCCGGGCTGGTCACCACGTTTTGCCGCTTCAGCGAGTCGTAGCCATAATCGGTCTCGTTGTAGTTCGTGCCTGCCGTGCCGGTGCCGGAGGCGGGAATCAGGAAATAGGTACGGTCCGACGCAGGTAGGCAGCAGTCGGTAAACTGGCTCGTTTTCCACCGAACGTAGGAGCTTTGCGGGTAGCTGTCCGCCGCCGAGAGCGCCCCCGACGTCAACGACCGGGTCGCGCTGATCTGCTGGACGACCTTGCCCGCCGGGTCGTTGATGACGATTGAGACCGGGTTTGTTAGCGTGAACGAGTAGTTGGGCGACGTGCCGGTGGCATACCCTTGCCCCATCCAGATCTGATACGTCGCGTCCTGGTAGACGGTCCAGTTGGCGCGGCGGACGCTGGTGGCGGTCCCGCCGAGGTCGACGGTGTGCCAGGGGCCGAGTGACTGCGTTCGCCGCCCGAGGTTGTCGAACAGAAAGTCGGTCACCAGGTTCAAGCCGCCGCCAGCGGGCGTGCTCCAACCGGCCGGGACGCCGCTGGCCTGCGACGTATTGACGTCGTCGACCCGCTGCACCAAGGCTCCGGTCGGGTTGTCAAAGACAGAGTGGGTGATGAACCCGCGTTCGTTCATTCTCCAGGTCATCTGCCCAAGACTGTCGTAGTATTCCGCCGTGGTCGCCGCGGTCCCCGACCCGTTCTGCGCCGTCGAGATGACCGGGAGCGTGGTGGTTTTCTGCTGGACCTGGGTCGTCCCCGAGTAATAGGTATAAGCGAACGAGATTGTCACCGCCCCGGAGCCATCGGTGTTGCGGTAGGTCGTCGCGCTCGCCAGCGGGTAAACTGTCGCTCCATTGGCCGTCACCGAAGTGTAGGTGGAGGCGTTCAGGATTACGGGTGTCCCGCCGCTTCCCTGCTGGACTTTATTCCGCCACACATAACCCGTCGCGGCGCCGCTGCCGGTCGAGGTGTAGTAGTCGGTCAGTTGGATTAGACCCGAGCTGGCGTTGAGCGTCACGCCGAGGTTGGCTGCTGAGTCGTTGAACCCGGCCACCGCTGACGGCATGGCCGACATCGTCAAGTGGGCCAACGAGTCGTACTGGTAGTAATTGACCCACGCATTTGCGCCTGACTTGAGCTGCTTGAGCAGGATCAGGCCGATGTAGTTGGTGTAAACCGTGTTCGTGCTGCCGTCGGGACGGGTCTCGACGGTCTTCATCGCCCAGTTGTTGAAGTCGCTGGTATTGACGCTGGGAGTATAGGCAAACGTGTAGGTCCGCGACCCTGAGTCGAGCGATTCCAGCGTAACGCGCCGGCTCACGTCGTATTGGAGGTACTGATCGGCCGACTGCGCCAGCGTCGCGTTGCTGATCGAGGTCGGGTCGAGACCGGCGGCCACCATGTTGGCATAGGCCGCCGGGTTGACGACGTACTTCAGCCCGTGGACAAACCCGTTGCTCTCGCCGCTGACGTAATAGCGGTAGTAATAGATCTTGTTGTCGACGAACGTCCCCGAGCTATTGGAGACCTGGACGCGGACGCGCTTTAGGTCGCCGAGGCTGCCGAAACTATCGGTGCCAGGGTGGTATTCATAGACGACGTTGCGGATCGAAGTCCACGCCCCGCCGCCAACTTGGGACCGTAGCAGGAGGTTGGTGATCTCGGTGCCGGCGTCGTAAGTGTACAGGAACGAGTAGGTGGTCGTCGTGCCATTCTGGGTGGCGGACCGCCGAATCTCGCCGATCCGGCCCGAGGTGTACGACACCACTTGAGTCACCTGTCCGCCGGGGGCCTGCTGGTTTTTGAGCAGGCCGGTGGGGTAGGTCGTTTGGGTGAAATCGTTGAATTTGAGCACCGAGCCGTCCGGCGCGGTGAGCACGAAGACTTGGTTCGTCGTATCGTGGGTCAGTGTGGATCTCGCTCCATAGCGTGCGACATAAATTGCCCCCGAGAGATCAAACCAAAGACTCTTGATCGTCCCCTTTACCACGGTGATCGAACCGTTGGCGGATTGAACTAGGACGGGCCACTGCTCGACCAGCCAGTTATAACCGTTACCCAGGTTGCCGCTGGCGGAGAGTTGGTTACTGTAGACGCGCCGATGTTGCCAGGATTGACCGAAGCCGGCGACTTCGAGGTCGGTGACGGCAAGCTGAATTTCGCCGTTAGAATAGCGAACCGGTTGTGCACTGGCCGTTTCCGGGCAGCAGAGATCTGGAGTAGGTTCGCAGGGTGGAGCGGGCGATGGTGTCGGAGGTGCCGGACTCGGCGACGGGCTGGGGCTGGGACTCGGCGACGGGCTGGGGCTGGGACTCGGCGACGGGCTGGGGCTGGGACTCGGCGACGGGCTGGGGCTGGGACTCGGCGACGG
>JAABUX010009702.1_pt1 | contig 10861 bp, 10 predicted proteins | sample 5561851 | NCBI WGS metagenome assembly JAABUX01 (sample SAMN10711883, study PRJNA513361) | rock metagenome | isolation source: Antarctica rocks | place: Antarctica: Victoria Land, Richard Nunatak red sandstone | collected 2016-01-03 | reverse complement strand
CGATGAGATGCTGTTCCATGCCCCCGCCTCCATGATGCCTCGCAACACCATGATGGCCCGGGCAGGCCACGGGGCCAACCAGCCCCGTGGCTACTCACCCCGCCAAAACTTTGTCCCTAGACCCTAAAAGAACGAAGAAAGCCGCATAGATTCAGGGTGGTAGAGTTACCGACCCACTCTGACCTTTGTTCTGCTGCAACTGCGTGCCCGGGGTTTTGCCCCAGTTACCTCGGTTCCCGAGAACATCTTGAAGACGTTCAGCGTCATGGCGGGGTCGAACCCCTCGCCCGCAATCCTTGTGAAAGCCTCGTCCGAGGGCAGCGGAACCGTGACCTGCGACGTGTATGGCGCGGGGTGTGCCATGCTTATCTCCATATAATCGTTGTTCCAGGCGTCGGCCGGCGTGGCGGTTCACAGATGCCCCTTCACGCGCCGGGCCGCCTGCTGCCGTTTCGCCGTGATGTCCCGGACGGAGCGCATGGGCGCCAATCGAGGCTCCCCTCATGGCCGGACGACGTCCGGAAGCAGGCCAGGCGCTAGAGGGCGGCGGGGCCTACCGCTCCGATCCAGCTTCGAACCTTGGAGGGATTGGCCTCGTCCATGTAGAAGAAATGGCTCATCCTGGGTTTCACGGTGGGCTTGCTGCGGTCGTCGGGTATCATCGTGACCACACCATGAAACACCTTGAGCAACCCCCCATCCCAGTATTCGACGACATCGTGGCTTGCCGTGAATCCCGTGTCGATGAAGTCCCGCAGGCCGTTGCGTATAGCCTCCCGCCCGTCCCATTCGGCCACGCCGAGGCGGCACGTCGCGTCCTCCAGGAAGCAGTCGAAACCTTTGCCAAAGGTCTTGTCGTCAATCTCTTTCCAGAACGCTAGCAGCCAGTCTGGCGGCGCCGTCTTCGTGAAGGGCACCGTGTTCGACATATTGGTCAAGGAACTCTCCTAAGTTTGCCTCGGATCGGCGCCGGGCACGGCGGCAGCGACGAATTGCAAGTGCCCGTGATGGATGGGATTTCCGGTATTCGTCCCGTCCACCGGACTTCCCGCACCGTCGAGGTTTACATGGGAAGGACGAGCTTCCGTAAAGATGTCAATTGTCCCACGTTTTGCGCCAAAATGGCGGCGGCTCCGTGTCACTGGCCTCGCCGCATTCACGAAAAAGGCGTGGATCAAGTCGTGCTCGCCCGACCGCTCCTATAGCCGCATCATCTACAGACTGCATCGACCCTATGACCACCCTCGGAATCTACTCATGCAGGTGGCGATCTGGGCAGGTGGCGATCTGGATGTGCTTGATCGAAGGCGGCACTTGGGCGCGGTGGCGCACACGGGTCGGAACCGGGAACCGCGGTTCCACGCAGACCCGTAGCCCTGGCGCGGACCCCAGCCAGCGCCCGCCCTCACGGCGCCTCATCAGGGCGTGTTGATGCCGCGCGCCAGGTTTTCGACGTGGCCCTGCACCGGATGCCAACCGCCGAAAGTCCTGACCAATGATGGGTGCGTCGTCCTTGCGAACCGCACTTGCGGCGTGGCAAACCAGGAACCGCACGCATGGTCCTTGGCCCCTGGATCGCCGCGCCGAAGCCGGCTCGCAATGACGGCGCAGAGGGGGCGGGTGCGGGTTAGGGTGAACAGGTTAGAACTTCCGGGCGTCGGCATGAGCCTGCCGCACCAGCCAACCGCATCGGGCGATGATCCCCTTGGCCATGACAGCCCATTGACCAGGAGGACGAGCGCATGACGGTTCCATCAGGCACACCCCGGCCCCCGCTATCGCGGCGCGTGTTCCTGCACCGGCTGGCCGCCGTGGGCGGGGCCGGGCTGGTGATGGCGGGGCTGGACGCGCTCGGGATGTCCATGGCCTCGGCGCAGACCGCGCCGCCCGCGCTGAGCGGCTCGGGCGCGGGCCGCCGCGTGGTAATTCTGGGCGCCGGCGTCGGCGGCATGACGGCGGCCTACGAGCTGGCCAAGCAGGGCTACGGCTGCACAATCCTGGAGGCGCGCGGCTTCGCAGGCGGGCGCTGCCAAACCGCACGCGGCGGCTTCGCCTTGACCGAGCTGGGCGGCGAGGAGCAGCGCTGCGCCTTCGACGAGGGGCAGTACACCAATCACGGCCCCTGGCGCATCCCGTTCAACCACCAGTCCACCCTGCACTACACCCGGGAGTTCGGCATCCCGCTTGAGGTGATGGTGAACGACAACGATGCGTCATACGCCCTGTTCGAGGGCGGGACGGGACCCTTGGCAGGCAAGCCGGTTCGCCGGGCGGAGGTCGCGGCCGACATGCGTGGCCACACGGCGGAACTGCTCGCCAAGGCCGTCCGCAAGGGCGCGCTGGACAACGCGATGACCCCGGACGACCGCGACCTGTTCGTCGCCTACCTGGTGCGCGAGGGCTACTTGTCCGCCAAGGACCTGGCCTACTCCGGCGCCGAGGGCCGCGGCTACGACGTTTGGCCCGGCGCCATGACCGTGCCCGGCCCGGGCCGGCGGGGCACGCCGCACGGCATGCTGGACCTGCTGCACTCCAAGACGTGGCGCACGCTGCGCTCCGTCGCGGGTTTCAGCCAGCAGCGCACGATGTTCCAGCCGGTCGGCGGCATGGACCGGATCGCCCGCGGGTTCGAGGCCAAGGTCGGCCACCTGATCCAGTATGGCGTGACGGTGGAGCGCATCGGCCAGGACGCGGACGGGGTGGAGGTCGCGTGGACCGGCACAGAGGGCCAGCGCGGCACGACGACGGCGGATTACTGCATCTGCACGATCCCCCTCTCGGTGCTGCGCGGCATCGAGGTCGCGGCGCCGGACGCCTTCAAGCAGGCGGTCGCCGAGGTGGCCTACATGCCGGTCGGCAAGATCGGCCTACAGATGAAGCGGCGCTTCTGGGAAGAGGACCACTACATCTACGGCGGCCACGTCTATACCGACAACGACGGGATCGGCAGCCTGTCGCTGCCGTCCTGGGGCTGGCAGGGCCGCAAGGGGACGCTGCTCGGCTACTACCAGTTCGACACGGCGGCGGTGCAGGTCAGCGCCATGTCCCCGGACGAGCGGACGGAGCTCGCGCTCGCCTTCGGCCAGAGGGTGTTCCCGCAATACCGGGAGTGCTTCGAAACCGCATTCTCGGTCGCCTGGCACCGGGTGGAGCACAGCATGGGCGGTTGGGCGGAGTGGACCGAAGAGGGGCGCAAGTCCGCCTATCCCCTGCTGTGCGAACCCTCGGGGCGGCTTTACCTCGCCGGGGAGCACCTCAGCTATTTGACCGGCTGGCAGGCGGGCGCCATCGAGTCCGCTTGGCAGCAGGTGGAGAAGCTGCACCGCCGGGCCAGCGCGTGAGGCGCATCGGGCTGGCAGCTTGGCTGCTTGCGTGCCCGCTGCTGCAGCCGGGCCATGCCGCAGCCGACCCGGCGGCGGAGCAGCTTTTTGCCGCCAACTGCGCGGCCTGCCACCAGCGGAACGGGCGCGGCATCGCCAAGGCGTTCCCGGCCTTGGCTGGCGACGCACTGGTTGTGGGAGCGCCGGAGGGCATCGTCCGCACGCTGCTGAACGGGCGTGGCGGGATGCCGAGCTTCCGGGCGAAACTGGATGATGGGCAGCTTGCCGCCATTGCCTCGTATGTGCGGTCCACGTGGGGCAACCAGGCAGACGCCATCCCGCCGGAGGCCTTCGCCGGCGCCCGCGCCGCGCAGGCCGGCCGGCCGGCCGAGAACCCTGCCGAGGACCGGGACCTGCAGGCGCATTAACCCTCGGGGGGAACCGAGCGCCAAACCCGGCATGTCTGGAAGCGGAGTTCGTCTTCAGACGGGCAGATCAAGCTCTTGCCGCCTCCCTCACCCCGGCCCTTTCCCGGAGGGAGAGGGAGCAGACAGCATTCTCAGGCCATATGCGATCACCCTCAGTGGCGGCTGGCATAGGTTGACGTGGGGGTCTCTGACTCTGCACGCTGCCGTTGCGCTTGCGGCGGCAATGACCGAAAGCCCAGGGAGGACGGACTTGAGCAGCACTGCGGCAGGGCAAGGCAGCGACCTGGCCATCCCTCATGAGCGGGGCTGTCGCAAGTGGCCTGCGGCCGCTGCCTGCTCCCTCCAGGCTTGGGCCGCGAAGCAGACCCAGGCTGTTGTGAGTGAGGACGCGAGCCCGCAAGCCCTGACCCGATCATCCCGGCCCAGTCCTGTCCACCATCGGCCGCCGCTCCCCGGCCATGGATCTACAGCATGACCCCTACGGAACCGAGGAGCCTAGGCATGTCCGCCAGCAGCCTGGCGCCACGCCTGGAGATGCGCAGCATCTCCAAGACCTTCCCGGGCGTGAAGGCGCTCGACGGCGTGCAGCTCCAGGCCTGGGGCGGCGAGGTGCTGGCGCTGATGGGGGAGAACGGCGCGGGCAAGTCCACGCTCATGAAGATCCTGTCCGGGGCGCACCAGGCCGACCCCGGCGGCACGCTGCTGATTGATGGCGCCCCTGTCGTCATCACCGACCCCATCGCCGCCAAGCGCCACGGCATCGCCATCATCTACCAGGAGCTTGCCCTGGCCCCGAACCTGACGGTGGCCGAGAACATCTACCTCGGCGTCGAGCCGCACCGCGGTGGCCGCATCGACCGCCCTGCCATGCGGCAGGGGTGCCGGATGGTGCTGGACCGCCTCGGCGCGCCCTTCACCGCGGACACGCCGGTCGGCACGCTGTCCATCGCCGAGCAGCAGCTTGTGGAGATCGCCCGCGCCCTGCACGCCCAGTCGAAAATCCTGGTGCTGGACGAGCCGACGACGGCGCTGTCGTCGCGCGAGACCGACCGGCTGTTCGCGCTCGTGCGCCAGCTCCGCGCCGACGGGATCGCGCTGATCTACATCAGCCACCGCATGGCCGAGGTCTATGAGCTAGCCGACCGCGTGACCGTGCTGCGCGACGGCGGCTACGTCGGCACCCTGTCGCGCGAGGAACTGAGCGCAGAGGCGCTGGTCCGCATGATGGTCGGCCGCGACCTGGCCAGCTTCTACACCAAGACGCACGACCCGCAGGGCAGCCGCGGCCCGGTGGTGCTGCAGGTGCGCGGCATGACCGACGGCGGCCGGCGGGTGCAGCCCTGCAGCTTCGACCTGCATGCGGGGGAGGTGCTGGGCATCGCCGGCCTGGTCGGATCGGGCCGCACCGAGCTGGCCCGGCTGATCTTTGGCGCCGACCGCAAGGCTGCCGGCGACGTGACGCTGGCCGGCCAGGCCCTGGTGGCGCACGGGCCGGAGCACGCGCTGGCGGCCGGCCTCGCCTACTTGACCGAGGACTGCAAGGGACTGGGGCTGTTTCTCGACCTGTCCTGCGGCGCCAACATCAACTTGGGCGTCATCGGCCGCGATGCCGGGCCGGGCGGCATCCTGAACCTCGCGGCCGGCCGGCGCCGGGCGCAGGGGGCATTCGAGGCGCTGCGCATCCGGGCCTCCAGCCCGGCGGTGCCGGTGGGCAGCCTGTCCGGCGGCAACCAACAGAAGGTGCTGCTGTCCCGCTGGCTCGAGACCGGCCCCAAGGTGCTGATCCTCGACGAGCCGACCCGCGGCGTGGACATCGGCGCGAAGTCCGAGATCTACCGCATCATCGACGAGCTGGCCCGCCGCGGCATCGGCGTCGTCGTCATCTCCAGCGAGCTGCCGGAGATCGTCGGCGTCTGCGACCGCGTGCTGGTCATGCGGGAGGGCGCCATCGCCGGCTCGGTCGGCGGCCCCGGCGGCGCCGCGATCACGCAGGAGAACATCATGGCGCTGGGCGCGGGCATGGCGGCATAGCTCGGAACAAGGATGTGACATGGCCAGCACAATCACTGCACCCCCAGCCGACCCATGCCTCGACCGGCTTGCCTGCACCCTTCCGTCATTGCGAGGAGCGCTTGCGACGCGGCAATCCAGGGCCGAACGGGCTGCGCTGGCGGCCCCTGGACTGCCAGGCCGCAAGCGCAACTCGCGATGACGGCTCCTGATCAGGCGCCGCAGCGTATAGGGTCGGGGCAGATGACGGTTGGCATGACACCGGCGGCGGGCGCGGGGCCGTCAGCAAGGCGGGTCCGGATGCGCAGCGCCATCCAGGCGCTTGGCATGCTGCCGGTGCTGTTCGTCCTCGCCATCGCATTCCACTACCTCGGCGAGCAGCGGTTCCTGTCGTCGCAGAACCTGTCCATCGTGGCGCAGCAGGCGGCGATCAACATCGTGCTCGGCGCGGGCATGACCTTCGTCATCCTGACGGGCGGCATCGACCTTTCGGTGGGCAGCATCCTGGCGGCGTCGGCGATGGCGGCGCTGATTGCCTCGCTGGTGCCGGGCTGGGGGCTGCTGGGGGTGCCGGCGGCGCTGCTGACGGGGCTGTTCTTCGGCCTGGTGAACGGCTCGCTGATCGCGTTCGGCAAGCTGCCGCCGTTCATCGTGACGCTGGGGTCGCTGACGGCGGTGCGCGGCCTGGCGCGGCTGATGGGCGGCGATACGACGGTGTTCAACCCGGACCTGCCGTTCGCCGCCATCGGCAATGCGGCCATCCCGATCGCGCCCGGGGTCGGCATCCCCGTACTGGCGGTGATCGCGCTGCTGGTGATCGTGCTGTCCTGGTGGGTGCTACGCCGCACGGTTCTGGGCGTGTGGATCTACGCCGTCGGCGGCAACCCGGCGGCGGCGCGGCTGGCCGGCATCAAGGTCTGGCGCATCCTGCTGTTCGTCTATGCCACGTCCGGGCTGCTGGCGGGGCGGGGCGGGGTGATGTCGGCGGCGCGGCTGTATGCGGCCAACGGGCTGCAGCTTGGCCAAAGCTACGAGCTGGACGCCATCGCCGCCGTCATCCTGGGCGGCACCAGCTTCGTCGGCGGCATCGGCTCCATCTGGGGCACCTTGATCGGCGGGCTGATCATCGCGGTGCTGTCCAACGGCCTGACCCTGGTGGGAGTGTCGGACATCTGGCAGTTCATCGTGAAGGGGCTGGTCATCATCGGCGCCGTGGCGCTGGACCGGGCGCGGCTGCAGGGCAGCGCCCGCACATAACCGCCGGGCGCAGCGCTAGGCCCCGGCGGGCGATGGCCCACCCGCCGGGGCCGCGACCAACAAGGGCCGGGAGGATGGGATCGATGTTCAGGACACTTGTGAAGGCTGGGGTGAAGGCTGGCATGATGGCCGGGGTGGTGGCCAGCACCGCGGTCATGCTGGCCGGCGCGGCGCAGGCGCGGGAGCTGAAGGCGGTGGGCGTCACCGTCGGCACGCTCGGCAACCCGTTCTTCATCGCCGTCGGCAAGGGCATCACCGACGCGGCACACCAGGTCAACCCGGCGGCCAAGGTGACGATTGCCTCGTCCGACTATGACCTGAACAAGCAGTTCACCCAGATCGACAACTTCATCGCCGCCGGGGTGGACCTGATCCTGGTGAATGCGGCCGACCCCCGCGCCATCGCGCCCGCCATCAAGCGGGCGCAGGCGGCGGGGATCACCGTGGTCGGCGTGGACGTGGCGGCGGACGGCGCTGACGCCACGGTGCAGACCAACAACACCCAGGCGGGGGAGATTTCCTGCAAGTTCATGGCCGACGCCATCGGCGGCAAGGGCAACGTCGTCATCGAGAACGGCCCGCAGGTCTCGGCGGTGATCGACCGGGTGAACGGCTGCAAGTCCGTGCTGGGCAAGTACCCCGACATCAAGCTGCTGTCCTCCGACCAGGATGCCAAGGGATCGCGCGATGGCGGGCTGAACGTGATGCAGGGCTACCTGACGCGCTTCCCCAGCATCCAGGGCGTGTTCGCCATCAACGACCCGCAGGCCATCGGCAGCGACCTCGCGGCCCGGCAACTGAACCGGACCGGGATCGTGATCGCCTCCGTCGATGGGGCGCCGGACATCGTCGGGGCGCTGCAGGGGCAGGCCTCCGCCAGCCAGGACCCCTACGCGATGGGCAAGCTGGCCTTGGAAACCGGGGTCGGCATCATGAACGGCAAGAAGCCGGAGAACCCGATGATCCTGATGCCGTCCCAGCTCGTCACGCGCGACAACGTCGGCGCGTACGCGGGCTGGACGCGCTGACGCCAACCGCCGCCATCGCACCGCACTGCATCGGCAACCGGCCGGCCCGCGATCACGGCACCTGGGTGAACATCCGCGACAGCAGCCCATGCGGCGAAGCCGGCCCGGCGCCCTTGCCGACCGTGACGGTGGCCGTCATGCCCAGCGCCAGGTGGACCGTCGCCGGCACCTGGTCGATGTGGATGCGGACCGGGATACGCTGCGCCAGCCGCACCCAGGTGAACACCGGATCGACCGACGCCAGCCCCAGCGCGCCGGGGCTGGTGTTGGGCGTGTTGATGCCGCGCGCCAGGCTTTCGACGTGGCCCCGCACCGGGTCGCGAAATCCCATCAGCGCCGCCACGGCGGGGTCGTTGACCTGGACGCCGGCGAGCTTGGTTTCCTCGAAGAAGCCGGTAATGAAGAAGCTGTCCTCGTTCAGCACCGACAGGTTGCGGGTCCCCTTGGTCACGTAGTCGCCCTCCTGCAGTTGCAGGTTGGTGACGTAGCCGTTGACGGGGGACACGACGTTCGTACGCTCCAGGTCGATGCGCGCCTGGTTCAGTTGGGTGACGGCGGTGGCGAAGGCGGCGCGGGCGATGTCGGCGCTGGCCTGGTAGGTCTGCTGCTCCTCGGTGGAAGTGGACAGCGTCGAAAGCTTGGCGCGCCGCGACGCCTCCAGCGCCTTGGCGTTCATGTCGGCCTGCTTGCTCTGCAGGTTGGCCTCGGCAGAGGCGACGGCGATCTGGTAGTCCACCGGATCGACCTCATACAGCGGGTCGCCCCGGCGCACGGGCTGGTTGTCGACCACATGCAGGTGCACGACGCGGCCCGACACCTCCGGCGCCTGGCTGACGACGTAGGCCTGCACCTGGCCGTCCCGGGTCCAGGGCGCGGTCAGGTAGTCGTTCCAGACCGCAACGCCCGCCACCATGGCGCAGCCAAGCAGCAGCAGCGTGATGACGGAACTCAGGTTTCGTCGCATCCTGGTGACCAGCGGCGTGGTCACGGGCGGTGCTCCGGCATCAAGACTCCCGGCCGCGGAATTCCCAGCTTCGGAAACCCCGGCTCAAAACCAGTGCACCAGCACGCCGACGATGCAGATGTAGATTGCCGTGCCAGCCAAGGGCGGGTTCCACATCCAGCGGAACCACCGCAGCCGCACCAGCAGCCACCGCAGCGGGACATACAGCATCAGCGCCGCCGCCAGATATACCAGCAGCGGGGCGAAGAAGATGCCGAACACGTTGGTCTCCCGCCACACCGCCCGCTCCCTGGGTCACGGGTCCCTTATGCCACGAGTCCATTACGCCACCAGCCTGCGGTAGAAGCGCGGCGTGGCCCGGTCCGGTTGCATCAGCCGTGCCGCGCCGGCCAGCCCAGACACCGCCAGGCGCACCGGATGACCGGCCGGCCCCTCCACCTGTCGGTCCAGCAACTCCTGCGCCGCCTGCAGCATCGCGGGGGCATCCTCGTTCTGCAACGCCTGCCCGGCCTGCGCGACGAGGGCGCCCAGCCCCGCCTCCGCCGCCACTGCCCCAACCAGCCCCGTGCGTGCCCGGCGGATCGTCAGGTCCAACTCCCCCAGGCCGTAGATGTGCCCCAGCAGCCGCAGCCGGGACGGCGTCGGACGGCCCAGCAGATCCATCGCGTGCGACATCCGGTCATACAGCAGCGACTGCGCCGGCGCCTTGTCCAGCCCCCGCGCCGCGTCGCGCAAGGTCCGCCGCAGGTCCAGCGCGATCCGTGCCGCCACCCGCAGCAGCCGCCGCGAGTCGGAGACCCGGAACACGACGTTGAACGACAGCGTCACGAACAGCACGCACAGCGCGACCTGCATCACCGTGCCGACGAAGCCGGCAAGGTTGTAGGCCTGCGGGTTCGTCGGCGCCAGGATGATGGTGAACAGGGTCAGGGTGGACGCGGCCTTGGCCCCCCAATCGGCATGCCGCTGCATCAGGGCGCCCACGAAGGTGATGCCCCCGACCACCAGCGAGAACTGCACGTACCCGGACGCGTTCGGCAGCAGCAGGAACTCGGCCGCACCCGTCACCAGCGCCACCGGCAGCAGTGGCATCCCGAACTGCAGGCTGGCCCGGGTCGGGTTGGGGAAGGTGCCCAGCAGCGCCACGAACGCGGCCTGCTGGATCAGCACCAGCGTCGCCGCGCCCCAGCCGGCCACCACGCAGAACACCGCGCCGAACCCGACGGAGATCAGCACGCGCAGGGCGCCGAACAGCGCGGCCACCGGGTCCCGCGCGACCTGCAGGCGGATCGGCGGCATCGCCTGGTCCGCGTCGGTCAGCGTCCGCAGCCCCGCCAGGGCATCGTCGTGCGACGCGAGCAGCTCCTCCGCCCGTTCCCGCAGCAGGGCGTCGGCGGGGCAGCGCGGCTGCGGCGCGGGCGGCGGGGCGCGGCTGCTCGATTGCCTCCTCGCACGCCCCCCAATTCCACGGTCCCCAGTGTCACGCCCCGCTGTTTGACGCAGCGCGTCCGCCACGGCGTGTAGCCAGGCCCGGAACTCCGCCGGGGTCTCCGGGCCGAGCGTGCCGGCGATGGCCCGGCTGGCCGACACCATCGCCAGCAGCGCCGCGATGGCATGCCGGGCGCCGTTAGAGCGCAGGCGCCCGTCCGGCAGCTCGACCGCGGTGTAGGACGCCTGGGTCTGCAGCGCCGCCACCGCCGCGGCGATGCGCACCATCGCCAGGTCGTCACCAGCAATTCTAAGTGGCTGTTGACGGTTGTGGGTTCCGCTGTGCCGTGCGGTGTGATTCAAGCTCCGGATGGAGCTTCTGAACACCCTTGTTGCGGGCGTGCGCTGGGCTTGCGCGTCGTTCCC
>JAABUX010009700.1_pt1 | contig 10863 bp, 11 predicted proteins | sample 5561851 | NCBI WGS metagenome assembly JAABUX01 (sample SAMN10711883, study PRJNA513361) | rock metagenome | isolation source: Antarctica rocks | place: Antarctica: Victoria Land, Richard Nunatak red sandstone | collected 2016-01-03 | reverse complement strand
CAACGCGTCGCCGAGTAACTGGCCTGCCGGCGTCCAGAGCTGGAGGGCACTTCCGCTTTGCAGTTCTGCCAGGCGGCTTAGCCCGGGCCGCAGTCATGCTGTCGGGTCGTCCGCCATGGGTCTGCTGCTCGCCGTCCGCTGGCGTCCGCTGGCTGGCTGACCGGCTGTCTGCTCACCTGGCTGCTTGCTGTTTGATTGCTTGTTGACGGCTGCTAGTGCGCTGACAAGCGGTATGACCCGTCTTCCGCTTAGTCGAATGCGTTGGATGAGCCCCTGCATCCGCTCCATTTGCCCGCTTTGGTCTCAGCGTCATGGAGTGCGGACGCACGGGGCTATGACCATCGGTGGCCCTTAACCTGCGAGCAGTAACTGGTGTCTCGGTGGTGTCGGCGCCAGTAACGACACGTATGCTGGGGTCGTTGCCGGTGAAGAGGTGGGCCAGCACCGCAAAGGAGTTGCGGCTCCTCTTCGCCGGTCTTGTCTGTTCTGGGGCAGCCTGTTCGGGGATCACATCTGGGCGACAAGGCCGCTGTCGGGGCCGGCGACGCTTATCGGTGACAGTCTGCCACGCGTTCGGGATTACCGGTGCTGTGATGTCCATGGTGTTCTTGTGAGTGACGTCTCGTTTGCCAGCATCACTCTGCGTCCTGCTTGGAGCTGCCGTTGATGGTCCTGGTTCTCCCGTAGAGGGTGCCGGCTCAGCAGGCTGCCCTGGAGGTTGTGGGTCTTGCTCCGGTGCTGGTTGCTGCGGTTCCGGGACTGGCACATCAACAGGTTCCGGTTGCTGCCCTACGGATTTGGCAAGCCGCGGCTGCCATATCGCCGCTGTCCTGCGCACGCTGTCAATCGACAGGGCCCGGAGTAGAGTAATCCTGGCCGCCGCCTGACTCCCAAGGGCCTCGCAAGCATTGTGCGCCGTGTTGGTTATGGTGCCTGCGTTACCAATGATGACGGGGTAGACTGTGGTATTTTTCCATCCTACAATGTCAGATACGTGAGAATCGAGATCTGGTGGCAAGCGCATGCGATAAACATCTCCGTGGCAAATACAACCCGAGATGCAGCTGGAGCAAGGGGCATGATCAAACAGCGGTATGCTGCTGAAGAACGCCGATGGGTTTATAAATGCTATTGTTCTGAGCGGTGAGCTGCACCTCTCCTCTGACCGGTGTTCAAGACTAAACAAGGGGTCCTGAGTCCCGCTGCGCGCAGATTTTGACGCAGAATGGCCCAGAGTGCACGGGTCGACACGTCTTGCACAGCGCTGTGCGCATGGCGCGGAGCGTGCGGAGGCGCATTGTGACAGGTGGTGATGATCATGTATAGGCTGCGACTCTGGTGGACCTACGTGCGGACGCAGACATACTTGTTCGTCTCGTCGATGTACACACACTGGCCCGGACAGCACTCGCCCTACGCGACAGCGTCCACTATGTCGGCAGTCTGATAGCATGAGCAGGTATGCGATCAGACCTGCAAGTAGATCTGAGGACACGCTGCGTCGTTTGACAAGGTGAGAGAGCGGCGGAGAGGCATGAGGATTACCGGAGTCCATGCCGCAGAGTAAGTGTTCAAGTGGACGGCACCAGCGCCCATGCAGGACGGCAGCTACGATGCGCGCACATGCAAATATGGCATGCTGGGCGAAGTGCAGCCGTCGTCATATCACTTAGCCACAGTTGTTAACGCCTCTTGTGAGAGCGCACCCCACAATAAAATGTGGTTTCGGGCGGGCAGCACTGAAACTGGAAATCGTCGTAGTCGAGCACGCAGGAGTCCGGCAGGTCGCAGCACCTGCACAGATCGTCGGCATGATCGTGCAGTCAGCTGGCCAATTGCAGGGTGCCACGCATCTCTCATGCAGATCAAATGCGGGACATGGTACGGAGCATTTTGGTCCATGGTCCACGGGCACAGGACGGTGCCCGTGCTCATGCCGCTGCTTGGCACTGCCCTCGCGGGCGATTGCAGGGCCCAGATTTGAGCCATCATGTCCCACGAACGATGTGCCGTCTGACAGTCAGTCACTGCTAGCACTGTCTGTGCGCCTGCGCACGTGTCCAGCCCGCCGCAGACGACGCCGCTCGCGCAGCACTGGAGCCTCGTGGCGGTGGTGGCGTCCAGCGCACAGGCGCCGAACTGGGAGCAGCAGACCTCGTTGCAGGGGAAGAACGAGGAGGGGCCTGCACGCAGCAGCGCAGCGCATAAGGACTTGGGCGAAAGGACAGTGTCAAGGAGCAGGCGACCCAGCAGATGACTCACGGCTCGCAGACGCGCGGAGGTCCGAGCGCCAGGCTGAGCATGTGTGCGACATTCACTGGTGTTTGCTGCCACTGGATACCTGCACATGCGACCAGGCAAGAGGATGGGGCGCACAGCACAGGCTGGGGGCAGCGGCAGACTGATTGTAGTTGCTGTCGCAGGTCTCGCCGGACGGGCAGGTGCCCGTGACCGCGCCTGCAACGGCGATCAGCCCAGGTCAGACAGCATGGGCCCTGAACATCCACCTGGTTGCTGATGTGGCCAGCGGCATCACGCCGAAGGCCATCAAAACCGGACCACACTGCAGGTCAGGACTGGCCAGACATGTGTAAGTCGGTTGCTGCGGCTTGGCGTCCTACACGCCTGCCATGACGTGGCGAGGTTGAGGAACAATGCGCACAGTTTGGAGAATTTGCCGGCGGAGGTGGGCTGAACAACCCAAACTCGTATGGCGGGGGCGGCAGCACCATGGCCGCGGCCCCAATGGTAGGAAGCAGGCACAGCATGCTCGCCATCAAGCCCAGCAGCAGCATGCTCAGAGGCTGCTGCGCGAACGCCTGCATGGTGCTCCGAAGTTGGGATGCAGCGACGGGTCTGGACCTGCGCTATCTTTAGAATCGTGTTCTGAACGATCGGGCATGATCAAACCCATGCGGCCCGCTGCTTTCCTGAGCCGCACCGAGTCTCAGATCGTGGATGACTCAGCTTTTCTGGAGGTCTCGCCGCGCGGTGTGCTCGAGCGCATGATCGCTTTCAGCGCGGTCTACTGCGTGTTCTGAAGCCTCTGCAGACGCCAATCGCGAATGAAGGCGTACGGCACACAACACCACAGATCGGGGCCGATGCCTGGCAGGATGCAACAAGTCAAGCGTCTTACACACGTAAGATCAACCGATGTCAACGACTGTTGAGCTTTCTAATGCAGAACTGCGCACGTGCGTGCAGTTGGGACCGTCCACAGGCTTCCACGATAGGCATGGGAGAACCGTACCGGGTATGTCGTTGGTGAGTCAATACTGGAGCGGTCGAACAGACAGCATGCATGACGTTTCCGGCGACCACCAAAGTGGGCACGCTCACCAGGGCGTCATCATGTCCGCCCTACTCCACTTATACCCATAGCCTGTGCGACTTATGGCACTAGGTGCCGAGTGCTGACGCCAGGAGCTGCCCGCGCACAGAGGCGCGACAGTGTACAAACCCGCTGCTTTGCTGCGGGCCCCTGCGCCGGCCAATTCTGCTGCAGCTGAGGTCGTATGCCGAAGCTGGAATCAGCGGTAGTGGAGGAGTTGACTGCTGCAAGCGCCCACCATGCATGTGGCCCGCACGGTGCAGTCCACCGAGTAGCGCCGCAGACTACGATTCCTGGAGCCGGGAACAGCGCACGATTCGGTGTTTTCCAGGGTGTTGGGCATCATCGGTGCGGTTTGACTCTCCTTGCAGAAGCGATGCATCGTCACACCACGCAGCTTGATTCTGAACGGAGTTTCGGCATGCAACAAAGGCGGTGACCTGGAAGTGCCGAGCCATGATGCGGCGTCACCCTCATGCTAGAAGCACGATCACATGGCCGCGCACGCGCCTTTTGAAAGCAACGAGTCAGCTCAGCAGCGCCAGCCCGCTTCGTGCCATGGCACAACGCCGGCTGCAAGTACTGAGGCTTGGTTCGCATGCCTGCCGCAGCCGGGCATTACCGGGCAAGTAACTTGCGTGACGGCTCAAAAGAGGAGCACAGCATGCAGCACCGAGCCCCTCTGCTCATTTAGGCAACGCATGAGCCTGTTGGGCTGCCAAGCTCGATGCAAACAGCAGGGATCCAGCTGCAGGGTTCAGGTCGGCTACAGGAAGACCATACAGCAACAGCATTGTGCACATCAACATTCTGTGTCACGCTACGGACTACGATCCGATCCTGATCGCCAACGCGGCATCGTGGCTCGGGAGCAGGCCAGAAGCTGCACCTAACAAATCACGGGACCATGCTGCCGGCGCCGTCTCATCGCTGCACGCCGGATCGCCCCCTCCCCCTGTCAGCCTTGCGCCAGCAGCCCTGGAGTCGTCTCACACGCAGCGCATCTGCGGCTCCTGTGTCTACGGCGGCTCCAGCGACCATCACAGGTTCGGGCTCGCTTGCCAGCGCGCCTCATGCGCGGGCACGCGTCACAGCCGTTCACAGCGCGGCAGCGCCGTCAAGCGTCAGCACTGACTCGAGAACCAGTCCATCAGCATATGAGGGCAACGCAGCCAACCTCGTGGCCGCGCTGCGGTCCTGGCGCGCAAGGGAGGGCGAGAACGCAAGGTGCAGCCTCTCAATCGTTCCCCGTGCCTGCTAACCTCCGTAACTGCCGATTGTGTTGGCGCAGCGTCGCCAGACGATGAGCAGGCTTCACGACAACAAGTGTCATGCAGAGTGGTTTGTCGCGGCTCATAGGTTTGCAGCGCTCGTTGAGTGCCACGTCGCAATGCAACCCTGGCATGGCAAGGACATAACATGCAGGAAGCTGATCAGGGACACGTGGTCTCCTGCGACATGGCATGTTCACGAGCATCCTACTGTATCGACTGCTGCGCACATTCTCCTCGGCTTGCAGGCTCCGCAAGGCCTGACTGGAGAGCGCCATGTTGACCGCCACCAACCCGCAAGATCGACGCTTGCAAGCGCTCCGAACCTGACTGCGCGTCGCCGTGTCGCAGGGAACAGCAGGGCGGGGGCGAGGCAAGTCGCGACTCGGAGGCCGCGGCGGCGGGCGGCGTGATCGCGGCGCTGGAGCTGGGGTACCAGGAGGCGAAGCAGGGCGCCTGGATGGCGCGCGGCTTTGTGACCGCTTTCCTGGACGCAGGCGGCGCCGAGGAGGTGGGTTTTTGGGGTCAGGGTAGGATTGGTGCTAGGGCTGGGGCTTGGGCTAGGTCAGGATATGATCAATACTAAGGCCCCACTCTGCTGCCAGCTTGGCATTTTCCGTGGCTCGCCCTTAAACCTGATGCAGCCTGCAGCGTCGCCAGTGCCGGCACATCTTGCGCCTGGCCGGTGGAGCGCTCACTGTCCAACTCCTATAGCAGAGCAGGCAGTGACTCAACCGAGAGGCTGCTCAGGCTGCTCAAAACAAGCAATCATCACTCCCTGCTCATCAGCAGTGGATGCCGCCCGCACATGCACAGTCCGTCCCGTTTGCCTCCCCTTAGGTTCGCAGGATTTTGTTCCTACCCCTAACCCTATACCCCTATACCTCACCCTAGGCCTGACCCCGACGCGAGCGTCTCCTGTGCCGCAGCTGCTGGCGGTGCTGCGCGACGGGCACCGGGACGTGGCGCTTCAGGCCTTCGAGCTGACGCAGGCGCTGATCGAGCAGCACCCCGCGGCACGCAGCGCACTGCTGCAGGCCGACGTCGTGAAGGTGGGCGGCCTGTCCATGAACTGTCGCTGATACCACTCATATCCACGACCGATGCTGCTATGACGTGTATAGAGCAACCTCTGTGCCGCTGCAATCGCAGCATGCCGTGCCTGTTGTGCGAGCAGTGACTACCTGCGTGGGCCTAGAACAGGATTGGTAGGCATGGTTCCAGGCATCCTTTGCCAGACAAAACTCAGCATGGGCGTTACAAGAGAGAACTCGTTCTCCGCAGGAGCTGGTCCGCGTGCTGGGCAGCCCCACAGCGTCTCGGCGCGTGCGCTTCGACTGCGTCATGCTGCTCAGCGACCTGCTGGAGAGCGCGATCACAACAGACGCCAGGTGACTCGCAGCTGAGACATGAGGGTGCTCTACGTGCGACACATATGGTCGTGTTTATCCTGTGCATTGTGCTGGCTCGCAATGCGTCGCAGACGATTGCTGGATCCGCCAAAATGTACGCATCACTTGACTTTGTCCGTGCAGCTGGATCAGGATGTCAGGGCCGCGTCCTGACGTATCTGTGTTTGCGCCAGGCAGAGTGCTGGGGAGGAGCCCACCGGAGCAGCGGGCGTCGCCCGTCAGATGGCAGAGGACGGCGTGCTGCGCCACATCGTGCAGCGGCTGCGCAGCTCGGACCCCTCAGTGAGTTCTTTTTTTTGGGTTGGCATGCTGGGAGTTCGAGGACGCCGGCAGCTGGACGCTAGTTCGACCACACAGCAGGTCACCCTAATCTGCAACCAAAATAATATGTTGCCGCTCTGATGAACGTATGCTTGCAAAAGTCCTTTAGATCATTGTCGATCAGCCTGGCACGTCCGGTGCGCAGGCGCGCGCCATGGCGGCGCGGCTGATCGGCCTGATCGCGTCCCGGGGCGACGACCTGCGCGCGCAGCTGCTGGCGGCCGGCGCGCTGGACGGTCTCATGACGGCGCTGGGAGCCATGGACGCCGTCGCGTCCGTCGGAGGGCCGCTGCCGGTGCCGTCCTTTCCTGTGCTGTCCTGGCCATACACCATGTTCCGGTCACGCGGCTGCTCCCGGTGTCAGGCGCACGGAGAAAATGTGGGAAACGAAGGCACGGCAAGCACTCGATTTGCCGAGCTGTTCTATATCTTCGTGCGGCAGCATCATTGGCAATGCGCCACGCAAGGGGCATACGTGACTTCGCGATTTGCTAATTGCGTCTTGGCGGGTGCTGTGCTTCAGGGCGGTAAATCTGCAGCGGGAGGCCTGGTGCCGGCGTTCACAGTGCACCACGAGCTGGGCATGCAGCACCAGATCGCGACGGGCCTGCTGCACCTGTGCTCCGTCGCGGGCGCCACGGCGCAGCAGCCAGGTGTCGCGCAATCCCGCTGCCCAGGCGTAAACTTTGATCGAATGACAGTCCTGCGCCCAGAGCTGGATTCGCTTTACGCCTTTGTGTGTGCCATTCCGATCACGCTCACTGTTGGTAGTCTCCGTGCCTTGCCTCAAACTGATGGATCTGCGACACCACTCATCTGTGATCGTTGCCGCTCCGCAATTGCAGAGCCGGCTGCAGCAGCGTCGCCGGCAGCGACAAGTTCTTCACGGCACGAGACTGGCGGGAAAGAAGCAGACCACGCTGCACATGGCCAGCATGAGTCCGCAGCGCTGCGAGGGGAGCGGCTGGTCGGTGAGCTCGTGGGCGCCGGCGCGGTGCCTCCCCTGCTGCGGCTGCGAGGGCTGGGCTTCCCCAGGTGTGCGCCTGCGGTGACCAGCCTTCCAAACATTTGCTTCAGAACAAATGTACCATATCATCAAATTTTCTAATGGTGACTGCCATTGGGTAGGAGAAACCTGAAACATTGGGTTCAAACTCTCAGTCTGCGACCACGTGTACAAAAATCCGTATAGAGTTTGATGATTGTTCAGTAAAATGTTATGTTACACCAATTTTCCACGCAAGGAACCAAACAAACCTGCGCCACATGCATCACTGCATTGGAGTGCATTTAAATGCTTGATACAAGCAGAGCACTCTAACTGGCGCGTCCCGAGCAGAGTTGTGTAGCAGGTACCTGAGCGGCGTTGAATCTGGACCTAGTGCTCGTATCCAGCTTTGGCTGACTGGACCTGCTCAGAGGGTGGACTCGATTACCCTGCTGGGCCTCTGCGGTGTCAAATACGCAGTGTAGTGGTGGCTTGCTTGAGAGAAATGATTGGTGCGTGATCACTGCCGCAGGCCGCTGCGGGAGGGCGCGCGGCGGGCTCTCGCGCCGATGGTGGCGGTCCGAGGCGACGAGGTCCGGGCCATCGCGGCGACGGTCGCGGTGCCGCAGCCGCGGGACACGCCGCCCGCTGCGTGGCAGGCGTGGCGCTGCGAGCTCGACGAGGATCTGGGCTTGTAGACTGGGATGCAGCGCAGGGCAGTGGGGACGGACAAGTCGCTGGAAGCAGATGTGCAAACTTGGCTCAGGTGCCTCAAGCATGCCGACACATACGTTTCCCAAATCAGCTAGGTGAGCAGTTTGCTCTCCTTGTGGAGCTATTGCTGCAAAGTGCACAGACAACAGGCTGAAAGCGTTGCTTTACCTCATTGCACGCACTTGCTTCTTATGTTAATGTGTGTCAATGTGTCCTCTGCTTGTCCACATGCCAAACGACTCAGTGAAAAACCAGCATAACGCGGCATGCTAGGACTGAAACAAGCTCGGCTGAGTGTTCGTGCCTCACACGATGTCGCACGCACAACGGAGATACGTGCTCCAAAACACGCACGGTTGCAATACAACAGGACGCACACGCTCTGAAAGCACGAAGCTGTCGCAGCAAGCACTCATCACGGTCAGTTCAGACTGCTGATTCGCAAAACCCACACAGCACGGCAGACACGTTTAGGATCCACTCCACAGCTGCCCAGTTACAAGCGGGATCCTTTGCTTGCTGCAACACCCGACCTCTACGCAGCCCCTTGCACCACGCTAGTGCTGATGCTGGCGAGGCTGACATGTGATTTACTATCCCTGCAGCAGCATCCGTGTATTGCGGTCCATATCGCTGCCGCGGGGGCTCTCCGCTGCCCGCCAGGGTTTTGAACGTCGCCTCCGCGGGGGCTCTCCGCTGCCCGCCAGGGTCTTGAACACCAAAGAAACGGGCGCCAACTCCGCAACCACCGGCCGTCCATCTACATGATAGCGCAGCGGGACGGCTTCGGCTCCGCGACCTCCGTGGCGACATTCGGCTCGAGGCTCTCGACCCGGTCCGCCACCTCGGGATCCTCCCGAGCCAGCGCGCGCAGCAGCTTCTGCGCGTCGACGCCGTTATCCGCGTCGTCGTCCGCCCTCTCCTCGCCGTTCTCAGCCTCCTGCGCTCCAGACAGGTGACGCCGTCCTCATCCCGCAACCTTGCTTGCTGTAGGGCATACCAGGCGTCTGCAACCCTGCACTTGCACTTCCTGCCGTCGCACATCAATGTCTCCACACCACCCATGGCATGAGGTACCTCAGTGTGTGGGGCTTTGTCGGAGCCGAGCAAGTCTTGCCCGCCAAGTGGGCTTGACATGACAGAGACGGCGCGCACCGCATCGGCGGAGTGGCTGCCGAGGATGATCTCCCGCAGCGGCTTGACCAGGTCGGTGCCCGCGACGCCCAGCGCTTCGCTGTCGGGCCGCAGCAGGCGCGGATTGCCCCGGACCAGCAGCCACAGCGCCGTGACCGCCGCGTCGCCGGTCTCCAGACCACCTGTAGTTGGTGCATGCTTGGTATGACCACATATATTGGCTGTAGCATCACCGCATGCGCACCAATGTGTACCGAGCCCACAGACGCTCACATTTGCATGAGCAAGCCACTCAACACAGATCAACAGCATGACTTCCAAGTGTCCCGACGTGAGGCAGTGTGAACGCGCCATTCGGGTGTACAGCAGTTGACTGCCATGTGCGAGGATTGGAGGTGACGTGCAGCTGGTGCAGGGCACGACCATCCGCTTCGTACCTGTCGCGACGAGGTTGGCCACGGTGGGCAGCGCGCCCTCGCCGACCAGGAAGTCCGCGATGGCCGGGCGCTTGGCCAGCACCGTGCCCAGCAGCCGCGCCGCGGCGCGCGCTTCGTCAGTGTTCTCAGCATCCAGGACCGCAAGCAGCGGCTTCAGCGCCTACGTGCAATACAGCATGCATCATGCCTAGTTGCTATAGATCTGACATCCGCAGCATGTCCGACTAGCGGAGTGCGATCCTCGCCATTCATACCGCGAGTTGGGGTACCGCCTTTACAAGGCAGCATTCTACTGCACAATGACGAGCAACCTGGTCCAAGATGACTGCGACGTCGTCGTGGAAGGGCATGTTGTCCATCAGCGTGTCCACCGCCGCCAGGACCTGCTCGCAGGAGCAATCAGTGTCAGACGGTGCCGAACACGGAAGCGGTGGCACGGGATACTCCGTCAGTGTGCAACGTGGCTTTGTTTGGCTCCGGCTTTGCTTCATACATAAACGAAGGTTGATATGTTGAGGGAAAAACTACGTACTATTTTATGCTGAAGTCCGTTCATTGACATATTCTACTGTGAAGTCTGAGTACAAAGTATGTTCAGTTCATCAATACAGGCCTTGCGGCTATGGCCCAGCGATACAGGCCTTACCTTGGCGGTGTGCTTGCCGTCGATCAGGCGGCGCGTGAGCTCGTTGAGCGCCGCCAGCTTGTTGGGGCGGCAGAAGGCCTCCGCCGCCAGCAGCGCCGCCCAGGCTGCGTCCTGCGCCTCCTCGCCGCCCTCCAGGTACAGCTCCACCAGGGCGCTGCACAGAACATTCAAGGTGTTCTCCCACAAAGGCCAGACTTGCGACACGAAACTCGAGTTTGTGGCTCTCCGGAGATGTCCTAACACAACAGGTATCTGTGACACCAATGTTGTTCCGTGAATGCTCTGACACGCTCTGGCTTCACAGCCTGGGATCCAGCTCACAACGAGGCTCATTTGCCCGTCTGCAAGCTGGTTGGAGTCCCAGAGGGCGCTGCGCCCGAGATCCACAGCAGCTACTGGCTGCTCTATGGCGAGCTGTGCAACCGAGGGACATCTGCGGCTGCAACACCGAAAGTCGATGACGGCTGCCGCCAAGCCTTGAGCGCCGTGACCCAGCTGATCGGGGGCTCATCAGCCGGCTACGCAAACGGCTTTGCGGTCGGTGCTTGCAGCCAGTACAGCTGGCTTCTGAAGGCCAAAATCCCGAGCAGGTTGAGCCGCCAGGCG
>JAABUX010009699.1_pt1 | contig 10863 bp, 13 predicted proteins | sample 5561851 | NCBI WGS metagenome assembly JAABUX01 (sample SAMN10711883, study PRJNA513361) | rock metagenome | isolation source: Antarctica rocks | place: Antarctica: Victoria Land, Richard Nunatak red sandstone | collected 2016-01-03 | reverse complement strand
ACGCACGATCTGGAAGAAACGGCCCGCCACCTCGGGCACGTTAAACTGGAGACGACGCGCATTTATGCGAAATGGAGCGACCGGCGGCTCCGCGAAACATTGAGCCGCTGGTGAGAGCCTTCGGGGCACGGCTCGCGCCGCAGGGGTGCACAGACGACAACAACCCCCTGCCGTGACATGATAAAATAGAGGGGTACGGCCGCTGCGACACCACGTAGCGGCCTTTTTTTGTATCGCAGGGCGAGGAGGTAAGGGGGCGCATGGCGACGGAGAGTGACGAGGCCGGGGCCTTCCGGCGGCGGTGCCTGCTCGCGGCCGCAGCCGACGCCCTGGCGTGCTGGGAGGAGTACGCCGCGTTGGTGCGTGCGGCCGCCGAGGACCCACCTCGGGCGGGCGGCGCGACCCGGCGAGCGGAGTTGCGCGAGGAGCTGCACCAGGCGCGCACGGCGCTGATTACCGCCGTGACGGTCCGGCGCATGGCCGTCGAGGAGATCGCGGCGGAGCGCGACGATGAGGACGAGGCCTTCCCGCTCGACGACCTCCGCGACGACGGGCCGCTGTGAGCGCAAGCGCGCGGGCGACGTGCGGCCTACGTGGAAAAGAGTGACGCGCGGGCGGGCGGGAGCGCGAAGGGGCGCCGCCCACAGCCCATAGGCGGCGCCCCGATAAGGCCAGGGGAGGGCGACAGCACAGCCCATACCGCCGCCCCCATGCCCCTACTACTATAGACGCGCGGGCAAGGCGATTCCTACGTCGCTCTTGCGCCACCGCTAGTACCCTTCGCTGGAAATGGTTCCGCACGTTCAGTAAGCATTTCGAGGAGTCATCACGCACGTTGTAGCGTGCCGAACATGCGGAGAAACTTCCAGCTAGCGGTACTAGGTAGATCGCGCGGCGCTGGCGCGACGGGATGCGCGCCAGCGTGGCCTGGGGCGAGGGGGGCTGGCGCGGGAACGGCGCCGGCGCGCGGTCGTGGATAAGGGCGGGCAGGCGACGCGCGGGCATGGTATCGGTGTAGGGATTACGACTGTGATTGTTGCTACGGAAGGTGGGAGGAGGACGACCCGATGATGTTATCGACGGCAGCGACACCAGGGACACCCCGGCTAATCCCGGCGACGCGCCCCACGCGCGAGGAGCGATACCGGGCACAACAGACGCGGGCCACGCGCCTGGTCGCCGCCGGCCTCTGGCTGGCCGTCCCGGCCATCGTCGCGCTCATCGTGGGCCTGGCCCTGCCGCTGTTTGTGGGTGTTGTCCGGGTGGAGGCGCTCGGGGTCGGCGGCGTGCTCCTGCTCGTCGCCGGTGGGCTGATGCTCTGCGGCCGTCGTGAGATGCGACGGGCGCGACGGGCGTATGCGGAGCGGCGTCTCCATGCCGTGCGCGTGGATTGGGGTGGGGCCGCGTAGCGCCGCCGTCATCGTTGTGCGGAGGCGGCAGGAGGGCGCAGGGGGACACGCGCCTCCTTGAAGAATAGGGCAGCCGGCAGCGCCCCTTCTTTTTCCACGTAGTCGGTGGTCGGAGGCGCGCGCACGACGTATGGGGGGGGGTGATGACACGGGACGACCACGAGGAACTGCGTCCGACGCCGCTTATCGAGCGGACCCGCGTGGCGCTCTACCATGCGCTCGTGACGGCCGATCCACTGGCCGACGTGTACCACCACCCGATCACGGCCGCGTTCGTGGGGCACTACTTCGCCGTGCTTGGCCCCGCCATCGGCCGCTACCGGGAGCCGGCCGACCAGGACCGCTTCGCGCGCGAGGAGGCGGCGCGGTTCCTGGCGCTGCTGGCCCAGGCCGAGCGCGAGCGGGCCGCACGCCTGGAAGAGCCCTACCTGCGCCTTGTGCCGCCGTCCGACGACGGCGACGAGCAATGAGAGAGGAAGGTGCCAGCCGCCAGCCGCGCTCCTACGGTCTGTCCCTACCGCATCCACTTCCGGGCCGCCACGCTGAGTGTGTAGATGGCGCCGTGGCCGAGACCGCGCCGATCGAGGAGCCCGCGCCCCACCAATTCCTCCAGGTCGGCCTGGACCGTCTCGCCGTCGAGGCCCAGCCCCAGGGCGCGGGCGATGTGATCGGCGGTGGCGCCATGGGGCTCCTCGGCCGCGAGCACGGCCAGGATCTCGCCCGTCGTGGTGGATGCGCCGATCGGTGGGATGTGGCTGTCCATGGGGTCGCCCGCCTTTCTTTTCTTTATGGAAGGAGTCGTGGCGCGGGTGTCCCCTCCGCAGCCCTAGCCCCGGTCACGCCCTCCGATGTACGGAACATGTCCGGCGCTGTGCGGGCGAGGTGGTGGAGGCGCGCGATGGCCGCATTCAGTTCCGCGATAAGCGGTGGCGGTGCCCACCCGTCGGTTAAGAAGGTGCGCGCCGCCGTCAGGTGGACCAGGAGCGCGAGATTATTGAGCGGCGTTGCCTGGGCCACCGTTTTGGCCCTGGTGAATTGCTCTATCGCGCGCCGTCCCATTGACGAGGCAACGCGCCGTCCGTCGATGTCTGCGGTGACCAGGGCGGTGACCTCCTCCAGGGCGGCGAGCAGGGTCGCACGGCTGCGTACGCGAGTAAAGATGCCGGGGGTAACGGCGGGACCGGTCTCAGGGATCATGCGTGTCTCCTCTCGTGGGTTCATGACCTGATGGCCGGCCCTGTCAAACGGTCGGGTCGGCCGACACACCCCCTTTATAGCACATTCGTACTATGTGAGCGCCTGCTATTCCATCACGCGTCCGGCGAGAGCGTGGACATTGGCGGCCGCCAGTGGGTGGCGTCACGGGCGCATAGCACTCGTAGAAAATCGGTGGGGAAATCGGACAACTACCCTTGTCCTATGTGATAGACTGGCCGTAGCGGGGCTCCTGGCAACACCCCTGTTACCCATCGTCTAGCACCCCTGTCACCCGCCGTATCAGCTGCAGGAGGGTCCAATGCCCGTCACCAGCCTTGTTCCCTACACGGGTGGCGACGCCGTGCAACGTGCGGAGTCGTGGCAAGGCCTCCCCCCCGACGAACGTCGGCGCCGGGCGGTGGAGGCCTGCGTAGCGCACGACGCAGCCGCCCTCTGGCTCTTGACCGAGGCCTGGACGACACTACATGGTCGTGCCGGCGCCCTGGTCTCGCCGCACACGCGCAAGAACTACCGCCACGGCGTCGAGACGCTCGTCGTCGCATGGAGGCAAGAGAACTTGCTGCGGCCGGCGCGCGACGCGGCGGCGCTTTGGCTGCGCCAGCTCGAGGCGGCCGGCCTCAAGCCGGCCACGGCGCAGATCCGCCTGGCCGCCGCGCGCGCCCTCTACGGCGCGCTGCGCTGGGCCGGTGCCACCGAGGCCGACCCCTTCGATGGGGTGCGCGTGGCGAAAGACGCGACGCCGGCGTGGGAAAAGCGCGCCCCCTACAGCGCGGCCGAGTTCGACGCCCTGCTCGCCGTCGCCCTGGGCGAGGACCGCGCGCTGGTGCTGCTGGCCGGGCACGGCGGCCTGCGCATCTCGGAGTGCCTAGCCCTGGCGTGGACGGACGTGGAGTTGCCCCAGCGTCGGCTCGTCGTCGCGAAGGGCAAGGGCGGCAAGCGGCGCACGGTGCCGCTGTCGGGGACGCTGCTCGCGGCCTTACGGGCGCTCCGGCCCCCCGATGGTCGCGGCTACGTGCTGCCCTACCGCTCCGACTTCCCCGCGCGCGAACGGATCAAGCGCCTGGCTGCGGCCGCCCGGCTCCCCGACGCCGAGGAGCCCGGCATTCCCTACCGCGGCATCCACGCGCTGCGCCACACCTGCGGCACGCGCCTGGTGCGCGAGACCGGCAACTTGGAGATGGCCGCGCGTCACCTGGGCCACAGTTCCATCGAGACCACCCGTGTCTACGCCAAGTGGAGCGACGAGGGCCTGAATAGCACTGTCGGAGGGTGGTGAGGCGTGAGCGATGAAACAACCGCCCTCGCCCGCCCCGATGACGCCTACGACGCGCTGTTAGCCGATCTGCGCGCCATCATCGCGTCCGGGCGTGGCCGCGCGGCCGCAGCCGTCAACGCGGAAATCGTCGCGACCTATTGGAAGATTGGCGAGCGTCTGGTGCGTGAGGAGCAGGGCGGCTTAGAACGCGCGGCCTATGGAGAACAGGTGCTCGCGCGCGTGGGGCGTACTCTGGGCGGGGAGTTCGGGCGCGGCTTCGCCGAGCGGAGCTTGCGCGCCATGCGCCAGTTCTACCAGGCGTACCCAATTCGGTCCGCAGTGCGGGCCGAATTGACCTGGACGCACTACCGGACCCTGATGCGCCTGCCCGACGACCGGCGCGCGTTCTATGAGCGCATGGCAATCACCGGACGGTGGAGCTCGCGCGAGTTGGAGAAGCAAATCAACTCGATGCTCTACGAGCGCGTCGGCCTCTCTCGTGGCCCCGAGGAGCTGGCCGCCTCCCTCCCCCACCCCAACCGGCCGGTCGCCCCCTCCGAGTACGGCGAGGCCTTCCGCGACCCCTACGTTTTGGATTTCCTCGGACTCGACGGCGCCTTCTCCGAGCGCGATTTGGAAGCGGCGCTCGTGTCCCATATCGAACACTTCCTGCTCGCCTTGGGCCACGGCTTCTGTTTCGTTGGTCGGCAGCAGCGCCTGCCCATCGGCGACAAGGATTATTATGTCGATCTCGTCTTCTACCACCGCTTCTTGCGGGCGCCGGTCCTGGTCGATCTGAAGATCGGGGAGATCGCGCCGGCCGACATCGCGCAGATGCAGCTCTACCTGGCCTGGACGCGCCAGCACGACCACGCCGAGGGCGAGGTCGACCCGATCGGCCTGATCCTGTGCGGCTCCAAGGACAGCGCCGTGATCGAGTTGCTGCTGGCCGACCCGGACTCGAGCCCCGACAAGCGCATCAAGGTCGCGCAGTATCTGCTCCCCGACAGCCAGGAGGCCTTGAAGGCGGGCCTGGCGCGCATCGGCGCGGCCTACGACGAGGCGCGTGGGGGTGGGGCGCGTGGCACGGGCAGCACACTCGACGACGATACTGCCGATGCCGCCGGCGATGCCCCGGACCGCGCGCGGTAGGCGGCCGACGATGCGACGCTTGGGACGCCTGAGCCGGACGCTGCCGCCCGCCGCCGCGCACTTCCGCGCCTACGTCCGGTTGCGTAGCGTCGACCCCGCGCGCGACCGCGACCGTAGCTACACGCTGACCTGGACCCCGGCCCTGTTCGAGGGTGGCGCGCTCCTGCGCGTGTGGGGACGCACCGGTGGCCCCGAGCGCACCCGCATCGACTACTACCCCGACCGCGCCGGCGCCCAGGCCCACGTCGAGGCGCTCCTGCGCCGTCGCCTGCGCCACGGCTACCGTGTCTTGGAGTGGCAGTAACGTTACTTTTATGTCAACAGCCCTCGATGCCTCTTTTGCCCTGAGTTCATGTTCGTCGTGCCCGCATCGACTTTTAACAGCTATGCGCTACTGCGCTTGCATACCATTGCGTTCATGCGCTATCGTATAAGTGCGTTCCTGCGTAATCGCATTAACTTAAAAGTGCGATTATGCAGGAACGCGCATACGCATTAGTGTAGACGTGCGCGATCGCAGTAGCGCAGGTATGCGATCCTGCGCTGGCGCATTGTAATAGGGAGACTAGAGGGAGGCGTAATGAGCGGCCGTGTGCTAGCCCTGGCGATGCAAAAAGGTGGAGTCGCGAAGACGACCTCGACGGAGAATCTGGGCGCTGCGTTGGCAGAGCGTGGCCGGCGCGTCCTGGTCATCGACATCGATCCCCAGGCGAACTTGACGCAGGGCCTGGGGATCGACCCGGCTGAGTTAGACTACAGCATCTACGAGGTGTTACTGAATCCGGAGCGGGGCGTCAGCTTTGCCACCGTCCACACGGACGCCGGCATCGACCTTGTGCCATCGACCCTAGCCCTCGCGGGGGCGGAACTCGAACTGGCCGGGAAGGTCGGCCGGGAACTGCTACTGCGCAAGGCGCTCAAGGCCACCAGGGAAGAGTACGACTACATCCTCATCGACCCGCCGCCGTCGCTGGGTCTCTTCACGCTCAACGCCTTGGCGGCCGCGGACTCAGTGCTCGTACCGTTCCAGGTTCACGTCTATTCCTTCAAGGCCATGCCGCAGCTCCAAGCCACTATCGACCTCGTGCGCGACCTCAACCCACAGCTCTCGATCAGCGGCATCGTCTGTACGCTCTCCGACCGACGCACGAGCTTGAGCCAGGCCGTCGAGCAACAGATACGAGACAGCTACGGCGATTTAGTATTCAACACGGTTATCCCCGTCAACGTGAAGCTCGCGGAGGCCCCGGCCGCCGGTAAGTCCATCATGACCTATGCGCCCGACAGCGCCGGCGCGGCCGCGTACACCACGCTCGCCGGGGAAGTGGAGGCTCGCTATGGCGTCTAACAAGCAGAACTTATCCGACATGCTCGGCGGTCCCGGCACACCGCCCGAGATCCGACGCGGTCGCGGGATGCGCCTCTCGACGGAGTCGGTCGATGCTACCGACGTGACAACCAACGCTGCACAACTGGATGCCCCTGAAAACGCACAATCGCAAGATCGCACGAGTGCGAAATCGCGCCAGCCGTCGCGCGTTAACCGGGGCTATGCGCTACGCGAGGACTACGTGAAGCAGCTCAAGAGGATTGCTGTGGATGAGGACCGCAAGCTCTATGAGGTGATGGAGGAGGCGCTGGCGCAGTACCTGGCACGCCGCCGCGACAGCAAGGAGGACGGGTGAGCGTGCCGCCCGACGATGAGATGGAGGTCGTGCTGCTGTACCAGCTGATCGTGCGCGAGGAGGCGCGTCGTCTGTCTAAGGACCTGCGCGCCTTCCCAGCGCAGGCACGCTCGCTGTCCCGGCGCAAGCTAGCTGTATTGGAGGCTGCGGCCGAGGTGCTGGAGATGATCGCGGGGCCGGCGCTGCGGCATCTCCGGCCGGGCACCCTAGGGGTACGCCGGCTGCGACTACGGGCACAGATCGATGGCTAGGGTTACATGGTGCAAGGCCGCACAGAGCAGATCAGGGTAGGGCGAGTGTCAGCAACTCGACATAAACAGCAGGGGGTTCAACCTCCACACTATTTCACACCTCGCCACTTATCACCCAAGAGTATCGGATGTGCAACTAGTTGTCATTATGCGATAAAATACATTGCACCCGCACTGCAAGTGCGGTAAGATGGGCAGCATGAGAGGTACTACTATGTCCTAGCGCCTAGTGCTAGATGCACGAAACCCGCCGGTGTGACCCAGCGGGTTATAACTAGTCTTTAATATTGGTCGGCTCTGGTGCGCAAGGCTTCCAAACCACCCACCAAGCCGCTAGATCGGGTCCGAAAACTCGACCGGGCTTCCACCCCCGGAAAAAGTTCTCGAGACTCGCAGGGGAGCTTTATGCTTCCGAGGAGTACCTATGAGCAATCATACGGGAACGGTATGTGCATGTCAAGATCATGCCCATTCTCCGAGGCCGGAAACCACACCACCGCTACCATCCACGTCGCCCGACAGCATCGACCGGCGCCTGGTCCAGCGCTACGGCGCGTGGCTGCTCACCGGCGGCTACACGGCGCTGCCGACCTACGCCTGGGTCTACTACGCGCGCTTGGGCGTGAGCGAGGCCGAGATGGTGTGCCTCGCGCAGCTCTGCACGTATTGGTGGAGCGCGCGCGATCCCTTCCCCGGCGAGGCGGCGCTGGCCGCGCGCATGGGCAAGAGCGTACGCTGCATCCAGGGCTACCTGCGTTCGTTGGAGGGGAAGGGGCTACTGCACATACAGACTCGACTCTCCAACAACGGCCGGCAATCCACAAACGCCTACGACCTGCGGCCGTTCTTCGCGGCTGTCGAAGGGCTCGCCCGGCTCGACGGCCTGCTCCCCATCGACGACGCGGCCCCCACGACGCCGGCGACGGAGACCCGCGACAACGATTCGTGTAATTTTTGTATTAGGCAAATAGATGTTGCACAGGCGGGGCCACAATTCACACACGATGGCGGCGCCGGTCGCCTTGGAGTTGTGCCGGTTCAAACATCGGCCAGCTGTAGCCTGCCGCCCCACTCTGTGTGCAACGTGTTGTTGCCCAATACAGATTCGTGTAATTTTGGGCCATTTGACCATAACAACGAACCACAGGGGGATGCGGAACGGGAGCCGCTATGTGCAGGCGCGGCGAGTGTTGGAACGGAAAACCGGCCTAAGGACGCCGGCACCCCAACCACGGGGGAGGATGAAGGATCGCGCGCGGGAGGGATGAAGGATTCTTCACCCCAAGTAAACCCAATCGAAATAGAAATCTTCGACTACGACTCGATACCCCCTACCCCCGTTAAGACAACACTGACCACGACGACCAGCGCTGAGGCCCGGCTACCGGCCAGCGCGGACCCCGACGACCAGGCACTCGCGGCCGTGATCGCTGACCTGAGCGCCGCGTTGGGCGATGACGCGCCGCGCTCGAGTCTCGGTCGTGCCCGTAATCTGTGCCGCGACGCCGGCGTATCACCCGCCCGTTTCTTGCGCCTGCTCGATGAGGCGGCGGCGCGGACACGCGACCGCCAGGCCAGCATCGTCAAGCGCCAGCGCGACGGCCAAGCGACCAATGGCATGCCCTACCTGTTCGCTGTCCTGACCGACCTGCTCCACCCCGCGCCCCCTCGGACGGCCGACGTCGGCCCGAGTGCGGATCGCCGGCAATCCGGCCCGTCAGGTCGTCGTCGACGCCGGCGCGCTGACGGCTGTGGCGAGCCGATCAGTTCCTACGCCGCGTGGTCCGACAGCCCCGCGCGGCTGCCCATCGCCGAGGAGCATCCGGTGTGGCGCGCGGTCCTCGACGAGCTGGCCCAGGTCATGACCAGCGAGAACTTCAACGCCTGGTTGGCGACGACGCGCGCCCTCGACCAGGACGGCGAGCTGCTACGCGTGGCGGTTCCCGCCGCCTTCAACAAGACCTGGCTAGAGCAGAAGCTGGCCGGCAAGGTGGCTGGCGCGTTGCACAAGATCGACGACGACGGCCTTGGGGCCGGGCGCGTCGCGCGCGTCGAGTACGTCGTTGAGGTGGCGGCGTGAGCGCACATCCGTATCCGCGGGGCGTGTTACCATGATCGCGCGGGGAGAGTGGCACAGGGCGTAGGACGGCCGATGGGATAGGGAAAGAGGGGTGCGTGATGCGGCGGTCTGGTGTGGCGTGGGGAGTGAGCGCGGCGGCTGTGGCCGTGCTGCTGGCGGGCCTCCTGGCGGCGCGCGCCGCCGCGCGCGCCGATCCTGTCGTGGCCACCATGGCCACCGCCCCGTTCGCGTCGCTGACGCTCGCTCCGGGCAACCGTGCCATCATCCTGGACCAGATGGGCCGGCGTGCGCGGCTCATCGACACGACGGCCGGGCGCGTGATCGGGACGCTCGCCACCGGTCGCCCCCTCCTCGGCCACGGGTTGCCCATCGCCGTCGATGGGCGTCTGCGCCGCGCGTTCGTCGCCTGGCCCGTCGCGCCCGGCGGCCCCGGCGCGGCCCTGACCATCGCGGCGTTCGACCTCACAAGCGGCCGTCCCGTGGGGTCCCTCACCATCGGCTTGCCGCCGGGATCAGCTATGACGGAGACCTACCTGGCGGTCGACGCGCGGCGGCACCGCCTGTTCGCGCTTCCCTTCGGCTACCCTGTGAGCGCCCTGCTCACCGTCGATACGGCCCGCCTGCGTGCCCTGCGCACCGTCGCGCTCAACCCCTGGCAGGCGGGGGATGGCCCCGACCCTGAGGCCTTGGGGTTGCAGGGTGTCCCGCTCGCCGCCGATGAGGGGACCGGGCGGGTCTTCGTTGGGCGGCCGGATGAGCCGGCGGTGGCCGTCCTGGACGCCGCCTCGGGCCGCCTCCTGCGCACCGTCGCGCTCCCGGCACTGCCGCCCGGCTCGGGCGCGGGTCCGGGCGTGGGCGCGCAGGTCGCCTGCCCCCTCGTCGCCCCCGGCCTCGCGCGCGTCTATATCACCAATCCGGTGGCCAACACCGTCACCACCCTCGACGCGCGGACGGGGCGCGTTATCCGCACGGTCCATCTCGCTTCCTCACCCGCGCCCCCCCTCGTGGACGCGGCGGGGGGGCGCGTCGTCGTCCCCTACCAGTCCCGGTACGGGTTCGCCGTCCTCGACGCGCGGAGCGGGCGCCTCCTGCGGAGCGGGCGCCTCCTGCGGACGCGCGCCTCCGGTCCCACCCCGGCGATCATCCCCATTGCGCTCGACGACGGCGCGCGGCGCGCGTTCGTGGCCGACGACATGGGCGGGACCGTGGCGGTGGTCGACCTGCGCACGGGGCGGACGCTGCGCACGGTGGGGGTCGGCATCCACCCGAGCGGGCTCGCGTTCGACCGGCGGCACGACCGGGTCCTGGTGACGGTCGCCGGCCCCTGTTGCGCGGGTGGTGGTCAGCCCACGGGCACCGGCGCGCTGGTGGTGCTCGACGGCGCCAGCGGGCGCGTGGTGCGGACGCTCCCCCTGGGCCGCGGCCCCCTGCAACCCCTCATCGATGAGGCGGGCGGGCGCGCGCTGGTGGTCAACACCGTGGGCGGCACGACGACGGACCCGGACCCGTGGGGATGGGTCCCGCGTCCCATCCGACAGCGGTTCTCCGTCTTCCCTCGCCCCCGGACGCGTCCCCTGTCGGCCAGCGTCATGCTGTTTGACCTCGCACAGATGGCGAAAGGATAAGGCAGTGATGTGGGGGACACCGGCCGACCCGGAAGGGGGCGACGACATCGCCCTGACGACGCCCGCGAGCCCGTCGGGATAGCCGGTCCCGTCCCAGCGCTCGTGGTGATGCCGCACGATGGCGACCCCGCGCGCGAAGTCGCGGCCCCCCCTCTGGTCGGTGCGGTCAAGGCGACGGCTCAACGGTC
>JAABUX010009698.1_pt1 | contig 10863 bp, 21 predicted proteins | sample 5561851 | NCBI WGS metagenome assembly JAABUX01 (sample SAMN10711883, study PRJNA513361) | rock metagenome | isolation source: Antarctica rocks | place: Antarctica: Victoria Land, Richard Nunatak red sandstone | collected 2016-01-03 | reverse complement strand
TGGCATTGGAACTGGCGGTCGTCAAGTGGCATTTCATGGCGCGACGCAGGATGCTGCCTTGGAACCGTGCAAGCAACAGTCCTCGGCAGAGGAATTTTCGAGTGTGGATGCCTCATTCGATGCCTACGACGTACACCAGGAAGGAAGGTGCGCACCATTGATAACACCATTGAGGCCATTGGGGTAGAAGGCGCCAGCGCCGGTTGTGTTCGCCAGCGTGGCGACGCTGATGACCTGCACAGACGCAACAGCATCACAGTCGCGAAGACGCGGGCAGGTACAAGTTTTCTGTCATTCAACCACTTGGAATGTTGATCACCAATGACACCTCCGTGAAGATCTGATGCACATGCTGTATATTGCACATGCCGCGACGGGACGAGAATAACACAGATCACTGGGAATCAAGTCAGCACGAGCATTGCTTTATTAGTGGCATTTAACTGATCCAGTCTGCGCAGCAACTGACCTGGGCGGGCGAGCGCGGAAAGGCGAGCGAGTGGATGTCATCAGGGGCGATGACCGCCACATACGGGATGGTGCCGGCGAGGGTGCCGTTGGTGACGCCCAAGTCATCCGGCGGCGTCGGATTGCCGGAGGCCTCGCTGCGGAGCGTCGCGATCGCCTGGCGCAACATGCCGAGCATCAGCACCGTGCTTAGGCATGGGAACCATATGCGGAACAGTCAGAATCACGTGCACCAACCTCATGCCGGTCATGCGCAGCGAGAGAGAGCTGGCAATAAATCAGGCAGAGCTCATGGGACGAACGTGTGCTGATCGTGCTGAGTATCCTGCTGCCACCAGTCGAGGCAAACGTTTCTCTGTGCGGTCATAACATTGGAACTCGACTCTCTATGAAAGGATACAAGCAGGCGTTTCAGCATGCGGGATCGGCGCTCAGCACCTGGGTCACTTGCGACACCGTGACGTTGTACGGCGTCACGTAGGAAGCGTTCTGGAAAAGTAGAAGACGAGCGGCCGCCGAGTGGTACGCCTGCGGAGGGTTCAGGGCTTGAGTAAACACCGTGCTTTGCAGGGCCTCATTGTTAACCCAGCAACACATTGCAGATTCTCGGTAGGAAATTGCGCGAGTAGTCTCTACGTCCTTGTCGTAAAGCACACCTCGACTGCCAGGATGCCTGCAGCGGCTGTCAGGTACGCGGACTTGTTTGTGATGAGTGCTGCAGCACCCTACGCATCACGAGCCCAGTACTGTCGGAGGAAGGCGATGTGCAGTCACAGAGGCACCAGCCGCACTGTAAGACAAGCAGTCCACTGCGACGAGCTGCTACCGCACTGAGCAGATAAGAGAGGTCAGACTTGCGCTGCACGACATGTCATGCTCACAGCTGTGAACACAGGCCATACAGCTGCGGGCGGTGGCATGGTCGCAAAAGGCGCGCCGTGTACGCGCTAACGCCGACATCCTCGAAGAGGAAGACGCCGTGCAGGAAGAAGATGTCGTTGGCGTAGGGGCTGAAGGCGGGGACCAGCGTCATGTTGAACGCGTCGTCCACAGCCGTGGCGAAGGCGGTGCCGAGGTTGATCTATGCAACAGCGATTGCGGTGAACTCAGTCGAAGCCAATCATGTCAACGCATTCACACAGCCGAGGGCTGACAGCAGGCGGGTACTTGACCCTCCTGCTGCCTGCTGCCTACTTTGGGCTGACTTGCATTCCTGCTGGCTATGGCACCGCGCGTGTGCCAACGCATCGCTTATGCCATTGGGCGTGCATGAGAAGCGGCGCATATATGATAACGCCAGATTTGCGTACCGCCGGCTTCGAGATTGCGGCACTCCCAAGAGCCGCGCGCAGGAAGGCAACGTGTGTGGCCTCATCAGCGGCAAGCTCCACGGCCAGTGCCTGTTGAGGAAGCAGTACGCACATCAGTGAGGTCGTCTTTGCATAAGTCCAGTGGCAGAAACGGCTACGCAACATGCCCCGCGATGGGCCGCTATCGTTGCAACACAGCCAAGGCAGTCCGGAGCGACAGCCCTGCATATGCAATGACCCAGATATGCCAGGTGCCTACCAGCAGCGAGACAACTGCAACAACGTGCCTTCAGGGGTGTGGCGAAGTTAGGCCCCAGCGCTGCAGTGTCTGCTATCCCGCAAAGCAATGCAGGCTTGAGGTCTGCTTGCGCGCTCACCATGACGGGTGCGCTGAGGTTCGCCATCTGGCCGCCAGTCGTGAGGCCCGGGTTGCTGCCCAGTAGGCTGGCGGGGAGGCCCGCGCCGGTGGTTGCATACGAATAGAACTCCGCCTGCACGGCTCATGATGGCTCAGCATCACCACGACACCGACCAGCCTCCGGACCACAAACCCGGCATTGGACAGGTTCATGCTGGGCGGCAGAGAGCCATCTCCGTGCATGACAGGCTGGGGGACGCACATCGAGGTACTCGAAGTTGAGGGCGAAGTTCAGGATGTCCTGGTCCGTCAACTGCACAGCACAGCAGCCTTGTCATTACATGCTGCCGCGACAACACTGTCGTGCTGCTGGCGTGATTGTTGCCAGCAATATGCACGCAGCATGTCAATATGATAACCGGATGCAAGCACGGTACAAGACATCTATGGGCGCTTTGCCTGGTCATAGCGCACATACCGCACCTGCAGCAGTCGAGCCAAACACTGGCGAGGCAACCTCACGGCGTGCCATAGCGCGACGGTCAAGTCAGCAGCGGCGAGCGCACCCCCGAGGTGGCGTTGGTTTGCTGCAGCTTGCGTGACGAGGTGGCGGCCACCGGGTAAATCTCCTCCTGCGGCGCGGCCAGCAAGCGGCGGCCCAGCAGAGCCCCCTGCGTGGCGTTGGTGAAGCCGGACAGGCCGTTGGGGAAGAACAGACCCGTGCCGTTGGGGCTGCCAGCTGTCACAACGGACAGGACCTGCAGCAGCAGTCAGTGCTTGGTTGACACGGCCGTACTAAGCTGCTGATGTGTCGGCATGGATCAATCTATCCCAGCATGGATGGTGAAGGCGGCACATGGCGCAGCTGAGAGCTTCATGCCAAGGAGCAGCAGAGGTGGTGAATTATTCAATGAGCTTGGAGCACGGGCATCGCAGAAACATGCCGACATGGTGCAGACATGGCCGCGCGCCTGCGCCGGAGACCGCGGGAAGGTGTAGGCGTTAGCATTCACTGGCGTCAGGTTGGGCGCCCCATTGGCACCGAGGATGCCCTGGTCGTCTGCCATGCCCGACAGCGTCGCTCGCAACGAGGATATTGCCTGCAGCGTTTCAGCATTTCACCCCAAGGTTCTCTGTGTGCTAGTCAATGTAGACACTACCTTGCGCTACACCCTCAAGACACCGAACTTGCCCTGCGGATGGACAAACAGTGGGAGCTGTCTCTTCTGAGGTGTCTTGTGCATGGGAAGGAGTGCAGGGGTTCGTGGCGCACGTCGACGATCGTGTTGATGGTTACGTTGTACGGCTCCACGATGTAGCTGCCGTTCTGAATGAGCATCTCACGGATGGCACCGGCGTGGTACGCTTCCACCGCGAGGATGCCGGACGCATCGGTCAGGTATGCCGAGTTGTTGATCAGGGCAGCGGCGCCCTGCGTTGCCAGTCAGCAGGAAATGAACATGCGTCTCGCGAGTGGTTGGCATGCGAAGGTTCACACCAATCACTCCAATGCACCACGTAAGTAGTCCGACAGACCCACCCCGCATGATGCGGTGCGACTCGGCACATGCACTTCAGCTCAGATATCTCTCTGCATCATGGTGAGTGCAGCCACAAAAATCAAAACCGATAGCGACCAGACATGAGCGATGCATCAACCACCCACGCAACGACTTTTCCGGACGGTCACAGCGTAGTCATCAAACGATACGCACCTGGTAGGCGGTGACGCCGACATCCTCGAAGATGAAGGCACCGTGGAGGAAGAAGATGTTGTTGGTGTACGGCGAGAATGGCGGGTCCAGGGTCATGCCCAGGGCCGCGTTGGCGGCGACCGCGAACGCAGCTGTGCTGTTCCCACCAGCTATGTTGAGCTGCGCAGCAGGGAAGGTGCTCCTCACGCACGAGCCGAGGCGCCGATGCTTCTCAGATCTTCTCGAGATATATGTGCACAGTGGCGCATGTCGGCAGACATGGTCATGATTATGTACTCGATCGGAGGTGGGTTAATTGCACTGCAATACGCTCACCAGCGGAATGGGCGGCGCTGCGGATCCGAGGGCTCCGCGAAGGAAGGCCACGTGGTTGACCTCGTCACGGGTGATCTCATTGGCAATGGCCTGCGGAGGATGCAGCACGACAACACCGTCGTCACCCAGGCCGACTTCCACTGACGGCGGCCAGTGCCGGCAGCACAGTCTCTCTTGGAGGGCGTGGGCAATGCGCGGAGCGCTGTTCACGTCGCCGGGCACCGCTGGAACACTCAAATGCAAGCTGAACGGTGCCGTTCAACGCGCAACAGCACATACGGGACAAAACCTGAAAAAGCCGAAAATGTGACCTGTGCCGAAAGTGTGACCTGTGCCCTTCCACTGGTATGCAGCAGGATGTGGACACCAGTGCAGTATTGCGGCACGCAATCCCTCCCTGCAGCCTCCACATCGGATCCCGGCGGAGAGCACCGAGTGCCAATGACAGACATGGCGCGCACCGCGACGTAGCCGGTGAGGTTGGCCATCTGGCATCCGATGGACGCCGGGCCGCCGCCGCGCAGGTTGCTGGCCAGACCTACGCCGGTCGTGGCGCAGGAGTAGAACTCGCCCTCTAGGTACTCGAGGTTCAACGCGAACGTCAAGATTTCTGCATCGTTAACCTGCGGGACAGGCGGGGGCAGCGTGAACGTCCGGCCTGGTGTAGATGTAACAAAAACAGCAATCGAACGAACAACGTTAGTGCCGCAGTGATGATGGAAGCAAACTGGACTTGCCAAATTTTGGGCAGCTGCTGGAGTCGCCGCTGAGAGCGCTAGGAGTGCTGCAATGAACACGGCGCCTGCCCGCAGTGCCTGCACGCATCACACGCATCGGCTTACGATGATCTGCTCCTGCAGACGTACCGGAAGCTCCAGAGGGACCGGACTCGTCCCGATGCGCCGGCAGAGGGTGAAGCCAACTAGTTTTACATGAGCCAGACGGGCAGCTGCCGAGCAACCAAGTCGCGTCCTTCCAGGATCTGGCCGGACACTCGAGGCCGGCGCATCGATGGCTCGAGGAGACGATCGCAATGCATCGTGAGCTCGGAGCAGGCGTCGGGCCGGCTTACCGTATGTGCCGCCATGCTGACCCAAATATAGCCGAATCCCTGCCTTTTATGTGCCTGCGCTTCAGGACCGGGTCAATCGTGACGGACCCGAGCCTCTGCCGAGCCGACGGCGATCTAACGTCAAAGGACAATTAGCTGGCGCAGGCAGGCCGATCGCAAGCGGAAGCGGCCGCACCTCCGGCCGTACGCACGCCAGTCCCCGATCCCAAATCGCAAAACGAGTTTTGTTCAAATGCAACTCTCGCTTAAGCCCAGGCAATGACCGTTGACGTGGCACGTGCTGCGGCGCGCTATCGTGAAGCCCCATCTCTGAGCTTGAGAGAAGTGCGCTTGCAGCAGCCGCTGTTGCAATATTTATCGCGCTGACCATGCATCCGTTGCAGCACTTGGCGCTCCGCTCAACGGCGGTCAATGTGTCACATCAGTCATGCATCAGCATCACAACCTCGCTCCACACGACAGCAAACCTAAGACTATGACACCGTGCGTACAGCTCTCGCACGTCGGAGCTGACAGACGGGGCGCTCCACAATCAGCTAGCCTTGTTCAGAACTTTGCCGCTGGTGCGGTGACCGGCAGTCAGAGCAAAGCACTCCTCACACACGAGTTCGTCGGGGGTTTATTTCCTCAGATGCTGAGCGGACAGCCGAGCCGAGCGTCCTCGATCACAAAATTGCCTGATGGCTCACAGTGCGAGTGTCGCAGCATACGACCTCCCGCATGGCCTCTGTGATGGTTTGCGGGCTAGCATATAGTGATGGTGGCGCTCAGACGAGGACCGCCAGCATGCTGACGACACCAACCAGCAGCGCCTGCGCAGCAAGAGCAGATGCAATGTGGGTGCTGCCCATCAGTCGAAACTCGATTGCCAGGCAAATGCAAGGACGACATCGAGCAGCAGTAACATACAGAAGCTTCAGCTTCGCACCGTCGCCGAAGCCGCCGCGGCGATGGCGGAGCTGGGGGCGGGTGCAGAGGTCGAGCCGGAGGGGGTCGGCGTTCCCGACGGCGTAGGCGTTCCCGCGCTGGTGGACGGCGTGGTGGTCGACGACGGCGTGCTGGTGGATGATGGGGTGCTGGTGGACGATGGGGTGCTGGTGGATGACGGGGTGCTGGTGGATGACGGGGTCGAGGTGGAAGACGGGGTGGAGGTGGAAGATGGAGTGGAAGTGGACGAAGGCGTCGCTGTTGACGAAGGCGTGGCGGTGCTGGCGGACGGACCGGTGGTGGTGCCGCCCACGGTGGTGCTGCCGGGGGCCGCCGACGCGATGGGCGCCTGGGCGGGCACGCTGGCGACGGCGGCGACGGAGGAGCTGGTGCCGTTGATGGGGCCGGACAGGCCCAGCGGGAAGAAGCCGCCCATGCCGCTCGGGGCCGCCAGCGTCGCGATGCTGACCACCTGCGAGTTTGTAAGTGTGTATTGGTCACATGTGACTTTGCAAACGTCTCAGCGACTTCTGCTCAGAGGCAGCAATTGCAAAGCAGCCGGTCTCATGATGCGGTCAGCTACAGGCAGGACAACGGCTTCAGCCCAGTTTCCTAAGCAAACACTGTGCTGTGTGCTGCATCGCGTGGCACGAGAGCACATGCATGAGGCATGAGTCCGCCCGACCGCTCAGTTGTCGAGAGGGCGATATGTGCATGTCTGGGTCAACCACATATGACATCGTTCTCCATGCAGGCGGACAGCGCCACTCAGGTCGCGCCTGAGCGGGTGTGCGGCTGTAAGCGATGGAGTTCATTGGGTCGCCGGCGGAAATGAGAGCGCCGCCCATGGAGTTGGTAATGCCGACGTCGTCATAGGCACCCGACGCCTTCGCACGCAGCGCGGCGATGGCCTGCGATGAGCGACACACCGTGAGCACAGTCTCCGCCAAGGCACGCGTGAAACACACGGTTTCGGCCTATACAGCACTAGCAACTGGGTCCCTGCACCCTGACCAGATGCATTCGCAGACGGTCACACATGGACGGACCGATTCGCGGTGCTGCGGGGCTCACCGCAGCGGCATCAGCGATCGTGACTCCGTAGGGCTCGATGACCTGGCTTGCGTTCTGGAACAGAAGCGTACGAACCGCTCCGGCTGCAGGGGGAGGCAATCAATCGTGGAGACTAACAGACCAGGCGGTGTCACACTCAGTGCTGCGATGTTATTGCTGGAAACGGTGTACGACGGCAGGCCCTCGCCGAAGCTCTGGAATGGAGGGCCTCACCGTGGTAAGCCTCAACGGCAAGGATGCCGGCCGCGTCGGTGAGGTACGCCTTGTTGGAGATCAGTGCTGCCGCGCCCTGCGGAGCGCATGCATGCACGGGGTCACGGAACGTCCATTGAAGTTGCCCGTCATGCTTGCAACATCACTGATGCAGTTTTGTATCAGTGCTTTGCCAGACTAGAGCGGTGACCTAGGGTGAGGATGGGCAAATCATGCATGAGGTTGCCTGGTCGTACAACAACACTGTCTCCTGTCGGCTCGGACACTTAAGCAGCAACAGGGTTGTGTAAGGTCCGACCTTGTAGGCTGTTACGCCGACATCCTCGAAGAGGAAGGCGCCAAGCAGGAAGGTGACGTCGTTGGTGAACGCGTCGAATGCCGGACTCAGGGTCATGTTGAACGCTGCTGCGGCTGCCGCGCTGAATGCGGTGAAGTTGACCTGCGGTGCACAGTGCACAAGACGCGTCAGAAGTCGAGCAGAGCGACGGTGCTGATGTGTTCTGTTCCTGACATTCGACCTGATGCTGTGGTCTGTCCCAGCGCCGTCATTTGCAAGGGCCCAAAGGCAGCCAGAGACCACAGCGAAACAGCAGACTTGTCAGCTGTGCAACCACGTGCAAACGCCGCTGCACATCAACGAAAGGAACAAAACAAACTCACACACCGCGGGCTTGTCGGGGGCGCTGGCGCCGAGGGCAGTCCGCAGGAAGGCGACGTGGTGCAGCTCGTCGGTGGCGATCTCAATGGCCAGGGCCTTGACCGGCGGCGACAGGTCGGCACGGTGGGCGCCGGTCGACGCGTTGTTGACGCTCCCACGGTACTTGAGCGGGATGCCGTAACCCTGAGGACACGGAGTAGTGTTGTCGGCATCATATAGTGACAATTGGTCACCTGTGCGCACTCATTGGTGAGGTGAGGTCTTGATAGCATGATGCCCTCAGTTCAAGAATCGCGTGTTGCACCAGCACGTAGCATGTCGACTGCAAAGATGCACTTCATGCGCACACAGTGCAAAGCCAAGGGTGATGGCCACAGCAGCACTCGCCTTGGTTGCCCAGCTGTAGTACTCCGCCTGCCAGCATCACCGAGATGAATTCAGTGTGATGCCATTGGCTGCTGAAAGCGTGTCACCCCTGTAAAGGTACTCTGCAGATTGCACAAGTCGCAAACGAGTTTTGCTGCGTGCCGACTATCATCACCCTGGGGCATTGGCCGACAGGCACGCTTCGCAGACACGCTCACAAATGCTGCATCAGCCACAGACCTCCAGGTACTCCAGGTTGAGCGCGAACTCCAGGATGTCGGCATCCGTGATGTTGGTCTGCAGCAACTTGCGGGACGACGTCTCCTCCTGCAGTGTGAGGCAGCGCCAGGTTGTCAGAGTCTAGCCGCCGTGAGGCTTTTTGCAGACAAAGCGACCAACCCGACCGACAGCGAGACCACGCATGCGGTGGCGGGTTGCGACCGACGGCGGCCAGGACGACACATGCATGTGACAGCATGAGGCCTCGGGGTTGGCAGATGAGCTGACCAGCAGCTTGCGGCGGCCGGCGATGTCGTTGGACAGCAGCGCGGCGGACGCGGAGGAGCCGTTGATGGCGCCGTTCAGGCCGTTGGGGAAGAAGAGACCCATGCCGTCGGCGGCGCCGGCGGTGACGATGCTGATCACCTGCACGCCAGCAACCACCGCAGTGCGTCACACCGCCTTCAAATGGAGGCCTCACAGCTGTGCATGTATCTGGGTCATGCCTGTTCGTCCGCACGTAAACATGATAACCTCTAGGCAGCTAGATTGAAGCTTGCAATGTAAATCCACAAAGTCAGCTCCAAGGCATGGAACAACAGCAGCTGCACACTGCAACACGTCAGCGGCTGACCTGGTTGACGTTGCGCGGGAAGGTGATCGAGTTGCCGTCCACGGGGGTCAGGTTGGGGACCCCGTAGAGCACGATGTTCTGGTCGTCGGCGGCGTTGGAAAGCTTTGCGCGCAGGGCGGAAATGGCCTGCCGTACCGCAGATATAACAGTCAGCAGTATCCTGCGGCCTGGTTGCCTAGCATCATTGGTAGGCTCACATGATCAGCCGACGCTACGATAGCGTCGAGAGTGTTGATTGCGTGCCATGCACTCATGTCCACATACATGTGACAATACTGACAGTGCGCCATTGCGACAGCTCTTTGGAGGATGCTGCCGTCTGCCAAAACGCGCACCCCAGTGATCTGGTAGACCTCGACGCCATAGGCCGAAACCATGTACGTCTCGTTCTGGATCAGCTGCTCGCGAATCGAACCGGCTGCGAAAGTCAGACGGTTCCATCAATAAGCCTGCAGCAATAAGACTGCAGACTGCAATATAAACCGCAGCACTGCGACGCTCAACGCTGGAGCATCATCACTGGTGGCAGTATACGGGTGGATGACATCAATGGAAATATGGAGGAGCAGTGCCTCACCGTGATACGCCTCGATGGCCAGGATTCCGGCAGCAGCCGTGAGGTAGTCGGAATTGTTGATCAGGGCAGCGGCACCCTGCGCTCCATGTTGCACACGCGGGTCGGCAAAGCTTATAGTAGCCCCAAGCCGGCCGTCTGCGTTCAGCAGCTGCCTGCTGCGCTCATGTCAGCGCTGGAGGGAGTGCACAAGTGCAGGGATAGCACCGCCCATGCGGCCGTGAGGTCAAGCCAAGCAGACCTAACATCTGCAAGATCTGCGAGCTGACTGTTCACGTGACCCTGCTGCTGTACAACACAGCACTCCGGCATGAGACGGGCTGCAAGCCGTCGGCGGTGCACCTGGTAGGCGGTGACGCCGACGTCCTCGAAGATAAAGGCGCCGTGGATGAAGAACAGGTTGTTCGCGTACGGTGAGAACGGCGGGCTCAGGGTCATGTTGAACGCCGCGTTGGCGGCGGTCGGGAAGGCGTCCGTGGAGTTCGTCCCGATGTTCAGCTGCGTGCGATCATGAGAGCCGTTTGGCGCATGTTAACGAGCACGCGAAGTGGCGTAACAAGGAGGCTGAGGCCCCAGCAGCTGGTGACAAACCACACTCGGAGCATGTTCCAATGTCCTCGTCGCACTCAACAAATCGATGTGCGTCTGATTGTATCGCGTGTCTGTATTTGTTGTGCCCAGAACGTCGGAGGCCACTACCACAGAGACATGCAGCTGCATGTTGCGTGGCTGGGGCGCGTCAGGTGAGGGCTAGGGTACCGCACCAGGGGCATCGCGACGGCAGACGCGCCGAGGGCGGTGCGGAGGAACGCCACGTGGTGGTACTCATCCATCGCGATGTCGGTAGCTATGGCCTGCGCCGCGTCGGAGCAGAACACACGTCGGAGCAGATCTCAGCACCCTCCAATTTGGCGACCTATCATGCACAGCATATGCGCGGCAAAGTGCAGGTGATGCCGC
>JAABUX010009697.1_pt1 | contig 10864 bp, 14 predicted proteins | sample 5561851 | NCBI WGS metagenome assembly JAABUX01 (sample SAMN10711883, study PRJNA513361) | rock metagenome | isolation source: Antarctica rocks | place: Antarctica: Victoria Land, Richard Nunatak red sandstone | collected 2016-01-03 | reverse complement strand
CATGGAAGGTCCTCACAAGGCCGCAAATACTCAACAAAACAGCGCTTTGAACATAAATCAACCCCGACAACACAACAATGCCTACGAAAGACAAGCCAATCAGCAGAAGTTCAACAAGTTCCTAGAGTGCAGTCTGCTTTGCATCGAAGTGCTTGGAGTTTCTTTCGAATTCTCCTCTTGCAGTCTCGACCGCTTCGAGGTTCTGTTCCGCCCACATCCAGACGCTACAGAAAGCTGCGCTCAACGTTATGCCGAGCTGCGTGAGTTTGTATTCAACCTTCGGCGGCACAACCGGATGTACCGTTCGGAGTACCAGGCCCTGACGCTCCATCTGACGTAAGGTCTGGGTCAGCATCTTGTAGCTAATGCCGGGCACCATTTCGCTGAGACGGGTGAATCGGACTTCACCTTTTTCAAGGAGCACTTCGAGGACCAGCATTGTCCACTTGTCGGCCACGCGTCCGATGAGTTCGGTGACCAAAGCTTCCACGCGGGGATTGACATTTTCGGAGGAATCGCAAGCCTCATATACCCGTAGGGCCTCCACCTGATCTGCCTTCAGTGTTCGTTTCAGGGCCATTCCTCACACTCACTTTTTGGTTTGTATTGCACGGAAAGGTGCCCTCTTCCTGCAAGAGAGCGTCATGCCTATAGTCGCATACAGGTTCGTTGCCGCAAAGAAGCGGCACACCTGGGCAACAAGACGAGGAGGCTTTATGAAACTGAACCAAAGAACCATTCTTATCACCGGCGGTACGAGCGGCATTGGAATCGAGCTTGCCAAGCAACTTCTCGAACGAAACAACACGGTGATCATTACCGGTCGCAATCGGCAAAGGCTTGATGAGGCAAAGTCGAAGCTACCGAACGTGCATACATTCCAAAGCGACTCCAGCAAACCTGAGCAGATTGAACTCCTGCGTGACGAAGTACTGGCGCAGTTCCCCGCGTGCGACACCCTGGTCAACAACGCAGGTATTATGCGGAACCTCAACCTGAACGAACCGCATGCCCTTTCCAATGTCACGCGAGAGCTCGATATCAACCTGAGTGGGCCGATTCAGATGGTGCAGGCTTTCCTTCCTCACCTGAAAAGTCGCAACTCTGCTCTAATCGTGAATGTCTCCTCCGGTTTGGCATTCGTTCCGTTTCCCCTGTCTCCGGTCTATAGCGCCTCAAAAGCTGGAATACATGCGTTCACTCGTTGCCTTCGTGTTCAATTGAAAGGCTCCGGTGTGGCTGTCGTCGAGCTCGCTCCTCCGGGCGTGGAGACTCCCCTATTTCGAGGCGAGTTTGCAACTGAGATGAAGGGCCAGAAAGGCATGGACGTCTCGCTTCTGGTCAGGAAGGCCATCGCGGGAATCGAGGCAAATACGCAGGAGGTGCGCCCCGGTTTGAGCAATGTTCTTTATCTCCTGAGCCGTCTCGCCCCACAGCTTCCATTTGGGCAAATGGCGAAAATGGTGAAATGAACTTTGCCTCGCCCGCAATCTGCCAGCTGTCACTCCGGTGTCACTGTTGAAGAAAGAGGGCGATTAGCTATTCGAAGCTGTTGAGGAAGACCGGCTTTACCATAGCTTCAATTTTAGCGGCCATCTCCTCGGCGGGGATGCGGTCTGGGCTCTGGTGCCAGCGGCGAGCGGCTCCAAAGACGGCCCAGGCCGCCGTAGTTGCAATTAGCGCTGGAGCGATACCGGGCACGATCGCATGATGAGCGACGCCTTCCATAAACATGCCCTCTACGACTGGGATGATGGACCCTTCAAGCGGAATCAGTGCTCCCTTAGCGGAGCAGCTTGTGATCTCATTTAGATAGTCACAGACTCCGAGTGCAACGGCTCGCAATGCTCCATTGCAATCTTCGAAGGAGATGCCGCGGCGTTCAATGAGGTCGCGAAAGCGGAACTCTGTCATTGCCTGGAGTAGGGCAACCTTATCTTGATAGTGAAGATAAAACGTATTCCGGTTCAGTGTCGCCTCATCGGCGATTTCTTGAACGGAGATCTGTTCGAATGCTTCTTCTTTCAGCAATTTGGCAAGCGCATCCATGAGCATGCGACGGGTCCGCAGAATACGCGGGTCCGTCGCTTGAGTCTCGGCTTGGAGCGCTTTGGCCATTACAGATCTAAAGAATACTGCTCGTGTGGCAGTCGGTGCTAATGCGACACTTGTTTACTTTTTGAATCACCATATGTTTATTATGCATCGGATGCCTAAAGGAGATTCATTGATGTCCAATTTACTTCACATCGACTCAAGCCCACTGTACGGTCGGTCCGTCTCGCGTGAGCTTACCGCTGCATTCGTCACAGAGTGGAAGGCTTCAAATCCCGACGGCATGGTTGTTGACCGAGATCTCAATGCAACCGCAGTTCCCCCGATCACTGCAGACTGGGTCGGGGCCAACTACACGCCGGAGGAGACTCGAACTCCGCAGCAGAGGGAACAACTCTCCCTTTCAGACTCTCTACTGGCTGAACTGGAGCAGGCCAACGAGTACATCATCGGCGTACCGATGCATAATTTCGGTGTGCCCTCCGTGCTCAAGCTTTGGATTGATCAGATTGCGCGAGTCGGCAGAACCTTTGCCTACGTGGACGGGAAGCCTAAGGGTCTCATTGTCGGCAAGAAGGCGACCTTCGTTATCGCAACAGGCAGCTTCTACGACGCCCAGACTCAAATGGCCTCATTCAACTTTGTAGAACCGTACCTGCGATCGCTCTTCGGCTTTCTCGGCGTAACCGATGCGACCTTCCTCACCGCTGGTGGAACCATGGCGCTGAACCGAGGGCAGGACCGGAAAGCGTTTCTCGCACCACATCTCCAGGCCGTGCAGACGCACGTGCAGACCTCCCAAGGGCGATAGGCATGACAATCGCTTCGATCGTTGCTCGTTATCTACTCGGGCTAATGTTTATGGTCTTTGGGCTAAACGGCTTTTTCCACTTCATCCACCAGCCGCCCCCGGCGAACCCACTGGCACTCCAGTTCTTCGGAGCCGTCGTTGCTTCGCATTTTGCCGCGTTCTTCTTTGCGGGGCAGGTACTTGGTGGGCTTCTGCTGCTCTCCGGCTTCTTCGTACCGCTTGCGCTGACAGTGCTCGCAGCGAAGCTCTATAACGTTCTTGCTTTTCACTTAACGCTTGAGTCAGGAGCCGGTATTGGTCCGGCGCTGGTGGCCTGCGCGCTGTGGGTGCTGGTCTTCCTTCAGTACCGCGAAAGTTTCACCGGCATCTTCAGCGCAAAGCCTGCGACGCAGGCATAGTCCGCCTCGCAGTCTAGGAGCCCTGCTCCACGCCCCTAATCGCAGGAAGGAATTTCGCAATGGCAAAGAGTCACATTGAAAAAGTGTTGGCTGTTTTTCATGGCATCAGCGCCGGAGATGCAGACCGTGCAACCAGGCACATACACCCGGAACGGTTCATTCAGCACAATCCGTATGCGGTCGACGGAGTGGAAGGGCTAAAGGAATTCATCAGGCAATCTCCGCGTGAACAACTTCACCTGACTGTAGTGAGAGCTTTCCAGGATGGTCCCTTATGTTTTCACCCAGGCGAAGGGACAGAGATCCGGCCGAAACATCTTTTTTGACATCTTCAAATTTGAGGAAGGATTGATTGCTGAGCATTGGGCCTTCTCCGCGATGGACGCTCAACCCAATCTGAGCGGGCACACTCAGATTGATGGACCGACCGAAGCAAAGCACTTGGAGGACACGGAAAAGAACAAGTCGTTCATGCGCGAGTACTACGAAACCTTTCATGTCTCTGGCGATCACAGTCAAAGCAGTCGGTACTTCCAGGGAGATCTTTGCGTTCGACACGAGCCTGGCGTCCGCGACGGTGTAGCGGAGTTCATGCGGGATGTGGAAGTGCTCATGCAACACCGGACCATCGATGAAGTGAAGATCCTATTAGGACAGGGAGACTTCGTATTCATTGCTGCGAAGGGCACACACGAAGGCAACCTGTGCGTCTACATCGACTTATACCGGGTGGAAGGCCAGAAGCTCGTAGAGCACTGGGGCTTCCCCGAAATGGTGCCGCCTCACGAGGAATGGAAGAATAACAACGGAATGCTTTAGGACGAGCCCGGCCCGGCAGCTATCGGTGCGGTCGTTCAAGGCTTATGACTCGCCGCTGCTTGACATCCCTCAACAACGCTCAGCAAGTGCTGAGAGGACGGAAATCTCTATGAAGTATGCCATCATTGGTTCCGGCAAAATCGGCACCGCGCTCGCACGCACCTTCGCGCGCAACAAGATCGAAGTTGCGATTGTAAACTCGCATGGACCTGAAACGCTTGCGTCTTTAGTGGAACAACTCGGCCCCACCGTCGTTGCCCAATCCATACAAGACGTTTATGAGGCTGAGCTGATTTTCCTCGCTGTCCCGTTTTCGGCTCATAAGGAGGTTGCGAGAAATTTCGAGCAGTGGAACGGCAAAATCGTTGTCGACCTTACGAACGCTTTTCGTGCTTCGCCTGAAGAGCTAGGAGGTCTCCTCTCCTCGGAAGTAGTTTCCCAGGCATTTGCGGGAGCCCGCCTCGTAAAAGCCTTCAATCACCTGCCTGCGGCCCAACTTGGAACGAATCCAAGCATCCAGGGGCAACAGCAGGTCGTGTTCATGTCGAGCAATGACGCCGGTGCAAGCGCTGCGGTTGCGGTGACCGCGACTCAGCTTGGCTTCGCACCAATTGAGCTCGGAAGGCTCGATCAGGGCGGCGTACCCCTTCATGTCGTCGGCGGGAAGCCTGGTGGGCTTCTGCTTCAGAATCTGGCGAAGCTCGGCTGATTGCATACCGCTTCGCAAGCAAGATTCAGGGCTAAGCTACGACAGACCTAAAAGGAGAAAACTGTGAAATATCAAATTCGAGGGCTGTCCCTCAACGTGAAGAAGAACGGCTCCGGCGAGCCGGCTTTGGTATTCCTGAACTACTGGGGAGGAACCTCGAGGACATGGAACAAGGTCGTCGCTGAGCTAAAGGACCGGTTTACGACAGTCGCGTACGATGCGCGCGGTTGGGGCCAATCCGACAAGTCGAAGGCTGGCTATACCCTCGCCGATCTGGCAGATGAAGCACTTTCGCTAATCCAGACTCTGGGTATCAAAAGCTACGTTCTTGTCGGCCACTCCGGGGGCGGCAAAGTTTCTCAGCTGATCGCGTCGCGCCATCCCGAGGGTCTGAAAGGGCTCATTCTCGTCGCGCCGGCACCCCCAACACCGCAGCGACTCCCGGATGAAATGCGCGAGACACAGATTCATGCCTACGACACCCGACAGGGTGTCCTGGAGACGATCGGGTTCCTGAGCGCCCGCATGCCCGATTCCTCGGTCGTCGAGCAGATTGTCGAGGACAGCATGTCGGGGTCTCAAGAAGCGACTATGGCCTATCCGACCGCTTCGATTCTGGAGGACATTTCGTCCGAAGTCTCCAAGATTGACGTCCCGACGCTGGTTCTCGCGGGTGGACTCGACCGACTCGATTCGATTGAGCAGCATAAGCGTGAGGTCGTAGCCCGCATTCCGAATGCCCAATTTGCGATCGTCAAGGAAAGCGGTCACTTGATCCCCATTGATGAACCTGTCCAATTGGCCAAAGAGATCGCCGGTTTTGTGACTCCGCTGGCGGGCTAAATAGGCCCAAACGCAACAACACTGTCACTAAGGGCAATCTGAGGGCGGCTACTGGGGGTAAGGTTGCTACGTGTTCACTCAAACGAAGGGGGTATCGGCGTGAATCAGGAGAAGGCGGCGCGGATTACATCATAGTTCGAAGACTTGCACAGCCTCCAGAGGACTTTTCTCATGCGGAAGGTGGTCGATCCACTGCACCCATCAAAAGCTCTTGCTTGCAATCAGGCTACGGACCACACATGGTAACCCCACATTGCGCGGTCTCTCAGCCGCCCTCACCCGCGACTCGATTCATGGAACGATAAATCAGATGAGACGACAAAAGAAGATGCGTAAACAGATCTTGAAGCCTCAATTGCTCTCCTTCGCGTTGCTCGCCCTTTTTGGATCTCTGGGCGCAGTTGCTGCCACGCCCATCCGCGTGCCGCTCACTTCGGACCACTGGCGCATCGTCGACGACGGTGAGAACGGCACGAAACCGGATGTGCAGTTTGTCCGCCACGAGGGATTTCCGCAGGGCGTGCTGGAGATCAAATCCGGCAGCGCGGCTCTAAACGGCCTCGTCTTTCAGGACGGCACGATTGAGTTCGACATGAAGGGGCTGGCCGAGGATATACCCGGCATCCAGTTCCGTAAGCAGGGGCCGGAGGGCAGGCAAGGGGCCGAAGAGTTCTACGTGCGAACTTTCCCCGACTGCCGCGCGTCCAACGATTGCATTCAGTATGCACCCGTGATTCACGGGTTCATGCTGTGGAACTTTTATCCTGAGTATCAGACGAGTGCGTTCATCCTGGACGGCTGGAACCATATCAAGCTGGTCGTCTCCGGCCGCCGCATGAAGGTCTACATCAATCGCCAGGAAGTGCCTGCCCTGGCAATCGACAGCCTTCAGGGCGAGTCGAGCCAGGGTGCGATTCAGCTCCGCGGGCCGGCGTACTTCGCCAACCTGATCGTCATTCCGGATGCTATTGAAGGCCTGACGGCTGAAGCGCTTCCTGACCCTGCTCAGAAGGATAGCGGGATTGTACGGAACTGGATGATGGCTCCCCCGACGGCGCTGCATTATGGGCAAACGCCAGCCCACATCGAGATGCCAAGTCCGGCAGCGGCATGGAAGCGGATCTCTGCCGACGGCTCCGGAATGGTGAACCTGAATCGCGTCCTGTTCCGCGACAATCATCCGCCCTCATTGATCTGGCTTCGGTTCACGGTCGGCTCGAAGGTGGCGCAGCAGAAGCAGGTCGCCATGGGATGGCTTGGTCAGACCTGGATCTTCGTCAACGGCAAGCTCGTGACCCAGGGTAAAAATTTCTACGATCCCGAAGCTGAGAGGCGCAATCCCGACGGTCGGCTCTCGTTTGAGAACGGATCGTTCTCTCTGCCGCTTAAGGCTGGGACGAATGAAGTTGTGATTGCCCTGTTCGCCGGCGTTCACGACAATGACCATACGCCGAACCGCTACGGGTGGGGATTGGGCATGCGCTTGCTCGACACGCGCGGGCTTCAGCTGCCGGGATCGATGGGTGGGAACCGGCCTGCTGGACGAGTTGGGGACAGCTCAGGAAAGGGAAAGATACGTGCGCGCGATTGAAGAGCTGCGCATCGTGCGCCGTGCGCGATAGAAGGATATTAGCCATGTAGCTAATGGTGACCTGAAGCTCATCTGCTGATCTGAACAATCACTATTTTAGACGGCTACTGCGAGTTGTTTCACTGCGCTACGCAGCCAGATGTGCGCTGCATCGCTGTCCAGGCGTGAATGCCAGACCATAAGGTACGTGAATCGCCCGAGCGGCTTCGGCGCTTTTACGATTCTCAGCTCTGCATTCTGCGCTTCGTGAACGGCGATGCGTTTCAGTACCGTGGCAATCAGATTTGTCCCCGCCACTGTGCGGATAGCTTCCGCGAAGAAAGGAACCCGGAATGGGCAGTTACGCGCTAGCCCACTGACCGCCAAAGTCTGATCCGGAACCGTCTGTGATCCGGCGAGAGTGTTCACCCCGACATGTAGACCGTCCAAATACTGATGCAACGTTAGTTTGAGTGCGTAAGGGCTGTCCTTTGCAACAACGCAAACAAACTCCTCTTCGAAGAGGACCTCACGCGCGAGATGTGCCGGGACATTGCCATCATCCGCATAGAAGAGTAGGTCGATTCTGGCCCTATCCATGGCATCGAACACGTCATCGTTCAACGGCAGGATGTCAAACGCCAGATCCTTTCCCGCTTGCAGAAAATGCTTTGCAAGCGGGATACCAATGACATGCGAGGCGTAGTCCGTGCCCACAAGGCGGAATCGCGCTGGCTCTGCCGTTGGATCGAACTCGGCGCTCGCGAGAAGCCTGTCCAGACGCGGCAAGGTTGTCTCCAGCTCCTGAATGAGACGCTCACCTTTGGGTGTGAGCTCGTAATTGCCTGAAACGCGGACCAATAGATCGTCGTGAAACATGCCCCGCAAGCGTTGCATAGCCCGCGTGACGGCTGGCTGGCTCAGGGCAAGTCGGCCAGCGGCACGAGAAACATTTCTCTCCTCCGCAAGCACGGTAAAGACGACGAGGAGGTTTAGGTCGGCCTGGCGTAACTGCGTTAGGCGCATAGCTTATATCAGTACTATGCATTGGGCATGCTGATCCTGCAAGCGCACTCTTAATTTCACGGCCTATGAGGCCAAGAGCAGAGGAGAGCAGGTCATGGAAAAGACAGCAATTGTTACTGGTGCTGCAGGTGGAATCGGCCGAGAGGTTGCAAAGCGTTTGGCAGCCGATGGATTCTCTGTCATGGTGAACTACACGGGCGAGTCTAAGAAAGCCGACGATGTAGTGAACGAGATCAAGAATGCCGGTGGTCAGGCCGCCGCAATTAAAGCCGACATCGCAGACGAGACTGAGGTTGCGTCGCTCTTTGAGGCTACTCTCGCCACAACGGGTCAGATCGACGTGGTAGTCCATTGCGCGGGTGTGCTGGAGAACTTTCCGATCATCAAAAACGACGTAAAAGCGTTCGACAGAGTTATTGCGGTCAATCTCCGCGGAGCCTTCCTGGTACTGGCACAGGCGGCACAGCATGTTGCCGATAGTGGCCGGATCATCGCGCTCTCTAGCAGCGTCATCGCGAAGTCGACACCGACCTATGGAGCCTATATTGCGTCGAAGGCCGGAACCGAAGGCATGATTCGCGTTCTAGCTAATGAGCTCCGGGGCCGAAACATCACTGTCAATGCTGTGGCTCCTGGGCCGGTCGCCACCTCATTCTTCCTGGACGGCAAGAGTGAAGAATTGATCGCACAGATGAGCAAAATTGCGCCGATTGAACGTATTGGCGAGCCCATCGACGTCGCTCGGACTGTGTCGTTTCTGGCGGGGCCGGACGGCGGGTGGATCAACGCGCAGGTCATTCGTCCGAATGGGGCTTCGCTTGATCGGCGAATCAGCGGATACACATCGTGAGCGCGCCACGTTTGTAAGCAGATAGGGCTAGCGACCTGACTAAGACGACGACACCTCAAACATCAAGATTGAAACCACAGTTCAGAAGAGCAACCATGGCAGAAACCATCTCGCAGTCTTCTTCGCTCTCCGATCAGGAGATTCGCTCACTTGAGACGTTCTATCGGGCTTTTTCGAATGGGAACACTCATCTTCTGGACGAGGCGTGTACACCCGACTGGCAGGACATCCCCTTGCTGCCCGGCCAGGGGCCGGGAACGGACGGCATGAAGAAAGTGATGCCGATGTTTCTCGCGGCATTCCCCGATATGAAGATCGTTATCCACGAGATCGTCGGCTCGGCCAGTCGCGCCGGCGTTCGTGCAAGCATCACCGGCACGCATCGCGGCGAGATCTTTGGAGTCCCCCCGACTGGTCAAACGGTCGATGTGGCACTGCATGAATTCCACCATCTGCAGAATGGCAAGATTACCCACACCTGGCACCTCGAAGACTGGTTCGGGATGCTCAACGGTCTTGGCGCCTGGCCGCCTGCAAACTCTGGTTCACAAGAAGGGATAAAACAATGAAGGCAGCAATCGTAACCAAATACGGCAACGTCGCAGATGTTACCGTTCAAGACTTAGAAGTTCCAAAGATCGGGGCGGCAGAAGTGCTCGTACAGGTGGAGGCGGCCAGCGTGAACCCCCTCGACGTGAAGCTCATCAGCGGTCAGATGCAGGATTTCTTCCCCTTCTCTACTCCCTACATCGCCGGGACCGACTTCTCCGGAACCATCGTTGAGGTTGGGGCGTCGGCTACACAGTGGAAGAAGGGCGATCGAGTCTTCGGACGACTCGAACCTGCACCGGGCGAGGGTATTCAGTTTAGGCGAACCGGTGCCTTAGCAGAGTTCGTTGCAGTGCCTGCTGTTTACCTCGCGCATGTGCCCAGCACTGTCGAGTTCGCCAGTGCCGCAGCCCTTCCGACTGCCGCCGGCACCGCATGGCAGGCTCTGTTTGAGACGGCTGACTTGAAGCCGGGGCAGACGGCGTTGATCCATGGAGGAGCAGGCGGCGTAGGCAGCTTTGCCATCCAGCTTGCGAAGGGTGCAGGCGCGAAAGTCATTACGACAACCTCAAAAGAGAACGCAGAGTTTGCCAGGTCTCTCGGAGCGGACGAGGTAATCGACTACACGACGGAAGACTTTGCCTCAAAGGTTCAGGACGTTGACGTCGTCCTCGACACGATTGGCGGAGAGGTACAGAAGAAGTCCTTCGCTGTGCTTCGTAAGGGAGGGCATCTTGTGACTACTGTTTCGCTACCCGATGAAGAGCGGGCTAAGAGTCTGGGCGTGAAAGCGACGTTTGTCTTTCACCTCTCCGATGGCGCTCGTCTCACCAAGATTGTCGATCTTTGTGCAAGCAAGAAGCTCCACATCGAGGTGAACCGCACCTACTCACTTGCAGACGTTGGGTCCGCACTGACCAAGGTCGGTAGCGTCCGTAATCGCGGCAAACTGCTTGTGTCGGCGCGCTAGAGCACGGGATCGCTGAAAGAGCCGGAGGGATGATTCTTCGGCCCTCGTCCTACCGGAGCTCATATGCACGCCTATCGGATCACAATCAAAGCGATAGCTCCTTCGCCGGAAGACGCGAAACTAATACGTCTTCAGTTTAAGGTGATCAGCCACTGGAGTGCCCGGCTTGAAATGTGCCAGTGGATAAGAGAGAACTGGACAAGGAGAGCATATGGGACGAGGCAAGAAGTACCAGCCTGAGCAGGTGGTGAACCTGCTGCGGCA
>JAABUX010009695.1_pt1 | contig 10865 bp, 10 predicted proteins | sample 5561851 | NCBI WGS metagenome assembly JAABUX01 (sample SAMN10711883, study PRJNA513361) | rock metagenome | isolation source: Antarctica rocks | place: Antarctica: Victoria Land, Richard Nunatak red sandstone | collected 2016-01-03 | reverse complement strand
GAACAGCACGCGTCAGTCACCGCCCCCGTCACCGCCCCCGTCACCGCCCCCGTCACCGCCCCCGTCACCGCCCCCGTCACCGCCCCATCCCTCGTCGTGTTCGCCCCACTCGAAGCCGCCACCGTGCTGCCTTTCACGCTTTACTTTAGTGGCCGCCCAGCAGGCCGAGCATGAGCGACTCGACGACGCCGATGAGCAGCACCGCGACGAGTGGCGAGAGGTCGATGCCGCCGAACGCGGGCAGGCGGCGGCGGATCGGCCCCACGACCGGATCGGTCGCCCTGTCCAACAGTCCGGCCACCGGCGCCAGGGCGCGGACGCCGGGGAACCAACTCAGGAGCGCCCGCGCGATGATGGCGAGCGTGAGCGCCTGGGCGATGATTGACACGATAAAGCCGAGGGTCATGGGTTTTCTCCTTGGCGCCGACGTGAATCCAGTCCGGCCCCGGTGACCATGCCGAGCACGGCCACATCTCCACTCTAACGCGGCGATATGAGGGCGCGATGAAACGTGGATGAGAATCGCTTCATGCGCCCGCGCCGCCGCGCGCCGGTCGCGTTCCGTGGCCTGTGATCGTCGTCTAAATCATCACCGTTTGCCACGACGGCATCCGATACGGGGGCTGTTATGGCCCGCACAGGGCCGCGTCGCACGTCGGCGCGCTCGCCGGAGCGACTATCCGCCCGCGCGCGTCGAGATAGCCCGCCTGCAGGAACGTGGACGTGACGCCGGCGAGGAACTCGTAGCCCAGGGGGTTCGGGTGCTCTGCGTCCTGGCGCAGGGCGCGCAGATAGGTGGGGCCGAGGGCCAGCCAGATGTCGAAGAGGTCGAGGTAGCCGACGCGGGCGGACACGGCGGTCCGGCGGATGATCGCATTGTAGGCGCGCTCGGAGGCGAGCCGCGCCGGCGCCTGGCCCGCGATGGGCAGCAGCCCGGCCAGGATCACGATGGGCGGCCGGGAGGAGACGCGGAGACGGCCGACGAGCGCCCGCAAGCGCGTCTCGTACAGGGCGGGTGGCACGTCCTCGTCGAAGTCGTTCGTGCCGCTGGAGATGATGACGAGGGCGGGGTGAGCGGCCAGCACGTCGCGCGCGAGCCGCGCGAGCACGCCGGCGGTGGTGTCGCCGTCCAGGCCCGCGTTGCGCACCGCGAAAGCCGCAGTCGGGTAGGCGGCGTGCAGCTTCTCGCCCAGTCGCGCCACCCACCCACCTGAAACGTCCGTGTCCCCCGCGCCCCGGGTGATACTGTCGCCGACGGCCACGATCGTCTGGATCGTTCCCGTCGCCCGCGTGGCAACCGCGGTCGGTCCTGCCGTCTTGGCAATGCGCTGGCCCCAGGTGGTGTTGGTGCTGACGACACCAAGGGTGAGGACGGTAAAGGCAAGGAGCAGGGCTGTTCGCGCGTGGGTAGCGTGTCTAGTCATGGCTGATCATTCTCCTCACGCCGTCGTATCGCCGTCGTATCGCGTCATGCCACCAGTCGATGTCCGTGACATCGCCCTCTGAGCTGGAACGCGCCTCGCCGGGATAGCGGGGTAGCCAGACAGCGCCTGGCATGACAGTTCGTTAGGGGCACTCCGTCCTCGCTGCGGGTTGCTCCTCAACGCATCGGCCATACCGGCAGCTACGCGGTCGGCCGCCTGGCCCCACCAGGCGGCGTGTATCCCGGAGGGGGCGCGCATGCGCGCATGCGCGCGCCGCACGGCCGCGGGGAGCGCCCCCACGGCGGGGACGTATCCCTCTCCTGCGTCGCGCTTGAGCAGCGCGACATTGCCCTCCTCCTGGCCCGGGAAGACGTGGTAGACCAGCACCGGCCGCCCCTGGCTCCAGGCCTCAGCCAACGTCACCGAGCCGGCCTTCGTGACCACGATGTCGGACGCACGCATCATTCCGGCCATGTCGTCGCACCAGCCGAGCACCGTGGCGCGGCCGGCGGCGATCCGCGCGAGTCGATGTCGGAGGCGTGCGTTGCCCCCGCACACGATCGTCAGGCGTAGCGGCGGGTCGGCGGCGAGGAGGGCGCGCGCGGCCGGCTCCAGGGCGCGCGTGGCCCGTCCGCCATCGAGCATCAGCACGCGGGGGGCGGGGTCACCGTCGGGGACGGGGCGAGGGGTGGTTGGGGGAGGGGCGGCGAACGCGCGGCGTAGGGGGAGCCCCGTCACCCGTATCCGCCTCGCTGGGATGGCGTGGAGCGCCAGCGCGGCGGCCGCGTGCGGTGTGGCCACATAGAAGGCGGCGACATCCGGCGCCGCCCAGCAGCGGTGGATCGAGGCCAGATCCGTCACCACGCAGTGGTGCGGCGTCGGATGCCCCTCCCGACGCAGGGTGTCTGCGGCCAGGCGCGCGCACAAGGGGTGGACGCTGACGATGAGGTCCGGTCGCGCGACGTGGATCGCCGCGCGCAAGCGCCGCCCCCACAGCGCCGCCATGAGGGTCGCGCCCAGCCACACGCCCCATCGGTTGTTTGACAGGCGATAGCACCACCCCCAGAGCCGCGGGGCATGCGCCACGACGATGGTGTACCACGGGCCAGCCCGCAGCGCGCCGATGCTCCCCCCGCGCAACGGGTCGCGCACCCGGACGCGGGCCCGCGGGAGCGCGGCACGCAGGGCGTCGGCCAACGCCGCCGCCACGCTGTCGTGGCCCGCCCCGGTGGGGGCGGTCAGAATCAGGATGGTTGGGTCCGCCGGTTCCAGTGGGATGCCCGTGCGTGTGGCGCCGTCCCCTCGTGGCGACATCGTCATGACACTGTCCATGGAAAACTCCGTTCATGGAAAACTCCGTTCGAGGATGTCGCCGAGGTTGATGCCGAGGTTGATGCCGCGCGACGGGGTGGGGGCCAGCGCCTGGTTGCGCGGCGCCGCTACGTGCGCACTACCCCCTCGGGGATGCGGCGCCGATACTCTGGTAGTACTGGATCATGCGGATCACGCCGGCGGTGAAATGGCCGGTCCCGAAGCTCGGGCGGCCCCGCGCGATGCCTTGCGACGCTTGCGCCGGCGATAGGCCCGCGTCGGGCCCGACGAGCACATAGACATCGCGCCGCGCCGGGAGCAACCCAATGGTGATCCCGCCCCGGTCGGTCGACTGACTGCGCACGTAGCGATGCCACGCGACGCGACTGGAGAAATCGTGGGCCGTCGTCAGGACGAGCACGCGCATGTTGGCGTCCCGTGCGGCCCGCTGAATGTCGGCGCGTCCCCTGCTCGCGAACAGGTGCGCGCCATCCGCGAAGGTCGCCCCGCCTGCGGCGTGCGCGACTGCATATGATCCGAGCACCGTCATCGCGAGACCGACGAGCACACCGAGCGCCGTTATCCGCCGCGGCCGCGCCTGTAGACGTGTCACGAGCCTGTCCCTCCACTCTCCCTGGGGGAGATATCCGCATGGGTGCGACGCGTCGCGTCCGTTGTCTGTGTTGCACGGCGCGCCCGACAGCGGTAGATCGGGCGTGGCCCCTTTATGGGGGGATAGGTCGGCCGCCCGCCGGTGTTTTCTTTCCGGGCGCCGCTCTCCTCCGCACCCCCGCGCTATCTACACCCTACGCGTGCGACATGAAGACTCCATTAAGTGCGGATGAGAGATTCTTCATGCGCGGTCCCGTGCGACGGCGCATGGACGGCGTCCGGTCCGTCAGGCTATCCCATGCATTGGGCTGCTCCGCGCCTCCGCCCACCCGGTCGCGATGGCGGACACCGGCGCCCCGTCTCGGCGGTGTACCGTGGTCAGGGGCCGCAGACGCCGGCCGCACAGGTGGGCGGCGGACGCGGCGACCGGACGCGGCCGCGACTGCCCAGATAGGATCCTTCAAGAAAGGCGGCGACCGTCGCCGCTGTGAACGCATAGCCGAAGCGGTTGGGGTGCTCCGTGTCGTAGCGCAGGCTGTGCAGGTGCGCGTCACCCAGGGCCAGCCACAGGTCGAACTCGTCGAGGTACCCGGCGTGCCCCGCCGCCGCGACATGCCGGATCACGTCGGTGTAGGCTCGCTCCGCGCGCTGGCGCGCTGGTGAGAGCGCGGTGATCGGCGGCAGGCCCATGAACGCTACGAGCGGCGGGCGTGGCCCGGACTGCAACAGGCGCAGGGCCGCGCGCAGGTGCGCGGCCAGAACCGTGGCCGGGACGCGCTCGTCGAAGTCGTTCAGGCCATAGGCGATAAGAACGAGATCGGGACGAGGCGCGCGCCGCAGTCGGCGCGCGTCAGCGATCAGATCGGCCGTGTTCCCCCCGTTGTGCGCCAGGTTGCGGACGCGCGGGTGGGCGTGCGGATAGGCGGCCGCGAGCAGCCGGTCCAGGCGTGTGACCCAGCCCCCGCGCACGACATCATGCGCGCCGTAGGCGACGCTGTCGCCCAGCGCCACGATCGTCTGGGTCACCGCGGAGGCGGGCCGAAGCGCGCGAGGACGGTCACGCGGTGGGGCGGCCGTGGGCGGATGACCGACAGCCACCACGACGGCGACGGTCAGGACGGCGGCGAGGCACAGCAGGCCGCCGAGCGCGCGGAGGTTCCGGGTCATCGGCACAGAGCCCTCCCTGGCGAACGTTGGGAGGCGCGTCGCGTTTCGTCCTGTATCGCCACATCCCGCGGCGGCGCTTCAGGGCGCGAGGGACAGATCGCGCGCCGGCCTCAGGGCGGAAGTATAGGCGGGCACGGCCGATCTGGTCAACCTGCCGCCTCGCCTCGTCGTCTCCAGGGCCATGTGGGTCGCCATGACCCGACTGGGCGTCGTCGGCGCGTTCGTCATTGACGCCCGTCTCTCGCAGGACGAAGCGGCGCATGAGAAAGTTTTCACCCCCATTTCACGACCACTTAATTTCACCCTCGTACAGTCGATATAGACCCACGCATGGGATGGCGACGACCGGCGGCTGGCGGCGGCCACCACACCGATGGCGCGGCGACGACCGGTGACGAGAGGAGAGAGCGATGATGACAGACATGGTGGGGGTAACGCCGGTGTATCGACGCGGTGCGCGGGGTGTCCTATGGCCGCTGGTCACGGCCCGGAGGATGTGGACGCACGCCGTGGCCGACGAGCGGTCGATCCGCTTCAACGTCCGGCTGCTGACCGTGCTGACGGCCGTCTTCAGCCTGCCCGGCATCACGCAAGGGGTCCTGGTGGTGGCGCACGCGCCGACGGGCGTCGCGCGCGGCTACGGGGCGTACATCCTGTCGCTCGGTCTGTTTGAGCTCTCCGGCTCCCTGCTACTGGCGCGGCGCGTCCCCGCCGGGCGCTATCTCATCGTCGCGGCCGCGCTCGGTTTCTACCCCGAGGCCGTGCTGGGGCTGGCCGGCCTCGAGCGCGCCCCCCTCGCCGTCGCCGTCTTCATGGTGTGCGCGCCGGCCGAGGCCTGGGTGCTCTGGTTCCTGCGCCACTCGCGCGTGCGGGGCTATCTCGTGACGCGGCGCGCGCCGATCGCGACGCCATGACCACGGACACGGATGACGGTAAAACGGGCTGCGTTAGAGACGGGCTGGGGAGGACACCATGAGCGAGGCTAATGAGCTGCAGGGCGAGGGCAAGAAACGGGACGTGGAGACGGCGCACCTGAACGCGGAAGCGCAGCGGAACCTCGAACACCACCATCGCTTCGCCGTCGCCGTCACGCTCTTTCAGGTGGCGATTGGTCTGGCCGCGATCGCGGCGCTGCTGCGACGGCCGTCGCTCTGGTATGTCAGCCTAGCTGCCGGAGGGGCGCGGCGCTGGCCTTCGCCGACGGCTTCGCCATGGTCGTGTGACCCGACGCCGCGGGCTCGTCCATGGGCCGGCCTGTCGCTACGATCCGTGCGACAGGCCGACTCGACAGACGCGCGGACGTGTGACGACGTGGATAGCCGCGCGTCTTCATCCAATCTTCATTTGTGGCCATCACAATTTTTGTGGCCATCACAATTAACGAGGGGAGCGTCATTGGGCGCCTGAGGCGTCTGGCCGACGATTGCCCGGTATCCGAAAACGACGAGACAGAGTTAAAGGACAGGATGAGACACGTGACGAAACGACGTAGAGCCCTCCTCGTAACGACGACACTCGGCGTGGCCGCGGCAAGCGCCCTCGCGGGTGCGCCGCCATGGCGCACGCCTCCGCACCGCCACGGGCACATCTGGCGCCGGAGCGGGTCACCCTGGTCGCGCGGCCCGGCTCGCGCATGGGACCCGACCACAAGATGCACGACGCGTACACCTACACGACCATCAGGGCACGGGCGGGACAGCAGGTCATCGTCACCGTGTACAACCACGATAACACCCCTCATTCGTTCGTTGCCCCCGCTCTCAAATTGCATGTAACGATGCCGGCGTCCACGCGTGCTGGTGCGCCCTCGGTCACGACCTTCACCTTCACGGTGGACAAAGCAGGCTCGTATCACTGGCTCTGCGCCATGCCCTGCGACGACTGGGCGATGGCGCGCGACGGGTACATGGCGGGGACCATCGTCATCGCCCGCGGCTGACGCCTCGCCTCGGTCGTCGTGACCTCGATCCTAACCCGGCGCCTCGGGATTGCTTCCGCATACTGATGGGGGAGGAGGGGCAGGAGGGGACCCGCGCCACGGCGCGGGTCCCCTCCTGCCCCTCCTCCTTTGTCTCGGTCCGGGCGCGTGAGAAACTTCTCATCTCTACTTCACAGCCGCTTAATCCGGCCCCTCTACGCTGGATGTAGTACTCGGCTGGCCGAGAGATCAGCGCGATCGTACAGGGAGGAGGCCCGAACATGATGCAGGGACACGCGCTGCTCCCGTGGTGGCGTCGGCGCAGGATCGCGGAGGGCGGGGCGTGGGCAGTGGCTGCCCCCGCACATGGACGACGCGCCCGCGACCGGCGATGGCGACAGCGCTGGCCTACCGCGCTCGGCGCCCTGGTCGCGCTGGCGATCCTGGTCGTCGCGACACCGCTCCAGGCCCTGGTCACGCAGGCCATCTTGCTCGGTCCCGATTCGCTGTTCCCGGTGACGAGTCCGGCGACGATCGTGATCCAGCGCGGGCGGCGGACGCTGATCGTGCCGGTGCGGCACGGCGTCGTGGCGAGTGGGACGCTGGCCAGCCCCGCGCTGGCCGGCCGCCGGCAGCCCTACCTCGTCTACCTTCCGCCGGGCTACGGCGACCGGGCCAACGCGGGGCGGCGCTATCCCGTCCTCTACCTGCTGCACGGGGCGCCCGGCCAACCGAGCGACTGGACGAACGGCCTCCACATCCAGCTTCTGGCCGACGAGCTCATCGCGCGGGGACGCTTGCGCCCGCTCATCATGGTTATGCCCGAGGGCAACGGCGGCCTCTGGCATGACTCGCAATACATCGATCGGTTCGACGGGACGTTCAACGCCGCCACCTACATCGCGCGCGACCTCCTGCGCGTCGTCGACGCCCGCTACCGCACAGTCGCGACGCGCGGCGGGCGCGCCATCGCCGGCATCTCCGAGGGCGGCTATGGGGCCATGAATCTGGCCCTGACCCATCGCAGCACGTTCGGGACGGCCATCAGCGTGTCCGGCTACTTCCGCGCCGACCCGCGCGAGGTCGTCGGCGGCGGCGACCCCTTCGGCGGCAGCGCCCAGTTGATGGCGCACAACAGCCCCCTGCTCTACGCGCCGTCGCTCCGCCAGGGCCCGCGCACCCATATTCTGCTCCTGGATAGCGTCCAGGACGGCGCGTACGCGCGGCAGGCGCGCCTGTTCGCCGGCCGATTGGACGACCTGCATATCCCGCACACCCTGCTGCTCCAACAGGCGCCCAATGCGCTCGTGGCGCACTTCTGGCCGTACTTTCGCGCGGCCGCCCCAGCCCTGCTGACCTTCGCCGGCGACCACGCCGCGCCCGCGCAGTAGACATCCGTTCGACGCGTATCCCGACGCGTGTCCCGTCCGCGCAACCGCTCCGCGCTCATCGGCTCACCATAACATATAGAGATAGACAGAGAAGGAGGGACGATGCTGACCATGACACTGACCAGGATGGCGGCGCGGCAGCGCCGCGCGCGCGCCCTGTTCGAGCGCAGCGCTGTGCCCGTCGTCGTGACGCTCGTGGCCCTGATCGGGCTGCAACAACTCTGGGCCGCCCTCACTAACTCGACGACGCCGACGCTACTCCAGGACTGGCTGCCCGCCGAGGCGCTCGATGGCGGGCGGCTGGTCGTGACGTTGGCCGGCCTTTTTCTGGTCGTCGTCGCGCATGGGCTGGCGCGCAGCCGCCGCGAGGCGTGGGCGTGGGCGTGTGGCCTGCTCGTCCTCTCCGCTCTGGCCGGCCTCCTCGTGACGCACCAGGGTGGGACGGTGTTGCGCGCCCTCGCCGCCCTCTGCCTGCTCGTGGCGTTGCGTGGCCGCTTCGTGGCCATGGCCGACCCGATGCAGGTGCGCCGGCGTCACCTGGCCGGCGTGGGCGCGCTCGCCCTGGCGGCTGGCTACGCCCTTGCCGGCCAGGTGGCGCTGGCGACCCAACTCGCGCCCCGGCCAACCCTGCCTACCGCGCTCGGCGCCCTCGTCCCGCTCGTCACCTCCGCCGACCTTCCTTATCGCCCGATGACGCCCCGGGCGGCGTGGTTTGTCTCCTCGGCGCCGCTCGTCGGCGGCGCCGCACTGCTCTACGCCCTCGTCCTGGCCCTGCGCCCGGCCCTGGAACGGGTGCGCCTGTGCGGCGAGCGTGCCCGCGTCGGACAACTGCTGGAGCGGCACGGGCGTACCGCGCTCGGCCCCTTCGCCCTGACCGACGACAAAACCTACTGCTGGAGCCCCGACGGACACAGCGTCGTGGCGTACGGGATGGCCAACGGCGTGGCCGTGACCTGCGGCGAGCCGCTCGGCCCGCCCGCGGACCGCGTCGCGGCCCTGCGCCACTTCCGCGACACCTGCCGCCGGCGCGGCCTAACCCCGGCCCTCTACCAGGCCGGCGCCGACCTCGTGCCGGACGCGCGGGGATTGGGCTTCGCGGCGCTCAAGATCGGGGAGGAGGCGGTGCTGGACCTGGCCGACTTCTCCGTGCAGGGCAAGCGTCGCGCCAACGTGCGCCACTCCGCCACGCGCGCGGAGCGCGACGGCCTCGCGGTGCGCGTCTTCGACAGCGGGGTCGACGATCCGGGCATCCTGGACCAACTCGTCGCCATCTCGGCGACGTGGCAGCGGGAGCGCCGCCTCAAGGAGCTGGGCTTCAGCATGAACGGCTTTTCGGCCGCGCGCGCGCGGTCTCAGCCTGTGGTCATAGCCGTGGACGGGGCCGGGCGCGTGCACGCCTTCATCACGCTGCTGCCGACCTACGCCGACGGGGGCATGGCGCTCGACCTGATGCGCCGCGCGCCGGAGGCCGCGCCGGGCGCGATGGAACTGTTGTTGGCGCGCTGCGCCGAGCGCCTGCGGGAGGGCGGCTACACGTACTTCAGCCTCGGGCTTGCCCCCCTCGCCGGGGTGGGCGGCGCGGAGCATGGCCTGGCCGGGAAGGGGCTCGACTACCTCTTCCACAACCTGGATGGCGTCTACCGCTACCAGTCGCTGCACCGGTTCAAGGACAAGTTCGCGCCGCGCTGGCAGGATCGCTACTTGTTGTATCCGGGGCCGCTGGCCCTCCCCTCCGTGCTCGTCGCCCTGGCGCGCGTTCACGTCGGTGGGAGGCGCCGCGCGCGTCCGGCGGGGCGGGACGGCGCTGATAGGGGCGCCGACGGAACGCCACCTCCGCGCATGGCCGGGCCGTATCCGTCCATCCCGCGGGATGGCGAGGGCGACGGGAGGGTGTCGTGACACGGTGGGTCCTGCGCCTCAACGACCGCCTCGCGCGCGGGCTGGGGGTCGTGGAGCGCCTGCTCGTGTCCGTGGTGGCGCTCCTGCTCGTCGGCTTCGCGGCGCTGGGCCTGCTCAACACCGTCGCGCTGGTCAAAGACACGCTCGTTGGGGGCGGCGACTACGCCGTGGTCATCGCCGAGGGCATCGACGCCGCCTTCCTGACCATCATCCTGCTGGAACTGCTGCACACGGTGCTCAGCCGCGGCTCGCTCGCCCAGCAGGTGCAGGAGTTCCTGGTCATCGGCATCACCTCCGCCGTGCGCCATGGTCTCACGGTCGCCGCGAACGTCAACGGGGGGACGGGGGCGGGGACAGGGGTGGGGGCGGGGGCGGGGACACGAGCGTCGGGACTCGCTACTTCCGGCGCCGCCGCGCGCGACGTGGGCGTCAACCTGGCCGTCAACGCGGCGGGCGTGCTGATCCTGGTCGCGGCGCTGTGGCTGGTGCGGCAGCACATCGGCGGCGCGGCGGACGCGCGCGAGGGCGATGAGCCCGCTACGCTTCAGAGGACGTTAGATGAGGCTGCTTGATCGGGATCGCGCGCGGGGGGCGATGGAACTGGACATAGGCACGGAATTGGATACCGGCAGGGATACGGGCGCGCAAGACGCCGCCTGGGGGACGCCGGCCCCGCGCGAGCCGTCTTGGCCGGCGACCATGACGGTCCTGGCAATCCTGGGCCTGTACATGGCGCTGCCGGAGGAGCTGACCTTTGGGCCGACCGGGATCGTGCCCGCCCTGGCGCTCGCGCTGCTAGCCCCGCTGACCCTGGCGCGACGACAGGGGCGCCACACCGGATTGCGTCAGTGGCGGGTCGCCGCGCTGACCCTGATCGCCGTCATCAACGCGGCCAACGTCGGCTCCCTGGGGCTGTTGGTCCGCGCCCTGCTGCGCGGGGGCACGGTGCATGGCGTCAAGGTGGTGGGCGGCCAACTCCTCCTCGCCGCCGTCGCCATCTGGCTCACCAACGCGCTCGTCTTCGCCCTGTGGTACTGGGAGCTCGATCGCGGCGGCCCCGACGCGCGGCGCCGGCCGCGGCATCGCCAGCCGGATTTCCTGTTCCCGCAGATGGTCACGCCGGCTTGCGCCGGGCCGCGCTGG
>JAABUX010009694.1_pt1 | contig 10865 bp, 9 predicted proteins | sample 5561851 | NCBI WGS metagenome assembly JAABUX01 (sample SAMN10711883, study PRJNA513361) | rock metagenome | isolation source: Antarctica rocks | place: Antarctica: Victoria Land, Richard Nunatak red sandstone | collected 2016-01-03 | reverse complement strand
GTCCACCCAAGCGTCCGCTCGTAGCCGTTGTTGCAAGCTGGATCGACCGCCTCGGGCTTGCCCACGCTGCCGGTGACGAAGCGCAACGGGCCGCCGTCCCGTGGGTCGAGACCGGGCGCCATCACCCGCGCCATGGTCCGGTGGTCGCTTTCGACGCCCATGATCCGGGCGGCAGCCACGCGCAGGTCGGGCGTCGACAAGTCGCGCACGCCGACAAGGTAGGCGGCGATGAAGGCCTCCTCCAGGGCGACAAGCGTGTTCACCGTGCGTGGCGCCGAGGTGAACATGCTCCCTGGATAGAAGAACGCCGCGACGGGAGACGGCACGCCGATCAGACCGCGCACGAGCAGGTAGTGCGCCATCTCCTGCTGGCGCGCGGCCTGGAGGTAGGCCTGGTCCTCCGGGAACAGGCGCTGATAGAACGGCGCGCTCACGATGATGTGCGTATAGGTGGTGACGGCGAGGGCCTCGGCGATGGACGCGGCGGCCAGGATTGCCCTGTCGCCGGCGGTCAGAGGCGCCACCGCGGGCGCCGTCGCGCGCCCGACGAGGGCCGGCGCCGCGCAGGACACGCCAATCGCGGCCAGCCCGCGCAGGAAGGCGGGCCGATCGGGTGGATCCGGCGGGGCAAGGGCAGGCGTGTCGCGCTCCATGATTATCCTTTCATCGCTGCTGCTCCGTCCATCATACTCATGCTCATGGTATCAAGTCCAGCCCAATTCGTTATTGGGAGCGATCCGCGGATCGGAAGCCTGCGACTGCGGTCGCATGGCAACGCGCGGACACTGCGGTGTCAGGACGTGGAGTAAGGCGTCGTAGATACGCGCGCTTATGTCGCAAATCGGGGAGCGTATCCACGACGCCCCTACGTACCCCAACCGACCGCAGTCGGCCGGTGGTTTGCCATGCGACCGCAGTCGCAGTCGCAGGCCAGGCCAGGGCCGCGTCAGGCTCCGTCCCCCGAACGACTCACGAACCGTGCGATCACGCCGCGGGGAACGCCGGGGTCGAGAGGACGGTCTGGTCCTCCAGGATCGTCATGGCCTCGTAGCCGGCCAGCCGCGCGGTCCACGCGGGCCCCGCCCGGCCCATGGCGTAGGCGGCCGTGGCGTAGGCGTCGGCCGTGGCCAGGTCCGGTCCGACGATGGTGACGGACAGCACGCCGGTCGGGACCTGGCCGGTGCGCGGGTCGACGATGTGGGCGCCGCGCTCGTAGGCGCCCGAGGTGGCGATGGCCAGGTCGTTGGCCGTGACCACAGCCGCCACGCGGTCGCGCAGGGTCGGATGCTGGATGCCGACGCGCCAGCAGGGCGCGGGCGCCGGATAGCCCCGCACGCGGATATCTCCGCCCGCGTTGATGCAGTAGTTGAGCGCGCCTGCCGCATCCAGGATGCGCGCGGCGCGGTCCACCGACCAGCCCTTCACCAGGCCGGAGGGGTCGCCGACGCCTGGTGGGTGAGCCGCATCCGCGCCCGTCTCTTGCCGGGACAGGAATGGGGCGCGGATGTCGAAGTAGCCGTTGGTCTCCACCCGTAGTTGCTCACAGCGTTCGAGGACGGCGAGGACATCGGGGTGGGCGCCGGCCAACGTCAACTCGCCGCGGTTGAGCCGGCTGATGTCACTGTCGGGCCGATAGGTGCTGAACGTGGCGTCCACGACGCGTAGCCAGTCGAAGACCCGATCGAGCGCCGCGGGGTCGACGTCTGGGTCGCGCACGTCCACGATGATGGGCATGCCCATGATGTGCTCGACGCGGCGCAGACCCCGCGGCGCGTCGGAAAGGATCGTCTCCATCGGCTTAGAGGTGCGCCGTCTGCAGCGCGGCCTGCAGCGACTGGTCGTAGGCCTCGCTGGTCATCGTGGCGCCGGAGATCAGGTCGATGGTGGCGCTCTGGGCCTGGAGCACTTCCTGTCGCAGCATTGGGATGGCCTGAGAGTTGATGAACGCCGAGCGGTTCCGCTCCGTTGGCGCGGAGGCCTGCACATCCGTGATGCGCTTGCCCGTCACGACGATGGTCACCTGCACCGGTCCCCACTGCATGTCGACGCTAGGACCGGTGACGGTGCGTACGGTTGGGTGCGGAGTGGCCGTGGGACGGGCGACAGGGCGCGGGTGGGCGACGTGGGTTGGGGTCGGCTTTGGCTTCGGGGTCGCGGTTAGCGCCTGCGTGGGATGCGTAGCCGTCCAGATGAGACCGGCCGGGACGATGGTCGCGGCGGTTGTGACCAGGATGGGTATCGAGCGATGCATGTCGTGGACCTTTCCTTCTTTTCTATGTTATCCGGTTCTTGTCTGAGGATTAGAGGGCGAAGCGTTCGGTATGGATGTGCCGCGGCGGGACGTGGGCGCCGCGCAGGTTCCCCTCGACGGCGCGCATCATCGCGGGCGGCCCACAAAGGTAGACCTCGCGCTCGGCGATGTCGGGCAGCGTCTCGCGGAGGTGCTCGGGCGACAGCAGGCGCGCGCCGTTGGGGTCCTTGTGGTCCCCCACGGCATAGAAAAGCGCGAGGCCGTGTTCGCGTGCAAGCCGGTCGAGCTCGGCGCGGAAGACGATATCGTCCTCGAGAACCGCCCGGTAGATCAGCGCGACATCGGGAGCGTCGGGCGTCCGCGCCAACTCCTCGGCCAGGGCGCGCAGCGGGGTGATGCCGATGCCGCCCGCGATCAGCGCTACCTTGTCGCGCCGCCGTGCCACGGCCGTGAAGACCCCGAAGGGACCCTCGGCCACCACCCGCGTCCCCGGTCTGATCGCGCCGATACGTTGCGTGAAGTCGCCCGCGTCCTTGACCGTAATGCGCAGTGAGCGGCCATCGGGCGCCTCGGAGAGCGAGAACGGGTGCGAGGCCCACCAGCGCCCGCGGTCGAGGAAGCGCCACAGGAAAAACTGGCCCGCCCGCGCATGGAGCCGGTCGAGGCGCCGGCCGGTGAGGCGCAGCGAGACCACGCCCGGCCCCTCGACCGTCACCGCGGCCACCCGCAGGCGGTAGCGGAACGCCTGGGCCACCGGCAGGGCGACCCGGAAGAGCAGCAGCAGCGCCAGCGTGACCACGTAGAGGGCCGTCCAGTACGTGGCGGCGGTCGGGTTGGCGGTGAGGTCGTTGCCAGTGGGGATCTGGTGGACCCAGGCCAGCGCGATGCCCGCGTACACGGTGAGGTGGACGAGGTACCAGGCCTCGTAGCGCAGGCGGCGGCGCACGATGACCAGCGAGGTACCCACGACCGCGATCATCAGCGCCGTGCCGACCGTGGCCGCGGCCATCCCCGTGTAACTGCTCAGCAACTGTGACACCTCGTTGGGGATAGAGATGCGGTCGCTTGCCGCGTAGCCGAGGGTGATGAAGACGACGTGCGCGAGCACGAGGGAGAGGCAGGCCTTGCCGTTGAGCCGGTGCCAGACGGTCAGGCGGTCGAAGCCGGCGAGGCGCTCCAGGGGGGGCAGGCGGGCGAGCAGCAGGACCTGCAGCAGCGCGAGATAGGCGCTGAGCAGACCGGTGAGGCGGCCCACGCTGGTGGACAGGGCGCCCAGCCCATGGACGGCGGAGACGCCCCCGCCGTTCAGCCACAGCCAGATGATCGCCGCCGCGTTGGCGCCGACGACCGCCGCGAGCACCCCCGCCGTCGCCGCGCGATAGCGGAAGGTTCGCGCTGGGTGGGCGAGCGCCCTGCCCGGCGCGCTGTCGATGATCCCGATGTCCATGTGTCCAATCCCTCTCTACACGCGCGACGGAGTACGCCGCAGCAGGGTGAACCCGTAGACACTTAAGGCGATGACGCAGGTTTCCACGAAGAGCGAGGCCATGCCCAGGGGCTCCGTCCAGTTGCCGATATCGCCCGTGGCGCCGGGCAGCCCCGTGGTGCGATCCAGGACGTACCCCAGAAAGGGGCTCACGCCCAGGACCGCTGCCATGGCCCAACTGGCGCGCGAGTGGGCGCGCAGCAGCAGGGCCGCGCCGAGCAGGCAGCCGACGATGAGGGCGAGGTACAGCCAGAACATATAGGGGGTCTCACCAAGCTTGCCCGGCGCGTCGAGCAGGTGGATCAGCCCGATGGTCGCCAGGCCCACCGCCCCGACGCCCCGCGCCACCAGGCTGGCCCCGGCGTCGGCCATCATCCCCGCCATGGCAGGGGACGGCGCCGTTGTACGTTTCTCCGTCTGTCCCGTGAATGCGCCCCGCTCCCTGTGAGCTGCGGTTTGTGATAGTAGCCGTTCCTGTGTCTGTGCCATCGATTCCGTCCTCGTTCCTTATCTTTATTCGTACGCGTCTATCCGTTTGTTATGCGCCGTGCGTTTGCGCATATCTATAGACTACGGACGGACCATGAGAATACGATAAGACAGAGTTAAGGACGAGCACAGAAACGGCTAAGAGTTTGCTAAGAGCGACTCGGACACTCCCCTGAGGTAAAAATAGTCTCTGTCACGGCATTGCTTACTCGGGGTCGTTCGTGGACGGTGGCGCCGTCGCAAGCTCGCCCCACAACTCTTGCGGGATGGGGTGGGAGGCGAAGGCCACTGTTTGTGCTATCTGCTCGGGCGCGCTGACCCCGACGATGGTCGATGCGATGCGCGGGTCGCGCAGGGAGAATTGCAGCGCCGCGGCGGCCAGCAGGACATCATACCGCGCGCATAACGCCTCCAGTTGGCTCGCCCGCGCCATGACATCGTCCGACGCCGCGCGATATGCGTAGCGCGCGTAAGAGTGCGGCCCTCGCACCAGCATCCCGCCGCCATAGGGGGCCGCGTTGACCGCCGCGACGCCCCGCCGCGCGCAGTCGTCCCAGAACGGGCCGGCCGCCGCGTTGAGCAGCGTGTAGCGGTTGTGCGCGAGCGCGACCTCGAACAAGCCGGTCTCGACGTAGCGCCGCGACAGGCTGATCGGCCCGCAGGCCACGCCGAGGCGCTCGATCAAGCCCTCGTCCTTACAGCGTTGCAACGCCTCGACCGCCCCGCCCGGCGCCATGGTCTCCTCGAACGTGGTGTGCTCGGCATCGTGCAGGTAGACGAGGGGCAGACGCTCCAGTCCGAGCAGGCGCAGGCTGCGCTCGACCGAGCGGCGCATCTGGCCGCCGCTGAAGTCGCCGCTGTGTAGGTCGCGATCCGCCTTGGTCGCCAGCACGAAGCCTGGCGGCAGCCCGCCGCGCTCGCGCAATACCAGCCCGATGCGCCGCTCGCTCTCCCCGTCGCCGTACGACGCGGCGGTGTCAACAAAGGTGATCGGGCCGTCGAAGATGGCGCGGATCGTGGCCAGCGCCTGGTCTTCGCTAACGGAGTAGCCGAACGTCTCGGGCATGTCGCCGAGCGGCGCGCAGCCGATACACAGGGGCGTGACCATCAGGCCAGTTCTACCGAGCGCGCGATGGGTCAGAGGCGATGGGGTACTGTTTAAGGCCATAGCTCTATCCTCCTCCTCGGAGCGTTATGGGGTAAGGCGGCCGGAGAAAGGCAACGCTCTACACCGGGCCAATCCGGCTATCTTGCATTATCCACGAGACGACGCCGTCCTGGGAGCGCCGGCTCTCGCCGCCCACGCATCCGTCGTGAATAATCGTTAGCGCACAGAAGTTTTGGGGTGATCTGGGGGCGCGTGGCGCGCCTACGAGAATTCACGGACCCTAACCCTCACACACACGGTCCACCCGCTGAGCGGAGTAGACTACGGGTGGGAGCCATGGACGAAGATGATGATGGATGTACGGGCGATGCCGGTCCGGATATTGGTTGGAACCTACTAGCCACTAGCCACTAGCCACTAGCCACTAGCCACTAGCCACTAGCCACTAACGAGTGGCGCCGGCCTTGCTACGGATCGTTGCTATGAGTTGTGACTGTGACACACCTGGCTCCATGAGTAAGCCGCGATTAGAGGAGGCACAGAGACCATGACGACGACACAAAGCACGCACCAGGCATCCGACACGGCACAGTGGCACGAACTTGCGCAGCAGCTACGCGTCGACAGCATCCGCTCCAGCACCGCCGCGGCCTCCGGGCACCCCACCTCGTCGATGTCCGCCGCCGACCTCATGGCCGTGCTGATGTCCAGGTACCTCAAGTACGATTGGGCTAACCCGCATGACCCGCACAACGACCACCTGATCTTTTCCAAGGGTCACGCCTCGCCCCTGCTCTACTCCATGTACAAGGCGGCGGGCGTGGTCTCCGACGCCGAACTACTGACCCTGCGCCAGTTCGGCAGCCGCCTGGAGGGCCACCCCACTCCAGAGTTGCCCTACGTCGACGTGGCCACCGGGTCGCTGGGCCAGGGCCTGCCCATCGGCGTCGGCGTCGCCCTAGCCGGGCAATACCTCGACAAACTGCCCTATCGCGTCTGGGTGCTGTGCGGCGACAGCGAGATGGCCGAGGGCTCCATCTGGGAGGGCTTCGACAAGGCCGCGCACTACCGCCTCTCAAACATGACGGCCATCATCGACGTCAACCGGCTGGGCCAGCGCGGCGAGACCGAGTTCGGCTGGAACCTCGACGCCTACGCCGCGCGCGCTCGCGCCTTTGGCTGGCACACCGTCGAGATCGACGGGCACAACCTGGACGAGATCGACCGCGCCTACGCCGAGGCCGAACGCCACACCGACGGTCCCACCTGCATTATCGCCCGTACCGTCAAGGGCAAGGGCGTCTCGTTCGTGGAAAACAAAGAGGGCTGGCACGGCAAGGCCATGAACGCCGATCAGGCCAAGGAGGCCATCGCCGAGCTTGGCGGCGAGCGTCACATCGTGGTCGACGGCCTCAAGCCTGACCTGGCGGGTAGTCCGGCGCAACTGGGCGCGCCGATGGGCACGCTGCAGCTGCCGCGCTATGAGAAGGGCGGGGCGGCCGTGGCCACGCGTAAGGCCTATGGCGACGCCTTACAGGCGCTTGGCGCGGCGCGGCCGGACGTGGTGGGCCTGGACGGGGAAGTCAGCAACTCGACGCACGCCGACGAGTTTGCGCACGCCTACCCCGACCGCTTCTTCGAGATGTATATCGCCGAGCAGCAGTTGGTCGCCTCGGCCGTGGGCCTGCAGGTGCGCGGCTACGCGCCCTTTGCCTCGACCTTCGCGGCCTTCTTCTCGCGCGCCTACGACTTCGTGCGTATGGCCGCGATCTCGCGCGCCAACATCCGACTGGTCGGTTCACACGCCGGCGTCAGCATCGGCGAGGACGGTCCCTCACAGATGGCCCTGGAGGACCTCGCCAGCATGCGCGCGGTGCATGGCAGCACCGTGCTCTATCCCAGCGACGCCGTCTGCACCGCGCGCCTGACCGCCGCGATGGCCGATCTCAAGGGCGTCAGCTTCATGCGCACCACGCGCGCCAACACGCCCATCCTCTACGAGGCCGGAGACGAGTTCCCGATCGGCGGGAGCAAGGTGCTGCGCCGCTCCGACACGGATAAGGTGACGGTCGTGGCAGCAGGCATCACGCTGCACGAGGCGCTCAAGGCCTACGACCAGCTCAAGGAGGCGGGGATCAACGCGCGGGTCATCGACGCCTATTCGGTCAAGCCGATCGACGCGGCCACCCTGACCACGGCCGCACAAGAGACCGGGAACATCATCGTGGTGGAGGACCACTGGCCCGAGGGCGGTATCGGCGACGCCGTGCTGGACGCGCTGGCGGCAGCCGGCGCGAAGCCGAACGTGGTCAAGCTGGCGGTACACGGGATGCCTACCTCCGGCAAGCCGGCCGAGTTGCTCGCCGCGGCGGGCATCGATGCCGCCCACATCGTCGAGGCGGTCAAACAGCTTGCTGGAGCGAACGCGTAAGCGGCGCCACGTACCTCTGGCCATGGGTTAGGGCCTCGACCAGGCAGCCGAGGCCTGCCCCCAGGTCACACGCGCAGACCACGTCGAGCAGGTTGTGCAGCCGGGCGACATCGGCGCAAGAGCGGTAGATGTCTCCCGGACGCGCTGTCGTGAAGCTGTAGGGTAGTGGTCGCCCCGTGGCGCGCTCAATCGCCGCGACCACGTCGAGCAGCGAGGATTCTCGTCCGGTACCGACGTTGACCACGTGGTGGCCGGAGAGCGGCTGAGTCGCGGCGACAAGATTAGTGAGGGCGATGTCGCCGACGAAGACAAAGTCGCGTGTCTGCGTACCGTCGCCGCTGATGACGATGTCGCGGCGGACGAGGGCAGCCTCGACGAAGCGGGCGATGACGCCGCTATAGGGCGAGGCGGGGTCCTGGCGCGGCCCGAAGACGTTGAAGTAGCGCAGCGCCACCGTCTCCAGGCCGTAGAGGTCGGAGTAGAGGCGGGCATAGTCTTCGCCGACGCGCTTGTGCAGCCCGTAGGGCGAGAGGGGCGCGGCTGGCAGATCCTCGTGGAGGGGCAGGCAGTCGTTGAGGCCATAAATGGCGGCCGAGCTGGCCAGCACGACGCGCCGCACATCGTTGGCGCGCGCGGCCTCTAGCACGGCCAGCGTGCCGCGCGTGTTGTCGTCGTGGCTGCGCAGGGCGCGGCGCAGCGACAGCGGCACGGAGACGCAGGCGGCAAGGTGGATGATTGCGTCGGGCTGAAAGCGGCGCACGGCGCGCTGCAGGGCAATGGGCGCGCGGATGTCTCCACGCACCACGGTGATGGCGTCGGCGACCGCGTCGAGATAGTCCAGACGCCCCGTCACGAACGAGTCGTAGACGAGCGCGTCGTGGCCGGCGGCAACGAGCGCCTCGACCGTCCATGAGCCAATAAACCCGGCTCCGCCGGTGACGAAGATGCGCATAGGGTGTGTACTCCCCTTGGCCATGCGATCGCGGTCGCATGGCAAACGACGGACACTGCGGTGTCGAAGGGGCCTGCGACTGCGGTCGCATGGCAAACCACGGACACTGCGGTGTCAAACCAATGAAATGAGGGTGGGAGCGTATTGTATGCGTCCCCCGCGTGCCGAGACCGGGCGTATACAATACGCCCCTACGGACCACATCCGACCGCAGTCGGCCCATGGCTGACTGGCCCCCGACCAGCTTCGCTTTGCGGACTGGCCCCCGACTGGCTGCGGCCAGTCCCGGTCCAGCCGGCTGCGGCCGGTCCCGGTCCAGCCGGGCAGTTCAGGCGGCTTGAGCGGCATGCTGGACAGCGCGATACCAATCGACGGTGCGACGCAGCCCGTCGGCGAACCCCGTTGTGCTATGGAAGCCGAACAGGCGCGCGGCGCGGGTGTGGTCGAGCTTGCGGCGCGGCTGGCCGTTGGGCTTGGTCGTGTCCCAGCGGACCTCGCCTGTGAACCCCGTGGCGCGGGCAATCTCGTCCACCAGCGCCCGGATCGTGACCTCCTCCCCCGCCCCCAGGTTCACGGGCTCGGCGCCATCGTAGCGCTCGGCTGCCAGCAGGATGCCCTCGGCCGCGTCGGCCACGTAGAGGAACTCGCGCGAGGCGCTGCCGTCGCCCCACACCTCAATGTGCCGGTCGCCGCGCTCCCGCGCCTCGACGCATTTCTTGATCAGCGCGGGGATAACGTGCGAAGAGGCGGGGTCAAAGTTGTCGCGCGGGCCGTACAGGTTGGTGGGCAGCAGGTAGATACCGTTAAAGCCGTATTGTTGGCGGTAGGCCTGCTGCTGCACCAGCAACGCCTTCTTGGCGATGCCGTACGGCGCGTTGGTCTCCTCGGGGTAGCCGTCCCAGAGGTCGTCTTCACGGAACGGGACGGGCGTGTACTTGGGGTAGGCGCAAACGGTGCCGACGGTGACGAACTTGGCGACATCCGCACGGCGCGCCTCGTCGATCAGCTGCGCGCCCATGATCAGGTTGTCGTAGAAGAACTCGCCTGGCCGCTCGCGGTTGGCGCCGATCCCGCCGACGACGGCGGCGAGGTGGATTACCACGTCGGGCCGCGTGTCGGCGGCGAAGAGGTCCGCGACCATCCGCGCGTCGCGCAGGTCGCGGGTCGCGCGGCGCGGGACGACGATCTGGCGGCAGCCGCGAGCCCGCAACCCCTCGACCACGTACGACCCCAGAAAACCCGCTCCGCCGGTCACGACGACCGTTTTCCCACTCCAGTATGACATGACCGTCCCTCCAACCTTCCCACTACAGCCGCGCCCGTGTGATCCACGCGCGATCCGTTGGATTGGCGCGACGCGCACTCCCTCACCCCGGTAGACGCTGGCCGCACCGGCCTCATGTGGACCACTATAGACGGTACGGGGGCGACCCGCACTAGCCTGAACGGGCTACAACCCCTCACCCCCAACCCCTCTCCCGTGCGCGGGAGAGGGGAGCAGGACGCGCCTGTGCGCGGGAGAGGGGAGCAAGACGCGCCTATGCTTCCCCTTGCCCCTTGAGTTAAGAGGAGGTTGGGGGGGTGAGGGGTAGTGATAGTCGCGTATATGTCGTAGAGACGCTATAATCGTGCGGGATAGTGGACAGCGTTTGTCCGCACGTGACAGGTTAGTTATCGAGAGGGAGCACGCCGCATGTCTGCCGCGACTACGTTCCGGGCGGCCCTGGGGGCTGCCGCCGTCTTCTTAATCGTCGGTCTGGCCGCAATCGCCAACCACTTCATCCAGGGCAACCATCCGGCCTTTGGCCTGAGAGTAGGCGGGGTGCTGGTGCTGATCGGGCTCGCTCTGGCGATCTACGCAAACTATAACCGGCCCACCAGCCGGATTTAGCCATTAGCCATTAGCCATTAGCCATTAGCCAAGGGTCGTGAGCACTTTACAGTTCGAGCCAGTCGCAGGCGTCAAACTGTAAAGTAAAAATAGGCCTGGAAGAGCTTTGTCTCAGCCCCTAGACACCAGCGCTAACGGCTAACGGCTAACGGCTAACGGCTAACGGCTAACGGCTAACGGCTAACGGCTAACGGCTAACGGCTAACGGCTAACGGCTAACGGCTAACGGCTAACGGCTAACGGCTAACGGCTAACGG
>JAABUX010009693.1_pt1 | contig 10866 bp, 7 predicted proteins | sample 5561851 | NCBI WGS metagenome assembly JAABUX01 (sample SAMN10711883, study PRJNA513361) | rock metagenome | isolation source: Antarctica rocks | place: Antarctica: Victoria Land, Richard Nunatak red sandstone | collected 2016-01-03 | reverse complement strand
GCTGCATCTCACTCTTCACGCTCATCAGCATGGTCATCAACTGGAACACGTCGGGTATGACGCTACGCTTCCATACCCATCCAGTGCGTGCCGGGGATCTAACGAACTTCTTGCTGCGCCTCATCATCTGCTGCCTACTGGAGAACTACTGGGTGAACCCATTCCCCGGTGCCAGCTTCGGCATCAATCACTTCTTCTCCTACATCTCGCAGGCAATGGTTGCGGCTTTCGACCAACATTCGCTTGACCAGTTCCTTCAGTTGCTCAAGACCGCCGGGGACAACACGCCAACACCGTCATTGACCGCACCCATTCAGATCCTCTGCTACGTGCTCGTGCAGCTCATCCTTGGACTGGCATCGGCGATCCTATTTGTCATCAATTGCAGCGCGTTCATCCTCTACGGTGTGACGGCGCTCTTCGGCCCGATCTTCGTCCCATTGCTGATGACGCAGACGTTCCGCGCCAAGTTCTTTCAGTTCCTCGACGTACTCATCAGCTTCGCCATGATCCGCGCTGTTGCCGCAGCTTTCATCTTTGTGTGGGCTGGTTTCATGAATGGCTTTCTCCAACAGACCTTCAACGGCAACTATTCGATGGATATGTGGATCGAGAATTTGATCCCTTGCTTAATGGTCTTTGTCGCTTTCATCATTAATATGCTGTTCATTCCAAGCATGACACAAGCCATCTTTGGCGGTGCCGCTGGAATGGCGGGAAGCATGGGGAACGTCATTGGCAGAGTGGCTTCGACCATGGCAATCACAGGAGGAGCATAGCCCATGTTCTGGTTTGTCGTTGACATCCTCACTTTGCGTCGGTTGGGTCTAGGAAGGCCGTTTCGTTACGTCATCTTGGCCCTGGTGATCGGCTGTCTGGGTGCCGGACTGATCTACACCTATGTGTTTGTGAACGCCGCTATCGAAAGGAGCCAGACCCCTCATGTCCACCCACACAGCCCCCATTGAAAGCGCGCTGACATCGGAACAAGCCCTGCTCACCGACCACATCGGAAATGAGGTTTATGCTTCCCACTATGCCGAGCGCAAAGCCTATCGTCTTGTCATCGGTTGCGGAACGGTTGTGCTGCTCGGATCGATGTGGCTCAACTTCTCTCTGGCGCATCGTCCGGTCACGAATCGCTACGTCCGAATCGACGAGATGGGCCGCGCCCAAGCGATCCAATACAGCGACCTAAATTACAGCCCGCGCGAGGGCGAGGTACGCACCTATCTGACCGATTGGGCAAACTACCGCTACACCATTGGCCGGGACACCATCGCAAAGAAGTACCCGCTCAACTACTACTTCTTGTCGCAGACACTCGCCTCGCAATTGATGACTGCTGACAATGCCAATCATCTTGTCTCGCAGGTTGTAGCCGGTCAGATCGAGACAAGCGATGTGCAGGTAAAGAACGTCACCATTACGTCCATGTCTGAGGAGACCGTTCAAGACGCACGCATTGCCCGTGGCACGGCCCTTGTAGCCATCGACAGGTTCTACTCCGCCCAGAACTCCCGCCAGCCCCGCACGGAGCATTGGATGCTGAGTATCACCTACTACCTGAATCCCAAACAGGTCAGCGATCAGGCCCGCATCTTCCCGCAGTTCGAGACGATCAATCCGCTTGGATTGACCATCACGGAGTTCCACGAAAACCGGCTCTCCGTCGATTCCATTGCACCCGGAACGAATGCACCGCTGCCGGCACTACCGGCAGCGTCAACCCCCGGAGGGACGCGATGAGTTATCACCTGATTCTTCCGTTCTTTCCCGAGGAGTTGCGGGCGCTGCTGCTTGACCCGTCCATCTCCGATCTGATGGTCAATGGCACCACCGGAGTGTATGCGGACCGGAACGGCGTTATAGAGCATATTCCCTTGGCTACACCGTATTCGAACGACCGGCTGCAAGCTGCCATTGAGCGTGTAGCTCGCATTCTTGGACAGGACCTCACCACTCAGAATCCGATCCTCAATACACGCTTGCCTGACGGCTCGCGTGGGCGGCAGTTCCTCACGCTTTCTCATCGTTCCGATATGACCGGCCCCGACCGCACCTGGGCGGTGATGTACCGTCCCGGAGATGTCGTCCAGTACGAACGCGGCAGCAAAGCTGAGGGGATAGAGCGTGGCAGCTTCGGTGTGGTGCGGTCGAGTGATGCGGCAATGAATCGTTTGACCGTGGAGCTTCCCGGGGGTTCCAGTGTCGAGTACGACCCCAAACGCGTCTATGGCGTGAACGTCTACCGCGAGACCAGCCGCGAGTTCGCCACCGGCGATCGGCTCCAGTTTTCGGCTATTCATAAAGATCTGAGAATTTCTAACTGCGATATGGGAACCATCACGAAAATGGAGCCCGACCGCCTCACCGTCCTCATGGACGGGAAAGAACAGCGTTCCGTCAGCTTCAACCCGGCTGAATTCCGGCAGTTCGATCACGGCTACGCCGTCACGTCTCATAGCTCCCAGGGACTCACCGCAGATCGAGTAATCGCCAATATTGATACCGAATCCAGCCGTAGCCTCATCAACAACAGGCTTGCCTACGTCGCCATCTCCCGCGCCTCCGAAGACGCGAAGATTTACACGAACGATGCTGCAACTCTGGGCCAGCGTCTCGCGACGGATGTGACCAAGACCGCTGCTCTGGACTCTACAGCCAGGCCGGAGCAGCCCATAACGCAGGAGGCGTCGAAGACGCGGACCGTTGCCGTGCGTGAGTACAACAACCCGGGTTCGCGGCTTGCCGCTGTCGCCAGCGAGTACGTCAGCCGCCCCGAGCGCTCCGTCATCGTCGCGCCCAATCGCCGGGAACGCGACGAGCTGACCCAGCTCATCCGCGCCGACCTCTATGCGCAAGGCAAACTCGGTCGCGACGCGCAGGCTGTTCCCGTTCTCATCGAGAAAGAGACTGGAAGCAAGATGCATGTCGAGAACTACCAACCCGGTGACAAAATCCAGTACAAGACCGGAAGCCCCGGCCCTGACGGTATTCCACACGACAGCCAGGCCACCGTCATTTCCACGACCCCGCGCGAAAATCTCCTCTCCGTTCGTTTCGACGCGAGCCGTGAAGAGGCTTCCTACGACCCGGCCCGATTGCGTACCCAAACGCGCGAAAGCCGCGTCTTCCAGGAAGAAACACGCGAACTAGCCGAAGGTGAGCGCATCCGCTTCACTCGTCATGACAAAGACGTGGGCGTCCGTTCTGGTGACCTCGGGACTGTCGCTCGCATGGCGGAGGACCACTCGATTACCGTGAGGCTCGATTCCGGAAAGATCGTCGAAGTCTCTCCCGAGAAAGCCCAGCACATCGATTACGGCTATGCCGTCGATGGTCTGAAGAACGTCCGCGCGGAGCGCATCATGGCGACGGGCGAGGGCCTCACCCATCAGACCTTCCAGATGGTGTCGTCCAAGGCGGATTTGACTTTGTACACAAACGCACCGCAGCAGGACTTCTCATCCGCAAAGAAGATTGTTTTCCCCGAATTTGCGCAGCCTGCCAAGCAGCAACACGATTTTGGAATTGGCTCCTAAGGATCTCTCTCCGAAGAGGGACCTGCCACCCAATTCCACGCCTCATGGCATTCCGTTGTCCAGTTACTTGCGCGAAAACCGGCTTATCAAAAGCAAGGGGTGAGAGTTAAGAGCAATGCGTTTTCTCGGTCCACGCGTAATGCGTGCGATGCAAATGAGCCCAGACAGCGAATGAGAAGGATCGGCTTTGGCTACAGCTCTGGTGCCTCCACATAGAATGATTAAGCATGCCGACTCACTTCGAGAGCTTTATTCAAAGACGTATCCCAATGGAGCCGGAAGGCCGATGATTTTGGTGTCTACGGTTTCGATCTCAAGCGAGCCCGCGACCTCGTTACTGGAGCCGGTTCGCACACCGAGGTGTTTCTAAAAACGGTCGTTCTTCCCCATATGCCTCCGCGAACAAACTTCGTCGGTTGCATCGATGGACTCGAGACTCATGGTGTGGGGCAGTCCGACCGAGACCTCCTGCACGATTTGAGACACCTCTACAACGCTGCAAAGCACGACCCTTCCTGGACTCCTTCTCTCCTGGACATCCAACAAATCTTCTCCCGTCTTGGGAACGTGTTTCGCACGTTGGCGGCCAACAATGTTGGCCTCCTCAATAGAGAAAGGCAAAATCGCTTCCACCAAATCTTCTGGCTTGCGGTATGGGATCACTTCATCGGTGGCGATTCGGAGGTCCACGTGATCGCCCCGTACCGCGGAGGCCGCCCTCCCACGCTCGACATGGTCTATGTCGACCTCGTTCGTTGGGATGAGGTGAAAGCCACGCTTGCGTCGATCGGCATCGTACGGAACGAAGTCGGACTCATTCCGACCGAAGTTATTGCGTCCTTTCAAGGAAGATTCCGACTTCCATCAAGCTGTAGTTTTCGAGGGAAGCTTCCGGGATCTGATCGCTGTCTTAGCCACCTTCGAGCGACGCGAAGATTTGAGTCCAGGACTACGCCGAGAGGACGATATCCAAGCCATGATGCAGGCCTTCATCCTTGGAACACTCGATTCGGCACAGCAGGCCTCGAATCTGTCGTCACAGCAGGCCCTTGCGGACAGCATCGCTCGACGAGTTGTAGAAGCCTACGCCGTCCCGAGTGGCTATCCCGCACTCAACCGACAATCGTCGGAATTTGCGTCGATCATCATGGCGCTGCCCGAGCCAAGGCGGTCACAGGTGAACGGACCCTTGTGGGTGGCGAGCGAGGAATTCCATAGACAAGAGGCCTCGGCCCTGTCGCGGCATCCGCATCTCCCAATCCTGATCAACAGCGAAGGGACAGTACAGATCCGCTTTCCGAACTAACAATTGCTATTGGCTGCGCTGACCTCATGGCTTGATTGCCTTATTCGTCGTATTTCCCAGGCGCTTTGTGAGCTTGGCTCACGTTGCCCCCTCTCCATCCTTCACCGACATACCAGATTTCCTGTTGGCCGCTGCGGTGAATTGAGTTGAGTGAGTCGGTTAGAGTCAGTTCAGCCTTGATCTTGGCGTTACTCAAACTCAGTGGTTCGGGGATATAGAACTCCAGGTATCCTTTGAGATGTTGTCCATGGGCCAACATGATCTCGCCTAGATGAGCCGCGAGATCGTTCGTCTGCATGTTCACCAAATTCTCGGCACCTGTGCTGGGATCTCTCATCGTTACCAAGTTAAATGGATCAACGCTCGTCCAACCTTGATCCCTTAGGACGCGACCGTCTTCGAGCGTTAAGGTCACGGTGAAGTGCTTCACAGTCGCCGCGCCGACCGAGCGGTTGATTACGGTTGTTTCGAGAAGAACAAATGGTCCTCCCCCGCCAGTCCACCGGTAGCACCTGCCCAGTTCGATACTCAAGTCGGGCGTCGCGAGATATTCTTCGGCTGCGATACGTTGCTGTCTCTCCCTCGCCCAGATGCGGTAGGTCGCCGTCAGAGCACAAATCGCAGCGAAGGATGCAAATGCGATACGGGCGTGGCTCGCGTTATAGAACAACGCTAGAAGCGCGGCCATCACTGAAAGAGACCCGGACATGAGCGACCCCGTGTCCTTAAGCAATGCGCTCAAGAATGCCCGGACTGATGCGCGAGGAGCCATACTCAGATCCCACCTCGGTATAGCAAACGCTCCATCTCGTGAGCCTCGTTGACTCCCAGTCCCACAAGGCGACCAAGAAGACGATCGACTCGTGGTCGCACTGCTTCTTCATCAAAAGCTTCAGGCGTTTCTTTCAAAATCGCGATGAGCACTGCACTGATGCGCCTTCCAACGGCCCATTCCACCCAAAACTGATTGCTTTCGGGAAACCGGTCAAGCCACTTTTCGCAACAACCCAGAACACAGGATATTTGCTTCTCGTGAGGTGCTACCTCAAAGAAATTCAAGTACAGAAGAGTTACGAAAGGGGAACGGCAGACCACGACAAAATCTTCGAGCAACTGCAAGAAAGGGTCGGTGTCCGGAATGAGATTAGGGGGAACAAAGCACTTTGTGGGAGCGAATCCACCGTTATAAATGTTGAAACAAATAGCCGCGAAGGCGGGCGCGATATCAGACGTGACACTTGTTTCTTCTCTGTTTTTGTTCCATGAGAACATTCGTGTCGACTGGAGTTGCTCGATTACGAAAGCGCGAATCCGAGTCAGTTGATCTACCGTTGGATTTTGAAAATCGAGGTATCCCACGTCGGCGCTACGCAGAAAAGGCGTCACCGTATCCATCATGGGTTCGTCCGGAAGCCCGCTAAAGAAATCGCGAAGTCGTTGTTCGAACGCTCCCTCTTCCATATGCCTCATACATCTGGCCGCAGCTTGGAAGTAGACTGCGTTCCACTCTGAAGGCCCTTGTTCGAAGCGTTCTTTTTTGTCGCCGCCGTGTCCATTTGCTTGCTGTGTCCAAGGCAAATACGCTTCGACCATATCAGTCAGCCATGAGGCCGGGGTGCTATCGAGTAGTACGCGGCAGTGCCGGAGCCAAAGCGCCGCGCGCTGATAATCGAAGCGGACATGCTTCAATGGTGGCTCGGCGGCTTCGGTAACCTCGGGCCTTTGGGTGCCCTTGGGGATCCTCAGTGGCGGTCTAAGTCTTGCACGCTTGATCGGAAGCGCTGTCCAAGTAGGTTCGGTCCCCTGGGCATTTAGCCAGTCCAATTCTTTCTTGATTCGTTCCGAGATTCGGGTCTCAAGGAGAGTGTTCCGCAAGGCCTTCTCTTTTTCCGAGACATTCCATGGGTTATCAGGCCTAACGGCCCCCTCGAAAGCACACCGCATTAACGAGGCAACGAGTCTGACATCGACCTGCTGAATCAGCGGCAAGGTCACACCATAACCGTGCGCAGCTCCATAACCGGCAGCACATGAAAAGCGAAGCAATCGCTCCTCGTCTCCAGGAAGACGAGAGCGCTGTAGCAACAGAACTTGCCCCGCGAATGCAATGGCTGGAGGGTTGAATCTCAAGCCGTCACGATGCAAAAAGACGGGATCGTCGGTGCCCTCGTAGACCCGCTCGAACATGGCACGCACCCAAGAGCCCTCCTCCTTGAGAAGTTCTACGGGAGCACTGCGTGCAACGAGCGTCGCGGTCGAGACAACCGCTTCCGTCATTGTCAGGAATTCGCCACTTGCGTCATATTCCGGCCTATTGTCGAACACATCTTGATGCTTCTTCGCCCACTTCAGAGCCTGGGACAGAAACTCTTGGCTTGTGTCTGGCTTCGCGAAAAGCTCGTTCAGAATCGCCATTCGAAGAGAGTTTTCCTCCATACGGGGCGCGGCTTGCTGTCGAATCGGCTCCATTTGATTCTCTTCGGACTCGGGCGCCTTGTATTGGAGCTGTCCTGTGAGTTCGCCATTGGTCCCAATGACCTCCGTCCAGTTCGCCTGGTCCAGAAGATTGAGAGCGTGCAGAGCCATCATCCGCGGATCTCCTAGATCGGAATGCTTCTCCGGCTTTCCTAAGCGTTCACTTGCGCTTTGAAGGAGAGCTTGGACATTCTCACGTCTCTCCGGCGGCCCGAAAGCGATCTGAGGCAGCAAGTTATACAGACTCGCCTTCCTTGACGTTTTCTGTCTCAGACTGTCAAGAGTGGCCGGACCAGCAGGTTCTTTCTGCAAGTCTTTCAAACCGAAATAGTCCGGAAACTCAACGTTTTCTCGTCCCGGGCGTCCGATATCCATGCAGAGCAACTCAGGACATCCGACAAATGGAAGTGCTGCATCTGCAGATTGCGGCCAATGTGAGATCAGCATGTCCACGGCGATAAGCAGCACTGCCGTGGAACATGACGGCTCGTTCACAATCTCTGACACGACAGCTTCCACGCTGTCTCCGGCCTCAATCCTGCGGTGACCCCACGCCTCCAAAGCCATTAGCGCCGACACAACAAGACTGGGAGCATTTCCATACTCAGGCGACCACATGTAGAAACCCGGCCACCCAAACGTTACCGACTTGCCTCCTCGCACGAGCACAACAGCCCGATCATCCGGCTCCTCGCCTCGTTCGAAGCGAACAGCGTATTGCAGCATATCGCGCACGAGACGCAATCCTTCCTCTGGTGCATGAATCAACAAATTCAGGAAAGGCCCCTGAGATGGGCTAGAAGGAAGGAACCTGATATCGGTGTACTCGAAAGGACGGTCAGGCACGGCATCGTATCGGTCTCGGCGCCGTCTAGGTTCCTGCTTGATGAAGGTGTCTAAAGCAAAATCTACGAGATCCTTCGGAGCAGCCTGAGCAAGCGAACCCTTGAGCTTGAGGATTTTCAATCCGCAACTCTTGGCTATTGTTCCTTCCTTTGAATGATTGAAGGTACTTCGCCGCAAGCTCGGGCGTGTGGTGGCAAAAGAAAAGGAAGGTGGTGCGGCACTCCTCTTCCATGATTTTGAGCAGGGACTTTTCAATCTTTCCGGCGATGGCACGCTCTGAAGATTCGTATGGGTCGGCTTCGTAGTCAGCCTCGATTGATGTCAACCACCCGAACAATGCCGGAAGAATCAGCTTCGTCAGTCCGTCGCCGCCGAGCGTCCCCATCGTGTATGCCGCGTAAAGTTTGACGACTTCGGGAAGTGCGCTAGCGGGTATCTGTTCTGCCATGACGAGCGACCACATGACGAGATGGGCCGCCGAACTATTGCGTGGTACTTTCCAGCTATCGGGGATCTTCGTGACATCGATGCTCGACCCCTGCAACCGCCGCGTCGCTGACTCAAACTCCACCGCCAGCGTGTATCGCACTAGTTCCTTCAACAGAGCCGCGTTGTCGGCCAGCATAAGAGGGCCGGCGAGCATCAAGAGCTTGGTTGCGTCTTCGGAGCGAATGAGAGCAAGCACGACCGCTCTGCGCCACGTTTCATGCGATCCATCGAGAGAAGCAACAAGTTGTCGCCAACGTTGCACTCCCTCAGGCACATCAAGAGCCAACCTGGCGGCTAGTTCTGCACCACGAGCTAGATCGGGAGAGGCCCGCTCCTGAAGGTCCGGAACAGCCGCGAATCCTCGTTCTTCAAAAAAGAGATTCGCAAACGCCCATTCGCGCAGCACATCGTGTCCAAACGCGAGCTGATCCCGGCCAAACTCACGTAGCGCTCCGCTCCTCTTCAGCGCGTCGATGACCCCCGCACTATCCTTCGACCCATCGAATAATTCCGTGGATACGAGAGCGTGTCGTGCAAGTTTAATGAGGAGCCGAGAGCGATCACGAAGCTGCGTGTCTACTTCCCCGTCGGCAAGTTCCCACCATTTCCTTGCCATCTCTGCTTCCGTTGCTGGCCAGGTTTCGTTGTCTCCTCCGGCCGCAAGTCGAGAAAGGCGGAAAAGGTTCCTTACAATCTGGCGTGCCGGGTGCTTCTCTGAAAGCAGCGAAGCGAGTCTTGGCGCACTGGAACGCAGCTCCTCCACTTCTCCGAGGCTGAGTTCGTCTAGGATCAGAGAAACCGGAGCACCCAGGCGAAATAAGGCATCTTTCGGCAACCAAACCGGTTCGACTTTGCCGAACTCAGGGCGCGCGGTTACGACCACGCGCATCGTCGGGTGCCGTGCGGCGAAGCTAACCATATCGCCTATCGTCACTCGCTTTTCAGGACTGTAAAAGTCTAGGTTGTCGATGAACAGAGCCTCTATTCCACTGAGAGAAAGCTCGTTCATAAGGTCACGGCCATCCCCGTCGTAGCCCGTCAGCGCCTTGACTGCCCCCCAACCTCCGCCAACTACCCGATTCGGGCTCAGAACCAGGGGACGCGCTTGAACCGATGAGGCGTCCGCAATTCTCCGAAGCAGTGCAGACTTGCCTACGCCTGCCTCACCGCGGATTTCAACATAACGCGACGTTTCCATCGCTTCCTGGACTGCTGCCACCCGCGCTTGGCGCAGGAGGCTTACGCCACCTACGTTTTCATCGAAGCCCGTGATCGCCAATTCCGTCTCTTCGTATAGAGTTGCCAGCGCACGTCTGTTCGTTCTGCTTCCTGCGAGCCGGAACATATGCAGGTCTGCTGACAGTTCTGGTCGGGTTCTGTTCCCGCCAATCTCAGCCAATGACTCAGCCAAAGTGACCAGATGTGACCACAGTTTCGTCGCCTCCGCAGAACTGCCGCCCTCCAAGGCGCGGAAAGCTCGTTCTCGCATCAGCTCCGTTGTCGGTGCTGCGGGCGACTCAAAATCGAAGACGAGAATTTGTACCCGTCTCAAGAGCTTCCATACTGCTTCATCGTCGTGGTCAAAGCCGGCCGCTTCCAGATTCGTCCGAAAAACCGTGACGAAATTCCGCTTCGCGGGATTCGCTGTTCCGGTTCGGTTCAGTCGCTCATGGAAAATCTTGGCTTCCTCCAAATGTCTGGCCCAGCTCAGCACATCCTGATAGGAAGGTTCCATGCTTTGCGTGGTCCGGGCGACCGCGATACCAAGTTGGTGAGACCTGGCCCAGAAACCCTCAACAGACGTCGCCGTGCCGATTTGTTTCACGACCTCACGAAATTCTGTGTCGGAAGCGGTGAACGTCAGCGTCCGTTTCACCTGAATTTCCAAGGTTGCGGCATTACCAGCTTGGTCAACGCCCCGGATGACGATGTCGTCTAGTGGATGACCTTCTTGACTCCGCTGTAGGCTCACTGATTCGATACGGCAGCCAGGCAAACCACGGGCGTCAACTTCTAGCAGCATCGAAAGAAGGTAGCTCGCGCCGACCTTTGCCTCAAAATGCGTCCCTGCACCACCACTAGGAGCTTGTTGAAATAGCGTTCCGACTGGGACGCGACGGTGTGTTGGAGTCCCGATTGGGTGATGGCGGGTGTTTTTGCTTGAGATGAAGTGCTCTCAGGAGAGCCGCTTTTGAACACTCAAGC
>JAABUX010009692.1_pt1 | contig 10866 bp, 21 predicted proteins | sample 5561851 | NCBI WGS metagenome assembly JAABUX01 (sample SAMN10711883, study PRJNA513361) | rock metagenome | isolation source: Antarctica rocks | place: Antarctica: Victoria Land, Richard Nunatak red sandstone | collected 2016-01-03 | reverse complement strand
AAAACAATGAAGCTTCTGTAGGGCTAGCGAGGGGCACTTTTGTGGGCGCTCATTTCTGACAGAGCCAGCATGGGCGTTCATGCGTTCTGTGTGTCTATGTTTTGTAGGGCTGCAAGCGGTGTGCTACGAACCCTGCCACCAGGCTTGCTGTGTTCAGCTCACAATGCTCTGGAGAACGCATGTCCTGCAGGAAGCCTAGAAGCGCTGGCGTGCCTGCACAGCAGCGCAGCTAGAGGGTGTCTTGAGCATGTGAGGTCCTGTCAGAAATGACTGCCCCACAGCACGGCGCTGGCCAGGACACCTCGCATCTCAATCCACAGCGGTTGTGAGAGCGGCATCGCTGAGGCCATGCGCACAGGCCCCCGCGCCAGCCCACCGACTGGTTTGCACGGCGACCAAGCTGCGCGGCAGGCGCTCTGGGCAGTCGTGTTCACTTCCCGCGCGCCCTCTCACGCCCTCACAACCATGGCTTCCTGCTAGCCAGGCCTGCTGCGCGCTGCTCGGCAAGCCCTGCACGGGCGCCAGGATCGCGCCAGCTGCAGTGCGCTCGCACGCCTGGAAGGCCCCCCACCGCGACGCCGGCTGCTGCCGCGGTTCCGGGACCAGTAGCTCGTTCCTGCCCGGCTGCACCCCTGCAGGCACACCTTGCTGCGATACCGCCAGCGTCTGCGCTGCCCCATGAGGCTGGCAGCGGCTTGCTGTGACAAATCGAGAGTCGCCGTGTGGGTGCGGGGGAGCCGCCACGGCGACGCGCTGAACGGTGTCTGGCGCCGCTGGTAAGCCGCGCGTCGGCGCCGGCTGCTCCTGGCGCTGCCCGGCGTTCTCGACGGCCTGGGGCCAGCGCGCCTCGCCGACCGCCATCGCAGGACTGCCCCATGCCATCCCTGACAGTGCTGTGGAGAGAGCATGGCAGCCAGCGTGCGCGGCGCCGGCCGCAAGGCCACAGTGATCGGTCTGCTGGTCAGCATGCGGCGCAGGCTGGCCCACGGGGTGCAGCAGGCTGCATGCTGCACGGGCGCCGGGCGCGTGCTGCACGGCGCCAGCAGGGCCCTCTGCGCGCGTGACCTGCAGCCGGTCGCCACGGCAGCGCGCCCCTCCGGCTGTGCCTCTGGCCGGCAGGCTGCGGCTCGCGCGCCCCTGCGCAGCCACGGCGGGCGGCAGCTGCGCAGCTGGGTACGAATCCTGCGGCCGGGCAGCCACATCCTCACCTGCACAGCAAAGCTCTGTCAGTGTCAATTATTGCAAAGCCCTGCCGTGGCGGACTATGTGTCAGTGCCTCAACACAATCCGCGCCTGCGGCCTGAGCGTGGCAGCGCTTCTGGCGCTTGGCAGCGGCCTCCGGCAGCACTGTGACGAAGCAGTCGTCCTGCTCCGCAGGCGGCTCTGGCACGGCGGCCTCCTGCGCGCCGGCCGCGGCGTACCAGGTGAGGCCCTGGCAAGGCACCTGCGGGATCCGCCTGAGCGGCCTGGCGGGCGCGCCTGCAGGTAGGTGCTCCACCCCCCGATGCTTTTGCTGCCTTGCACTTTGACGTCCCGGTTTTCCAGAAGGTCGGGGCTCCAGGACCGCCGGTGCGCAGCGTCGAGCGCAGCAGCGCCTCGCGCCTCGTCGCGCCACTGCCGGCTGAGGTTGAGGCGCTGCACGACCTCCCGGCAGTCCTTGGCTTTGCCGCTCGTTGCGTATGCACGCCGCACGGACTGCTTAGCCTGCAAGGCTGCGCTTGTGTAAAGCCGCTGCATGCGTAGGTGGGATGATGAGCAGAAGTGAGATAGATATGATGATGAGCAGAAGTGAGATAGAAGTGAGAATAGATGATTGAAGCTGAGCGGTGGGGGGCGCACCCCGCACACCGCGCACGCGAAGCGCTTGGCCTTGGTGACCTGGTGCACCTGCGCGTGCAGCGCAGCGTGAGCGCCCTGCAGGCTGCTCTTCACAGAAGGCCGCTTGCGAAACGCGCCTGGAAGGCTTCGCAGGCGTAGCAGGCGACGGCGTGGAAGTCGGGCATTCTCACGCAGTCCTGTGCGCCTCGTGATGCACCTGGAGCTGGAGCTGGAGCTGAGAAAACTGTATTCCAGGCCAGTAACCCTACCCTAACGGCTTTGAAATTGGCAGATCGACAGCACTGTTTCGCGAAGTACGCGTGTCGAGGATGCCTGGTAACAGGAGCGGCCAGAGTGTGATACCAGTGATACCTGGCCAGCTTCGGTCAAGACAGGAAGCATGAACGGCCGGTCCCTGACGACATAGCCTGCCGCTTGCGGTCATTTTCGGTTGAGAGCATATCCATATCGGCTATGGCTTTGCTGCAATGGGCCTGCGGATAGGGGCCCTGCGCGTAGCTGCAGCTCTCATCCTGCAGCTGGTTGCCTGCTCGAGTGAGCACCTAGCTTGCTCCTGGGCCCTAGCATGTTTCCTTTGGCGCAAGCCTGTTTGGAGCCGTTGCAGGCTGGCAGCTGAGCAGTCAAGGAGCTCTTCCTAAGCACCACCTTGGCACCAGCACCTCCTATTGAGGCCTGGTGCATGTGCAGGCACGAGCCGTGCCGCAACATGGGCGAACCACAGGCAGAGCGCTGCTGCCAGAGCGCCTGGCTGGCCGCCAGCTCCTCTGCCTCTTGAGAGCCTGCTACCGGCGCCCGGCGCTCAGGCGGCAGGGCCGAATCAGCACGGCGGCACCCAGCGCGAAAGCAGCCTGCTTGCGCAGAGCGCGCAGCTTGCAGCCCAAGCCGTGCAGCACAGCAAAGAGCGACCTGGGGCCCGCAAGCTGCTCGCACAGGGCAGGCAGCCCGACCTCACGCGCTCTCACCACAGCGCCTCCCGGGGGCGCGAGCTGCTGGTGCAGGGCACGCAGTTCGACGTCGCGCGCATCCAGCACTACAGCGACCACATCGGGCAGTGCACGCCGAGCGTGACGTGCGACCCGGAATGGGCGCGGGAGGCCGGCGCTGTGGTGGCCATCTATGCCATCAACCAGGCGCAGGGCGCAATGGGCCTCTGTACAGGCGTGCCCTGCGTCATAAGTCGGCGCCAGGCTGCACACCAGTGCGCTTGCCACACCAGTTGCCTGCAGACATGTGACTACCTGACAAGTGGGAGAGCGTGGCGTGGCGCGCAGGCACCCTGCTGTCCACTGGGCGGCCAGACCGGAACTTCGTGCTGACATCAGACTACTGGTGAGTCGCGGAGCCTGTGGAACACACACCAAATGTATTGAAACAGCTTTGCGGTAGCTGGCATGTCGACGCCACTGAGCAAACTCTGCTGGGGAACAGCTTCAGCGACTTGCGTGAGCCAGACGACTTCCAAAACTGGTGAGCTGCCCCGGCAGGCCCCCATGGGCGCTACCAGAGTCTGGGGCATGCCCAGACTCCTGGGTTTGTCATGCCTGTTCTAACACTGTGCGGGGCGTGGTGCCGCAGGGTGACCGAATTCAACTATCAGGCGCCCTGCTCCAGCTCTGGCCGCAGCCCGAATGTCAGTCAGACGCTGCAGGCGCGCCCGCGCACCGAGGACGTGCAGGAGAAGCAAGTCACTGTGTGCTGCATAACCGCGTTTGGTAAAGTAACAGTGGCGGCACGCACTTTGTGTACAGGCAGGGTGCTCAGGGCGTCATGTGGTCTGCAGGGCGTGCGCATGGTCTTTTATGATAGTGACGCAAACCTGCTGCTGCTCGAGCTGCCCAGCATACCGCCCAGCTACCGGCCGTACTACCTGGGTAATCCACCCAGATGTGTGGCACCGCGAGCATGTCTGCACTGACTGTACATTCCATTTGTTTGTGTTGACGTAGTCACTGGAAGCTGTGATTCCATGCACAGCCTTCATCTCACAGTCGTAACTCGTGTGTTCTCACAGCATGTGCATGTCTTCGACAAAAAAGCATGCCAGTTGCTGTGCTGCACATGCTGGTGGCGGTGAGACGCCTGTGGCCGCCCAGCTCAGTGACTGCTGACAGGGTTGCTTGCATGCTGGCAGGGTACGATGCATCGCCGCAGTATGTGCCCGAGGCGGCTGTGACAATCCAGCAGCCAAACGGCAACATTAAGCGCATCGCGTATGCGAATGCCTCGTGCGCCCAGGCTCTGACCATGCAGACAACCATGAGATTGGCGTGGAGTTGGCGTGGAACTCCTTCTACTGTTTTTTTAAAGATTGCACTGGTTGATGAGCAGTGATATGGTAGGTATAAGTCCTGCCTGTCCGCCAGGGCCTCTCTTGCAGAGTGCTCATGCGCAGCCGCGCGCAGGATCACGGACAGCTTCAGCGCGCCAGCGTTCCCGGCCGGCGACATTTCGCCAACAGCGGCGACGCACCTCAAGGCATGCCGAAAATGTTTATGTGCACACACCCTTGCGCTTGTTTCAAAGACTGGATGTGGCCGAGCCGCATGCGAGGCATGCCGTTTGGGTCTCTTCTGTCTGGTCTCTTACCTGGAATCAATCCAACGGTCCAGGTCACGCTGGGCGGCTGTGTCTTTTTTTCGCTTGCCAAGCAGTGCATGCATGCCCCTGCATCGTATAGGCTCTGCATCCTACAGAGGCAGCGAGGCCAGACCGAGAGGGCAAATGCTCGCCTGGCCAGTGGACAGGGCTATAAATTAAACACCAACCCTGTGCTGCAAGCAAGCGTGACAAGCTGCGAGCCGCAGGTGGTCTGGGCGGAGGGCGCGACGCAGACCGGCAGCTCCGGCGCGCCGCTCATCGACGCGGCCAGCGGCCGCGCGGTGGGCGCGCTGACGGGCGGCTTCGCCACGTGCGCCAGCGCGGGCGGCGCCGACTTCTTCGGGCGCCTGGCGTCCGAGGTGCGCGCGCCCGCGCCTGCCGCCCGCCGGATCCACTGTGGGAGCTGCGGTGGCCTGTCCTTGTGCCCGACGCGTGCGCAGGCGGCCTGGCGGTCCTGTATGGGAGGGGAAGATAGGTGGCATGCACGTGCGCATGCGCCTGCATGCATTAAAACGCTGCCAGATGTAGCAGCCATGTAAGTGCATGATTTCAGTCGAAGCTGTCCGCATGTACATGCAGCCCGCGGACGGCAGCTTGTATGCGAGGTGTGCATCAGGTCGCCTCAATCAAGATTGAGGCAGGTCGCATCTGAGGTTTGCCAGGCGAGACGGGAGGGAGGCGGGGGCCTGAGGTCTCGCTTGAGGGTCAGTATACAACTAGCATTGGATCTGGGTGCAAGACCTGCGGGAGGCTGTGACAGGCCGCTGCGGGCGCGGCAGGCGTGGGACCAGGGCCTGGCAGAGGCCCTGTCGCCGCTGGCGCGGAACCTGCCCCCGCTCGACAGCGTGGTCCCCGCCGGCGATGCCGCGAACGCGGGCGCGATCGCGATGGCGCTGCCGCCCAGGCAGAAGTTCGGGTGCGCTGCGCCGCGCTGCGCCCGCGCGCGCGCGCCTCGCGCTTGTGCCTCGCCCGGCGTGCTCTGCACGGCGCGCCTGTGCTCAGGGGCGGCGTAGCGCGGTCTCGCTGACGTGCGTGCCTGCAGGGGCGTCAGGACGGACGGCTATCAGGCGGAGGCGCCTGCGGGCCCTGGCATAGGCACGCCCTCTCCGCTCTATGTGGATGCGCAGGAGCATCGTGTTGCGCTTACTTGTTGCCGCATGGTCTGCTTACATTAAATGCTGCCTGCTGGGCAAAGGTTCATGCAAACGACTTTCTTGCATCATGTAGTGACATTCTTCGTTGTTGACCCATGGCTCCCCTCTTCCAGGAGCCATCCCGCTGGTCGCGGCCGTGTACGAGAAAGACCGCGAGCAGGCCGCCTCCTTCGGCATCTGGCGCGCCCTGCACTCTGCATTCACCAGCCCCTGCTGGCGCCCTGCTTTTTCTGTGACTCGCATTTGGCATCCCTCAGCTCCGCTGCGCGGCCTCAGCACCTGTAGTGAGAGGCAGCAACGTCAATTAGCGAGGAAAGACAGGCGCAGCCCCGCAGGCTGGACGCCGCCCCGGCCGCCGACGAGGAGGTCAGCGTGAGCATCACGCTGCAGCCGCTGCCCGGCAACGCGGCGGGCGCCGGCGGCGCGGCGCTGTCCACGTCCGCGCTGCTCTTCACCGCCGCTGACTGGGCCAGTCACCAGGTCGTCACCGTCAGGCGCACAGGTGGCGCACCCCCCCGCGAACGGGAGCAGGCAGGCGACACTGTGCTGCTGGCAGATATAGTCCCGGTCGCACTGGCAGCGCACTTAGGCAGCTTGCATCCGTTGTGTCTGCCTGCTGACGGCCATACTTTCACATGCATGCACCGTCCAGCCCGCCGTGCGAAGCAGGGTGATGTGGCAGCTGCGACATGGCTGCTGCTTTGTGCACTGCTGGCAGCATGCGCCCAATGAGGACAGCGGTGCGCCAGTGCTGCGCGCGAGCCTGACACAGGCAGATAACTGTAACCCTACCCTGGCAGGCGCGGCCGCGGCGCGCCTGGCACCTGGCGCGCTGCTGCGCTTCAATCTGCAGCTGGCTGTCAGCCGCGGCGAGAGCGGTGGCCCTGCCGCGGTGGCGAGCGTGCGCGCGATTTTCCTCGGCGGCGCGCGCGGCGCCGATGCCTTTGCGACGGGCGTCTCAGGCGTGGCGGGCGTGGCCGTGCCCAGCCTGCCGTTCTTTGCAGCCGCGCCGGTGCGCTGCAGGCCCCTGCGCAGCCTGGCAGTGCCGGTGCAGGCCCGTTGCGCCTCACAGACGAACGCTGCGGGGAGCATCTTCGGGCTGTGGTCAAAGTCGTCTGAGGGGCAGAGCATGCTGTGCATGTCACCATGCGCATGTGTGCAACGCACTGCATTCACATATGCTTTCAATTGATCATTGCATGCGCGCACCTGTCTGCGTGTCAGGCTAAGCGCGCATGTGCGCAAGCCGCACCACGCTCCCATCATGCAGTCCCAGCAACAGGAGCGAAACGGGCGGCTGCGCGCGCGCAGCTGTCCTCGCCATCCGGCCTGGCCGTGCTGCGGCTGCAGCCAAAAGCGGAGCTGTCAGCCAACCTGCTGCTGTGCCTGGCGCCCGACGCGCTGCGCACCGCGCTCGTCGCCCACTATGCAGACGGCGCGCTCGTCGGGTGCGGACGCCCCCACCGCACCATGTACCGTCCTGCAACCCTGCTAGTGCACTTGCAAGGCGCTTCCCTATGCCACGACATTTATGTTGTGTCCACAGGCGATGTCTCTTTGCAAACCCTACTCGGCATAGGTCAGAGCCGACCGGCAGCAGCAAGCGCCGCCGGACGCGCGAGCATGCAGGCTGTGTGCTGCCGCGCAGGGCGCTTGCGGGCGATCCGACAGCCTCCGACGCCAGCTGCCTGGAGGTGCGCGGCTGGGCGTTCGCGGCCGGCGCGCGGCACGCGCTCGTGATCAGCGACTCGCTCTTCCTGGGCGCGCCGCTGCCCGCGGCGCTCGTGCGCTCAATCGCAATGTACACACCGCACACCGCTGCGCCAGGCCCAGACCCCGCCATCATCCCCACTCTCCAGCCGGATGCTGCGCCCCCGCGCGCGCGCCCAGCAGCAGGGCCGGCGGCCGGCGGTGCGCCCGCAGGCGCTCTCAGTGGCAGCGGCGCGCCGGCGCGCGCCGCGGCGGCGCGCGCGCCGGCCGCGGGCGTGGCAGCGAGGGGGCCGGCGAGGAGCCGGGGCGCGCCGCCCGCGTCGGCCCCTGGCAGCCCGGGCAGAGCTGCAGCGGGGCCCTCGGGCGCCAAGGCCGGCAGCGCCGCCGTCATGCCTACAGGCTGGCCCGGCAACAAACCCGCTGCGCGCGGCCGGACCCCCGAGCGTCGTGGCGCGCCTGCGCCGGCCCCGGCCGCCGTTGGGCCCAAACACCCTACCGCAGGGCTGCAGATGGCTGCGTACAGCCCGGAGGCCGCCGGGCAGCCGCCTGTCTCACCCCTGAGCGCCCACGCGGGCGTGCCCAAGGAGGCCGCCGCGGTGCGCAGCGGGAGCACACAGGCGTATGTTCCCGAGGAGGCCCAAGGGGGCCCTAGCGCAGGCCGGGTAGCTGAGAATCCTGGTGCTGGGCAGACAGCAACGGGCCCACCGGCGCTCAACGTGGGCGGCTACCCTGGCGGTGAGCAGAGCGGTCCGTAAGTCCTGCTGTCTCGTCTAGCGCTTTTCTAGATCTTTATCAGTAACCCTTCAGACGACGAACACGCGCGCATGCGCAGTCAAAACTCCATGAGCGCTCTGCACGTGTGTGCGTGTGAGCGCTGCTGGGAGCCTGCGAGCTCGGGCTTCCGGTGTCATGTTGCTGCAAAGCAGCTGTAAGGATTTCATTTGGGTTCTTTTGGGGAGCTGACGTCTTGCACACATTGGGACGCGCTGTCTTGCTTTTCTGTGCATGCCTGCTTTCCCTTTTGCAGTTGAGTTTGCGCCCAGCTCCGTCCGCCAGCGGACCCTGCTCGCTGATGCGCTTGGGTGCATATGACTCATTCATAATGAATGAGTCCTCTGTTGGGTTGCTTAACCGGGTCATGTACAGGTTGGTGCAGCATGAGCTGCGCTTGGGCGCTGCCTGGCATGCGGGTGTTGTCTTGTCACGCTCCTGCGCAGAGCGTCCAAGTGTTTCGGGCGATATGCGGGCACCAGTTGGCCCGTCCCGCCTTGCGCCACCGTCAGGTTTGTCCATGCACAAGCTGCATGGTGGAGACCGTGATCTGCGCGCATGCAGCATCTGCGCATGCCCTGTAAATGTATATTGAATGAGCTCCCGCTGCTGATAAGACCGAGTGCATGCATTCTGCTGTTGAGAGCTTCTCTTCAAGTGCCTGACATAAAAGAAGAAGAGAGACCATCTCAACTCTGCAGTGTTAGGTGTGCTGTGAAGCAGTTTGCATCAGTCTTTGCAATTTGCATCAGTCTTTGCATCAAAGAGAGCCCATCCTGGCTGCAGTCTTGTTGTCGTAACAGTGAACACCCTGTGCTACACGCTGTACCACCAAACTTAGTAACGTGCAAGCTATTAAACAAGCTGCAGCCTGCAATACAACCGCTCCTCAGCTACTGCGCTGAGAGCTGCAGCAGGGCTGCGCCGAGCGGGCGTGCGATGCGCATATGGGCAGTGAGCGATATCCATACAGACTACAAGGAGAACAAGCAATGGTACTGCCTGGTTCTCTGTACGTCTGCGGTGTACGGGGGCAACATGTAGCGCGTGTGCGGGCTTGCACTGGTCGGGAGCAAATTTGGGCGCTCGCGCGGAGTGTTCGCCGCTATGCGTCGAGTTTCGCGTCCGTGCAGGTGCCGCGAGCTGTCGGATGTGGAGTTCAAAGAGGACGCGCTGATTCTCGCCGGAGACGTGAGCGACGACCAGGCGCGCGCTGGCAGAGCCCGCGCAGGAGCCAGGCGCATAGCCGAGCATTAGTGTTCTCTGGTGGGCCAGTGTCTCTGACGGGTACAGGGCCTTGTTGCGTCCGCAAAGCGGCCCGGTGAGGTGCCTGACAGAACGATTTTGGGGGAGGGGCAGTGAAGGCAGTGAAGGCTCTGAAGTGTGTGGGGCTGCAGGCGACCTTCCGTGAGACGCTGGAGGTGCTTGCGGCCAAGTTCAAGCACACGTTCTTTGTTCCAGGCGCGCCTGTTTCGACCCGCTCTGCAGGACGCGCGCAGTCGGCGCTGTGGTGCTTGCTGTGGTGCTTGTTTCTCGCGGAGGCCGGCTGCTGGAGTCAAGCAACTTTGCTCATAATTGAGCACACGCGGTGAAGCGCACGTCGAAAGCACGCGCCAGCTGTGCGACTGGGGCGCCCGCTGGGAGCAGGCAACCACGACCTGTGGACGCGGCGAGCTGAGCGTGACCAGATGGACTCTGTCGGCGCGTTCCCCCGAGCTGTGCCCCTGGTCGTGGCCGCGCTCTCTGCAGCCTGCATATCCGCGCTGCCAGCAGCCCGCGCATATGCGTTGCCAGCTCAGCAACGGCGCTGTGTCACCAGCAGCGGTGACAGCGCTGTGATCTTATAGCTGCGCGATGGACCACGCCACAACATACAGAGGGTGTGCTGCCTGATGTGGCCTGGCATGGGCCTGCGCAGGCAAGCTGGCGGTGGTGCAGCGCCTGTGCAAGGAGGCCGGCGTGCTCACCGACCCTGCCCAGGTGCCCGCCCTGGCCGCGGTCGTACGGGCGTGCAGCAGAGTGCCAGCTGTGCCTCAATTTGCTCGGGAGTCAGACCAATTGTGTGCATGCGCGGGTAAGCTGGGGTCATGCCAGTACATCCACAGTGGTCAAGCGCGTGTGACTGGAGCTGCTGTGATGCGCTGCCGCATGTGGGCAGCATGAGAACGGCGAGTTCGTGCCAATGCATGTGCCACACGTAATCGCGTCACAGGAGCTGCTGCAAGGCAGCCGCTGTGATGCGGCGCCGCAGGTGGGCGGCGTGTGGATTGCGCCCATCTACTCCTGGTACCACGCATCCTTCGACCGAGAGCCCGACGTGCCCGGCGCGCCCGCGATCGAGAATGCAAGGGCCCGGCTCGGGGGCATGCACCAAAGTGGGCTGAGCCTCCTGCGCACTGCAATGTGCTGGGCAACGCGCTCGGCTCCCACACGTGTGATGGTGTGCTGGACTGCGGGTGAAATGCGCAGGCTTAATGTCCGCTCCAGCAGCAGGTAGATTGCCGCGGTACATCTTGTTGCTAGGGACCCTGCCCCACTGGGGCGGGTGCGGGCGCCATGAAGGCGCTGTGGAGGCTGTGCCATGGCGTGCAGACGAGGGCGGCCGCGCCTGAGCAGCCATGGCTTGTGAAGAGAGCGAGCGCGCCTGAGCAGCCATGGCGTGCAGAGAGGGCGAGCGCGCCTGAGCAGCCATGACGTGCAGAAAGGCGAGCGCGTTTGCCCGCGCGCAGGTCATGGTGGATTTCCACGCGTGCCAGTGGCCGGCTTCGCTGCCGGCCGCACACGACACCTCGCT
>JAABUX010009691.1_pt1 | contig 10868 bp, 13 predicted proteins | sample 5561851 | NCBI WGS metagenome assembly JAABUX01 (sample SAMN10711883, study PRJNA513361) | rock metagenome | isolation source: Antarctica rocks | place: Antarctica: Victoria Land, Richard Nunatak red sandstone | collected 2016-01-03 | reverse complement strand
CTGGATCGCACAGGCTTTCTCAACGTCCCCGCAGGCCCAGAACATGGCAACAATTCCACGCGCGCTCCTCGACAGCCTCACCGAAGCCGCGTGCTACCCAGCCTGAAAAGGCCAAAGTCAAGCTTAGTGGTCCAGTACCTACTGACGCGGCCAGCCAGATGAAGTTACCCCGGTTCCGTTACAAGAACGGGCCGACCTCACGTCCGGTGATTGGCTTTGACCTGCGTTTTCCCTAATAGTCCTCGGATGGACCTCATCGACCATATCCGCAGCGAAAGCGCCAGGCTGGCAGCGTTGTGCACCGCGTGCGGCGGGTGCGTTCGGGCGTGTCCGATGGTCCCGTATGCACCCGGCGTTGCGGATGAAGCGTCCGAGGTCGTTGCAGTTGGAATGCGGGACGTGCTGCTGGACGGACCCGGGACGACGGCGGCGCTGGCATGGATCGGCGCGTGTACCCGAAGTGGCGTCTGCACGCCTGCCTGTCCAGAACGGTTGGATGTGGCCTTCATGATGCGGCTGGCTGTTTGGCGAGCGAAGGGGGCCTTAGGCGAGCCAGCGCGCATCGCCGTAGTGGAGGACACCCAGTACATGTCTAGGCTGAAGGCGTTTGCACGGTTGACGCTCACCGAAGAGGAATGTGCGGAATGGCTTTGACCCCTGGGCCTGTGACCTTTTGGTACGGCTGCAACATGACCCGGCATGGTGAGATGATCCGGACGGCGGCGAGGTTGCTGGAGACGCTGGGCATTGACGTTGCCCCGGCAGGCGGACCAAGCCATTGCTGCGGTACCCCGAAGGACTCGAGTGCCCGGATCCACGGAGGGATGGCCCGGCGAACCATGGAAGTATTCAACGCGTCGAGGCACGAGACGGTGGTGACGTGGTGCCCCTCCTGCCACTTGAACATGCAGGACAGCATGGTGCCCGTTACGCCAGCCCGGTTCGGGATGGAGCACATCAGCGAGACGATACACGCGAGACTCGGGAGCCTTCGCCCTCTGTTGCAAAGACCCGTGCGACGGCGGGTGATGCTCCATGCGCATCTCGGCTTCGAGCAGAGGGTTCCAGTCTCTCGTCTCGTGACCGACATCTTGGGCTGCGTCCCGGAGCTTGAGTTGATCGAGACGACGATGCGTGTGCCGGGGCACATGTGCTCAGCGCTTGCGGTGATGCCAGGCGCCCTCGCGAACGCGCACAGGGAAAGCCTGGCCGCGTTGAGCAAGACGGGCGCGGACACGCTGTGCACGATCCATCATTCGTGCCATCGCGATTTGGTTACGCTGGAGCGACATGGGGTTGCGGTGCTGAACTGGATGCACCTGCTCGCGGAGAGTCTCGGCTGGCCGGCCGAGGACACTTACAAGGCTTTGCGCAACGCTGACGATCCCCGCGCAGAAGTGTCGGCGCACCAACTAGAGGCTGTTGGTGAAGCGGCCTTCACTGATCTACTGGAACCAGAACTTCGGAAGCTGCCGCCGGCCTAACCAGGCCGCGAACGATTATCTGGCCATTAAGTCGATCTCGACACGAGCACCGAGTGGCAAAGCCGCAACACCGATGCATGTACGGGCTGGAAATGGTGCCACGAAGTGAAGGGCATAGACCTCGTTCATGGCGGCAAAGTCCTTCATGTCAGTTAGGTAAACACCAACCCGGATTACGTCTGAGAGCGTCTTACCAGCGTCCTCGAGAACAGCCGCGAGCCCCTTGAAGATCTGTTCGGTCTGCGCTCGAACATCCCCCTCGATCAGCTTGCCAGATTTCGGGTCCTGGGCGATCTGGCCGCTTAATAGCAGCAAGCCCTCGCTCCATACTGCAGACGAGAAAGGGCCAGTCGCCGCTGCGATCTTGTTTGAAACGATAGCTTCGCGCATTTGATTGTCTCTCCTGGTAAGACGGACAAGTTAATTGAGTTGTTCGTGGCGTGATACCTGGGAAGTCTCCAAGAGAATGCTTCGCCTGGCGGTCCCGTTTTGCAAGCGTGAGACTCGCAAGCTGCATATCCGGTCAGTTCGCACAGCAAGATCCTGCGGGGTGACGACCACTGGATTCTGAAGCTGAACGAGACCAGTGATGACGCCATCCGGTGCCTTGTTCAATCCGCCTAAGCCGCTCATTCCGGTAGCGGGATTTATTCCGTGATCTGCGGAGACGTCTTGAAAGGGAGCACTCGGCAGGGGAGGTAGCGTGTATCCACCGAGCCGGTCGCCGCGTCCATCGGGCCTCGATAGGTCAGTGCCGCATTGACATTGATGTCGAGCGCGTCGAAGGCTGGCCCTGTGCCCTCCGGCCGCCACCAGCCGATGCCGGTCGTCACCACCTCGGGCGTCGTGCGGTCGGTAATCTTAACACGCAGTCTGCACGGCCCGGCGCTCGCCTCCGTTTCGACCGCGACCCAGTCGCCCTCGTCGACGCCGAGGCGCATAGCCGTTCGCGGATGGATGCACAGGGTCGGCTCGGGCGACACCTTGCGCGCCCAAGCCTGCTCGCGGAACCGCGAATGATGGTAGGTCTTCTCGCGCTGGCCGGTCTGCAGAACCAGCGGGAAGTCCGTGGCAGGTCTGTCAACGGGTCGCTTATAAAGCGGTGGGACGTAGTCAGGGAGCGGGTCGAGCCCGACTTCGGCCATGCTGTTCGCGAATAGTTCCACCTTGCCGCTTGGCGTCTTGAAGCTCTGGCCGGCGAAGTTGCCGACCTCATAGGGGAAGGTGGCATAGCCATCGCGCTTGAGCGCGTCCACGTCGACACCGGATGTACTGACGAGGAAGCGATTGAAGGCGCCCTGGTCCGGCCACGGCAGCAGATCGGCCGTGAGGGCGCCGCGCGCGCGTAGACGATCCATGAGCCCCGCCGCGATCTCCATATCGCAGCGCACCTCGCCGACACGCCGCGAGGCCGGCGCCGTGTAGATGACGCAAGGTGCCGATGGGTCTATGTCGATCTCCTCCTCTTCGAGTGTCGTCGTCTTAGGCAGGACTAGGTCGGCCACGGCGGCGGTCGGCGTCATGGTGTGAGCGGCGACGCAGAGGAAGTCGAGGGACGCCAGCGCATCGAGCGTGCGCCGTGTGTCGGGGTACATGACGGCGATGTTGACTCCACTGACGTACATGCCCCGTACTGGATAGGGCTTGGAGGTGAGGATCGCGTCGAGCACCGAGGCGTTGTGACAGGCGGTCTGCCATCCCTTGGCACCGGCCCAAAGTGGATATTGCGTGGCACCGATGGTCTGCGCTTCCGCCTCTGGTGACAACCGGAAGCGCGGGTCATGCAGCAGGTCCATGTAGGTGATGAATCCAGCCGGGCGCTTGGCGCGGCGGTTGCCGCCAACCCGGTCGACATTACCGGTAATGGCGACAAGGCAGTGGAAGGCGCGAAAGGTTTGCACGCCGTTGCTCGCCGCATCGATCCCGTGGCCGCTGACGAAGCTGGACGGCCCGCTCGCGTAGAGGTCGGCGGCCGTCTCGATGTCGGCCGGGGCGACGCCGGTAAGGGCTGACGCGCGCGCGGCGGTGTAGGGGGCCACGCGTTGCGCCAAGGCGTCAAAGCCGACGCACCAGTCACGGACGAACGCGGTGTCGTGGCGGCCCGAGGCGATGATCTGCCGCATCATCGCCATCGCGAGGGCGCCGTCCGTGCCCGGGTTCGGGCGTATCCACAAATCGGCGAGTTCAGCGGCGCCCGTACGGAAGGGATCAATCACGATCAGCTTGGCACCGTGCGCCTTGGCCCGCTTGATCGCCAGCCACTTGGCGGGGTTGGCCGCAGCCGGATTGTGCCCGACGACCAGGATGCAGCTCGAGTTCTCGACGTCCTCGCCGTTGGTGATCGCCAAGCCGGTCGCTTTGTCGCTGACGGCGCGGCAGCCGCCGCAGAGGTCCTGGTTGATCATCCAGTTCGGCGAGCCGAGCGAGCGCATCAGCAGCGCCATGATGGGGCCGCGGCTGAAGGCGGCGCCACTCACCGCACCGACGAGCGCCTGCGGCCCGTAGGTTTTCCGAATCGCTGCCAAGCGATCGGCCATCTCGCCGAGCGCTTCGTCCCAGCTAATCCGCTCCCACCGGCCACTGCCGCGCCCGCCCACGCGGCGCAGAGGTTTGAGCAGCCTGTCGGGATGGTATGTCCATTCCGGCAAGCCGCGTTTACCTTTGACGCAGAACGCGCCCTTCGAGCTCGGGCTGGCCGGATTGGGCGCTACGTTCACTACGCACCCTTCATCGTTAACGGTCAGCAGAGACCCGCATTTCGCGCTGCATTCCCAACAGGTGCTCGCAACAGTAAGGGGCATGGAAACCTCAGTTCGGCCAGCGTTATGTGCTTAGTTCTTTACACCTAAGCAGCAGTTAATTTTATGATACGACCCAATCGCATCGCTTTTCATGCAACATTGCCCAACACCGCCGCCGATGACAGATCAATTCGAGCCCGCCGCAACACAAAGAAGGCCAGCGCAGCAACCGCAAGATTTGCGATCATCGCCGCGGTAAAAACTGAATTCCAGCCTCCCGTATAATTTCGTAGCCAACTGGCTACCGGAACGAACCATGCGGCCACGCCCTTGCCAGTATATAGGATGCCAGCGTTAGTTGCTGCGTAACGTGAACCGAAGAAGTCAATGCAGGTTGCTGGGAACAGCCCGTAGATTTCGCCCCATGTGAAGTACACCAGACCTGCAGTGATGATAAACCAGTAGGGAGACGTCCCGAGCTGTCCCAGAGCTAAGTACGCACCAGCTCCTGCCGTAAAGACGACGGCCATCGTTATCTCGCGCCCGATATGGTCTGAAATCCATCCGAAAATTGGACGCGCCAATCCGTTCAGAATATTATCAATCACGGCCGAGGCGACCAGAACCGTTGATGACACAATGGCCAAATCGACAACAGTGTTAGCGATCCTGTAATCGTTGGCAATCGGCGCGAGCTGCGCCGTCACGACCAACCCGCTCGCAGCGACGGTCGTGAACATGACGTAAATTACCCAGAAGATTGGACGCTTAAGCATCTCAAGCGGTGTGCAGTCGTGCTCCCTTCCGGCTCGGACGACCGCACCCGAGCCGCGGATGCCAGGTTTCACGAGGTTCGGGGCTGCAAGGAAGAGCGACATCAAGACCACTATCGCCCCCTGCGCCAGGCCGAACCAGAAGAAAGCGGCTTGGTATCCGTAGGCAGCGATCACCTTGATAATCGGAACAACCGTGAGAGCAGAACCACCGCCGAATCCTGCTGCAGTCAGCCCTGCGGCAAGGCCACGGCGGTCTGGAAACCACTTGAGCGCATTGGCGATGCACGTCCCCCAAACTGCACCGTTGCCGATGCCTGACAACGCCATGCCTAAATAAAGGGCAGGGAGGGACGCGGCTTGCGAGTTAATTACCCATGCAGCGGCGATGAAGACACCGCCCAATCCGACGATGATGCGAGGCCCGAAGCGATCAACGAACCAGCACTCGATCGGAACTAACCAGGTCGCGGCCGTGATGAAGATGGTGAAGCCCCACTGGATGGCTTCTCGACCCCAATGATACTCGGCGTTGATCGGGTCGACGAAGTAGGTCCAAGCGTATTGGAGGTTCGCCACCATCACGGTGCAAACAACCCCGATTGCTAACTGAAACCATCGGCTTGCCGGAATATTAAGTCGAGGAGACAAAATCATGTGCGTTCCTACGAACATTTGCTCTCATTATGCAGAGAGTGTGCCATCCAAGGGTCGTGGACCTGGGCATCCTTCTTTCCGACAGCTCCGATCAATTCGCCGCTGCCAGCTCGCAACAATTGCCAACTCTGCGACCTGATCCGCCGTCAGGCTCGCGGGCCTACCTAACCGCTTGCCTTCCGCCTTGGCCCGGCTCAAGCCCGCCTGGGTGCGCTCGATCAGAAGGTCGCGCTCGAACTCCGCGACCGCGTTGATCACGTTCATCGTCAGCTTGCCGGTCGAACTGGTGAGATCGACGCCGCCCAGCGCCAAGCAGTGGACTCGCACGCCGAGGTCGGCGAGCTTGGCCACAGTTGAGCCCACGTCCATGGCGTTGCGGCCGAACCGATCGAGCTTGGTGACCACCAGCACGTCGCCGGCTTCCAGCCTATCGAGTAGGCGCGCGAAGCTGCGGTGCTGGGCGGTGGCGACGCTACCCGGGATGGTCTCGCTCACGGCCTGACGGGGTTCGATGCTGAAGCCAGCAGCCTGGATTTCCTTGGAGTTGGTTGTCGGTGGTCTGGCCGGAGGTGGAGACGCGAACGTAGGTGAAGGCGCGCGGCATGGGCCGGATTTGTCCGAAAAGGGTGCCCGGAACCTATCCCGCGTCCGAAAGTCTGGATAGCTGCTTTTCGGACAGAGCGCCGGGACTTGTCCGGAATCGAATGGTTCCGGACAGGGCTGCAACATCGCCGGTCGGCCGGGATCGGCAACGCCGCAGGATATACGTCGGTGGTGGCCGACCCGCTCCAGCTTGGGGAGCTGCAGGCAAGAGAGGAACGTTCGCTGGCGCGAAGACGCAGGCGGACCGCGAAGTTGCGGAGCGCGGCCGGCGGATGCGGCGGCATCCCGCGGCTGTCCACCGCGGCCGAGACGCCTGTACTCACGCTTGCAAACTATGGTCGAACACTGCACGGAACCGTCCGAGAAAGTTGCGTAGGCGCTCGCTTTCGGGCCGCTCGAAGATTTGCGAAGGTGAGCCGGCCTGTGCAACGCGGCCCTGGTCCAGGAACAAAACTTGGTGCGAGACGTCGCGCACGAAGAGCATCTCGTGGCTGACGAGGAGCATGGTCATGCCGCTCTCCGCGAGGGCCTGCATGACGCCGAGCACCTCTGCCACGAGCTCCGGATCGAGGGCCGAGGTGGCCTCGTCGAAGAGTAGGAGGCGCGGCTGCATCGCCACGGCGCGGGCGATGGCCACCCGCTGCTGCTGGCCGCCGGAGAGCTGATAGGGATAGTGCGCCTGGCGATCAGAGAGGCCGACGCGGCCAAGCCAGTGCGCGGCGATGTCGGCTGCCTCCGCCTTGCCTTTGCCCAGTACCTTGGTAAGGCCGAGCATGACGTTCTCGCGTGCCGTGAGGTGCGGGAACAGGTTGAACTGTTGGAACACCATGCCCATGCGGGCGCGCTGGGCCGAGATGCGGGCTTCTCCGAGCCGGCGCCGCTTGCCTCCGTCGATCCGGTACCCGATCGGGTCCCCGTCGAGGCGGATTTCCCCACCGTCGTGCTCCTCAAGCAGATTCACGCAGCGCAGGAAGGTGGTCTTGCCAGAGCCCGAAGCGCCGATCAGCGAGACTACCTGCCCCTGCTGGATGGTGAGGTTGATGCCCTTGAGCACCTCGACTCCACCGAAGCTCTTGCGTACGCCGGTGGCTTCCAGAAGCGGCGGCGTCATCGTGGCCATCCCTAGTAGCGGAGGTAGGATAAGCGGCGCTCGACGAGGGCGCCGAGTTGGGCGATGCAGAGATTGATCACGAGGTAGATCACCGTCGCGAGCAGGTAGAAGTCGATGATCATGTAGTTGCGCGCTATCACCTGCTGCGAGGCGAGGAGTAGATCGACGACGCCGATGACTGACAGGAGCGTGGTGTTCTTGGCGATCTCGAGGCAAGTGTTGATCCAGGGCGGCAGCATGCGCCGCGCCGCCTGGGGCACGATCACGTAGGCGAGGCGCTTCGGGAAGGTCAGGCCGATGGCCTTGGCCGCGTCCATCTGTCCGGCGGGGACCGATTGTACTGCCCCGCGCAGGTTCTCCGCTACGTGGGCGGCCGCGAAAACCGAGAGGGCAAGAATGCCGGCGGTGAGCGCCGCGACGTTGATGCCGAAGAGCGCTAGGGCCTGTTGAGGATCAGGGGATTCCCAAGGCCACGGTGGGTGTGGTTCAAGCTCCGAAAGGAGTTTGCCATGGACCGGTTTATCTTGACGGACCCGCAATGGGCCGAGATGGAGCCGTTCTGCCTGGGGAAGCCGACCGACCCTGGGCGGACCGGCGGCGACGCGCGGCTGTTCACGGAAGCCGTGCTGTGGATTGCGCGGACCGGCAGCCCGTGGCGTGACCTGCCGGCCTCGTTCGGCAAGTGGAACTCGGTGTTCAAGCGCTTCCGTGACTGGGTGCGGGCCGGCGTGTTCCAGCGCATGTTCGCTGCCGTGTCGGGTGACCCTGACATGGAGTATGCGATGGTTGATGCGACGATCGTGCGGGTCCACCGCCATGGCCAGGGCGCAAAAGGGGGACCCAAAGCCAGGCCATCGGCAAGTCTCGTGGCGGCCTGACGACCAAGATCCTGGCGCTGACGGACGCCTTGGGCAACCTGGTGCGCTTTGTCCTGCTGCCGGGCCAGCGCCATGACACGATCGGCGTGGCGCCCTTGATCGAGGGCGTCGCGTTCGAGGGCCTGATCGCCGACAAGGCGTTTGCCGCCAACTGGATCATCAAGGAGCTGGACGAGCGCGGCGCCAAGGTCTGCGTCTCGCAGATGCCCGGGCGCACGCAGCCGCACGACATTGACCGGGACGTCTACAAGTGGCGCCATCTGATCGAGAACTTCTTCGGCAAGCTGAAGGAGTTCAAGCGAGTGGCCATGCGCAGCGATAAGACCGACACAAGCTTCGCCGCCATGATCCACCTCAGCGCCACACTCATCAACTCACGATGAACCTCAACAGGCCCTAGTCCGTAATAGGTGAAGAGGATGAGGACGAGCACGGGCATCCCGCGCATGAAATCGACATAGAGGCGCGCGAGCCCTCTGAGCCACCACCAGCCGTAGGATAGCGCGATGCCGATTGCCAATCCGGCGAGGGTGGCGATGAGGGTGCTCAGGAGGGTGCTCAGCAGCGTGACCCCAACGCCAGAAGCGAGGGCGGTCCGGGCCTGCCAGACCTCGAACGGGAAGCTCCCGGGTTCCAGCGTGAACACGGCCCTTCTTCCTAGCGGATCGCGGTGTAGCGGCGCTCGATGAGCCGCAGACCGGTGGCAATGAGGTAGGTTGTGGCGAGGTACATGGTACTCGCCGTCAGCCACACCTCCATGACTCGGAAGGTGTTGGCGTTGATCTGGCGGGCAGTGAAGGTGAGCTCCGGGATGGCGATCGCGGCGGCGAGGGAGGTGTCCTTGAAGAGCGAGATCAGGTTGTTGCTCACCGCCGGGAGGGTGATCTGGAACATCACCGGCAGCACCACGTAGCGCTGGCGCTGCCATGGCCGCAAGCCGACGGCCTTGGCGGCCTCCACATACTGGCGCGGCATCGAGGCGAGGCCTGAGCGAAAGACTTCGCACATGTAAGCCCCGGCATAAAGCGAGAGCGTCAGGACGAAGCTCTGCGTCTTGCCGAGGACCATGACGTCGAACTCCGGCAACCCAAAATAGACGAAGAAGATTAGGAGCAGGAGCGGCGTGCAGCGCACGAACTCGACATAGGCCTGCACGGGGCCGGCAAGCCAGGGCTTGCCAGAGACCCGCGCGTAGGCCGCTGCGAGGCCGATCACGCTGCCGATGAAGAGGGAGATGACCGCGAGGCCGAGGCCGAGCGCAAGGGCATTAAAGAGCCGACCGGCATTGCGCGTGATCACCGACCAATCGTAGTGATAGGCGATCATGTACGATGCAATGCCTCCGCAGCGGCCATCTCCCGCCCCTCTGTCAGGCGAACTCGGCGGGGAAGCCGACCTTCGGGGTGGCAAGCTCGATACCGAACCAATTCTTGTAAGAGGCCGAGAAGGTGTCGAAGTCGACCCCGCACATGGCCTCCTTGTAGACGGTGTTGACCCAGTTGAGCCAGATCGGGTCCCCGGGCTTCACCGCCGAGGCGTAGGAGTTCGGCATCCAGCCGAAGCCGGAGTCCACGAAGCGTCCAGGGGTTTGCTGCATCAGCCAGCGGATTGCCGACTGGTCCTGATTCGCCGCATCAATGCGGCGGGCGTTGAGCGCCTGCACGGCCGCGTCCGGGCTCTCAAAGGCATCGACCTTGGCTTGGGGCAGGGCCTTGTGGACCCATTCTTCCAGAAAGACGTTCTGCATGCCGCCTACAGTCACGGCACTGCCAGCGGCTTTGAGTTCCTCGTAGTTCTTGTACTTGCCACCGCGGGCCAGGAGCAGGAGGCCGTTCCCCTCGCGATAATAGGGGATCGTGAACTCCACCTGCTGCGCGCGGCCGGGCGTCACCGTCATCCATTGCACGACGATGTCGACCTTGTCGGTAATGAGGCTCGGGACGCGTGCGTCCGAGCCTTGAAGGACGAACTCCACCTTCTCGGAATCATCGAAGAGACTCTTAGCGAGCAGCCGCGCGAGGTCGATGTCCATGCCCACGAGCTTGCCGCTCGCGTCCTGGAAGTGCCACGGTGGGTTGGTGCTCCCGGTGCCGACAATGAGCTTGCCGCGCTCCTTCACGGTGTAGAGCTTGCTCTTGGCCACCGTCTGGGCCTGCGCTGCGGCGGGCGCCAGGAGTGCGAGGCTTCCGGCCGCTGCGCTTCCAAGGGCCGCCCCAGCGAGCCCCATCCCGAAAAGTCCGCGGCGCACCACATTCGCGCCAGCCTCGTCATGCTCGCTCATCGAATGATCCCCGCTGTCGCCCAAGACGATGCCCTTTGATCGGTCGCAGGAGAGTTGCCAGAGCCACCAGCGTCAGCAACTTCTAGCACAATATCCCGCTTCCCTCCCGACTGGACCATGATGTATACAACATCATCATCGGTCTCATTCTTAACGTGATGTGTCACGGTAGGGTCGACCAAGTAATAATCATGCACTTCTATCTTGCTTACTACGTAATTGCTCACCCCGGGTAGGCGATGGTCTTTTCGGCTGACGGGGCGGAGAGGACGAAGCGCAGGACGTCGAGCACCGGGGCTTGGTTGGCCTTTGCGGTGCTGACGACGGTCCGGAAAGCGGC